>ERZ791829.1111-NODE-1111-length-17532-cov-17.163529_pt1 | contig 17532 bp, 8 predicted proteins | sample MGYA00510296_ERZ791829 | MGnify/ENA primary metagenome ERZ791829 (study PRJEB30046, sample SAMN00791973) | human gut metagenome | study: EMG produced TPA metagenomics assembly of the A metagenome-wide association study of gut microbiota in type 2...
TCAGTTTCAGGTCACTCAGACTTCCATCTACCCCGATACGAACTTGTAATGGAGCCGCAGGGAAGGATTGAATAAATTCTTGCGGCATATCTGGTATTAGCTTGAATAAGTCTGCTTTACCGATTTCTGCCATGAATTGCCCGTTCAATACGCCGTCCTGATTCTGTTCGGTGACCGACCAGTCTATCGTAGCCTTGAGAGCCAGAAAAGAATTTGCCGTTTTGATTTGTAAAGAAGGCACACGTATGGCTTTCTCGTCTGCTTGTAATTGTCCCTCAGTCGATTTGATTTCCAGTCCCGAACGCTCTTTAAGTTCGAACTGGTGCAGTAATGCCCGGATGTTATTTCCTTGATAGTATAAAGAATCCATCTGCAAATTGATGTCGGTCACTGCAATATGTGACGGATCCAATCCCTTCTCTATGGGAGGTGTATTCCCTGAGTTATAGTATAATCCACTTTGTAAAAGCTTAAATTCTTTAGCAGAATAAGCCGCTTTATGCAAGTCAACCAATCCGTCTCTTAAAGAAGCATTCCCGACTGTAAGCCCTAAATTCATGGAGTCAAGCGGCATATCCATCTGAAAGTCCACATTGGCCAAATCAATCTTTTCTAATTTAAATTTCCAGAATGTAGGTGCACTTTGAGTGGTATCTTGTGCGGTTGTATCTGCCAGACATAGTCTCAGGTTGGCATCTTTCAGTGTGAGCTCGTTGAGTACAGCTGTTTCCGGCGTCAAGTCAACTCCATGCGATTTCAAGAAAAGTTCACCCAGGTTTCCCTGTAAGGACATTCCTTCAATCAGGTCGACCGTATTGACCGAAGCGTTTTTCAGTTCCACTCCGTCAATCTCTATCTGTTTCTTTACCAGAGGGAGTAATTGTATTTTTACGGTCAGCTTTTCTACATTCAGGAGTGTATCCTGAGGATTGGTAACCGTAGTTTCATGGACTACTAAATTTAGTGGAAAAGAAAGTGAAATTCGTTGTATATGAATATTCATTCCTGTAGCTTGCGAAGCATAGAAGGTTGCTTTGTCCACGATAAAATTCTGGACAGCAGGTATATAGATTAATATACACAATACTATAAAAAGGATAAATGGGCTTGCTAGTACAATTCCACCCCATTTTATATATTTTTTCATATACAATTGAATCATTAGTTATGCGAATATATAAAAAAGAACCAAAAGGTGATACATTTTGTTTATGACAATGAGTTGAAATCACATTATTTGTTTACCTTTGCGTAGTTACTAATTTTAATACAATTCTATGAAACCAACTTTATTTGTACTGGCTGCCGGTATGGGGAGTCGTTACGGTGGCTTAAAACAACTTGATGGACTGGGTCCTAACGGTGAAACAATCATGGATTATTCAATTTTTGATGCTATCCGTGGTGGTTTCGGGAAATTGGTTTTCGTAATCCGTCGTGATTTTGAAAAAGATTTCCGTGAAAAGATTGTAAGCAAATATGAAAATCATATTCCTGTAGAAGTTGTGTTCCAGGATTTGAACGACCTGCCTGCTGGCTTTACTTGTCCGGAGGGTCGTGTTAAACCTTGGGGAACAAACCATGCAGTGTTGATAGGTAAGAATGTAATTAAAGAACCATTTGCCGTAATCAATGCTGACGACTTCTATGGACGTGACAGTTTTGCCGTATTGGGTAAATACTTGTCAGAATTGCCAGAAGGTGCAAAGAACGACTACAGCATGGTAGGTTTCCGTGTAGGAAACACTTTGTCTGAAAGTGGAACGGTAGCTCGTGGTGTTTGTGCAACTGATGAAAATGCTCATCTGACAACAGTCGTTGAACGTACAGAAATTATGCGTGTAGACGGTGTAGTTTCTTATAAGGATGAAAATGGCGAATGGGTTGGTATTGAAGATAATACTCCTGTTTCAATGAATATGTGGGGATTCACTCCTGATTATTTCCAATATTCAGAAGAATATTTCGCTGAATTCCTGAAAGAAAATATCGGCAACTTGAAATGTGAATACTTCATTCCGTTGATGGTAAACAAACTGATCAATGAAGGCACTGCTACTGTTAAGGTTTTGGATACTACTTCTAAGTGGTTTGGTGTGACATACGCTGCAGACCGTCAGAGTGTAGTTGACAAGATTCAGGCTTTGGTAGATGCTGGTGAGTATCCTGCTAAATTGTTCTGATTAGAAAACAGATTATATATTTAAGATAGTATGACCGGAATTGCAGACATGTGATTCCGGTTTTTTTATGATGTATTTTAGAGAATCTCATAATAAAATAGATTGATTTAGTTATCTTACTGTTATGGATCGGGTGTGGACTTTAATGTCTTTATGTATTAACCTAGTATAAAATCATAGGTAAATATATTATAGATAAAAAATTACCCGGGCATATACAATTTATATATGCCCGGGTAAAACTTAGGTTTTATTTACTTAGAGCTGAGGTAAGTAGTCGCTCCAATTTGCATTCTGTTGACAACCTGTTCCGGTATTAATTTCAGCTTCAGGAATAGGGAAGACAAATTTCTGAATGTCCCAATTCTGGAAATTATCTCCTGACACTAAATCTCCCATACGGCGAGCATCGTAGAAACGGTGTCCTTCAGCCACAAACTCACGGATTCTTTCTTCTGAAATGAATTTCAGTAAATCTGCTGTATTTGATGGAAGGTCAGAAGCTGAAGTAATATCTTTGTTACGTTTTGCGGTGAACAACAGATATTTTTGTGCCTCTGAAATACTTCCAACACGTGCTTCACATTCTGCAATCAGAAGTGACATTTCAGATTTACGGAAAACAGGTATGTTACAAACTGCTTCTGAAGATTTTCCAGAGAATTTAGTAGTTGTAGTTCCACCTCCTTCGCTTGCAGTGAACAATCCTAAACGAATGTCATTTGCACCATACTTGCTAATTACATTATTCTGCACGGTTGAATAATAACTTCCGTACAAAGTGTTGATAGAGTTAGCAGAAAGGTTATCATCTTCCGACTTTTTGATTGTGAAAAGATCTTCATCTGTGATGATTACATCTCCCCACATGCTCAAATAGATGTCATTAGAAGGAACAGCATCCGCTCCGGTTCCATCACCATTACCTTTAAGTGCAAGGGCTTCTTTGGCAGCAGCTTCTGCGATGTCATAATTACCCAATGACATGTTAACACGAGCCTTTAGAGCCTGAAGTCCCATTCTGCTCATATAATAAGCAGAATTGTATTCATTTTTGCTGTTTGTAGCTTCTTCACCAGCTTGTGTAAAAGCATCTTCAGCAGACTGAATATCTTTTGTTATTTGTGCATAAGTTGCTTCAATTGTGCCTCTACTTACTGTAGCAAATGCTTCAGGAACTTCTGTATCAATAATGATAATTCCCGGTTGTGACTTATTGCTTTCTGAATAAGGTAATGCATATAAGTTGACAAGATAATAATTTGCCAATGCTTTTAATGCATAAAACTGACCTAAATAATTTTGGGCTGTAGCTTGTTCACTTTCCAGAATAGTTCCATTTGCAATCATTTCATTCGCAGCATTGATTGCTTCTGTTGAGCCTGCAATGATTTTATAGCCATTATTCCAAATGTCTTCAAGTTCTTGGTCTGTACTGGTAAAAGTAAATGCACTATAGCTATACATGTGGCCTGATGAGGCACTACCCGTGCTCATACCGCTACAGAAATCTCCTATGGTAGTAGCATAATTTCCTAAAAAGCCATAGCTTCCCACACGATAATAGATACCATTCAAGCTATTTTCAATATCTTTCAGTGTCGTATAAGCTCCTGCTCCTTCTTTCTGATCATAAATTTCTGAGTCTAGGCTGCAACTTCCTAAGGTCAGTGTAAGCGCTAAACCTAGTGTCAAGTATTTTTTTATTTTCATTTAATTATCCTCCTTAATTTAAATTCCTACTGTGATACCGAATATGAAGCTGCGTGCTTGTGGGTAGTTCCACCATTGAACTCCGTTGGCATCAATGCCTGACGGATCAAATCCAATATAGTTGTCAGCAGTAAATGTATAGAGATTTTCAGCCTCCATAAACACACGTACGTTGTTCAGGAAAGTACCACGTAACCAATTTCTAGGCAGTGTGTAACCAACTGTCAATGAACGTATCTTCAGATAATCTCCATCCATCAAGAAACGTGAAGAAGCTTGATTTGCGTATGAACCATCTGTGTCTAGACGTGGAACATTTGTGATGTCACCAGGTTTTTGCCAACGGTTTTCATATACGTAGTTGATAAAGTTTTCATAGAACGCAGAACCACCGTTTGCATCATAACGCAAGTTATCACCATAAATTTTTGCTCCGGTAGAATAGTTGAACTGTAAAGCAAGATCAAATCCATAAGCTTCTAATCTTGTACTGAAAGAACCAAAGAATTTAGGGTTGGCATCACCTAAGTAACGTTTCTCAGCTTTGTTGTAATCAGTAGTTGTTACATTGTTACCATTTTCATCGGTTGTATACCACATAGCCAAACCTGTTTCAGGATCTACGCCTGCGTATTCTTTCATTTTCCACTGATAAATAGGATAGCCTACTTCAGTTGTTGAGATTGTTCCTTCAATAGGATAATCTGTAGAAAGTTTTTTTACTTTGTTTTTGTTGATAGAACCATTCCAAGCAAATGTCCATGTAATGTCTTTGTTTTTGAAGAGGACAGCATTCAAGCTAGCTTCAAAACCTTTATTTTCCAGTTTTCCTACATTCTGATAGATGGAAGACATACCTGTTGCAAATGACAAAGGAACAGAGAATACCATATCAGTGGTTTGGTGATTATAGTAGTCTAAGCTGATGTCAATGCGTTTGAACAGATTTATATCAAGACCAACATTGAATTTTTTTGTCATTTCCCACTTCAGATTCTCATTACCAAATTGCTCTAATTGCATACCTGGCTTGCTGTTATAATTCCAGCCATATCCATATAAGTTAGAAGCAGCATAGTATCCACTTCCCACTTCCTGGTTACCTGTTGTACCATAGCTTGCACGGATAGTCAGGTTAGATAACCAGCTACTTGTCGATTCCATAAAGCTTTCTGCAGTTAAACGGTATTTACCACCTACAGACCAGAATGTTGCCCAGCGATTACCATCAGCAAAGCGTGATGAACCGTCGGCACGCAAGCTGGCGGATAGATAGTATTTGTGGTTATAGTCGTATTGACCATTAAAGAAATAGGAATTCAACAGCAATTGCATTTGAGTCGTAGCAGCAGAACTAGGAGTTGCTGCCAAAGAAACATCATTTAAGTCTTCTACTGGATAGTTAGAACCAGCCAGATAGGCCTGTTTATACATCTTCTTCTGTCCTTCTTGTCCCACCAATAAGTTTAGATTATGAACATCATTGAAAGTTTTAAGATAATTCAATGTATTCGTAATATTCAACATGATACGGGTTGTATTTGCATTTTCACCCATAGCGTTCATGTCAGCACCTTGAGGCTGAAGGAATGACCAGTAACCGAATTCATCAATAAAGTATGCGTCGATACCAGCGCGAGTCATAAAGAACAATTCCGGTGTAAAGTTGATTTGTACATATGGACTTAACAATACACGGTATTGTTTAGCTAAACTTTTATCACCATATTCGGAACGAAGTGCAACGGGGTTATATCCAGTTGTTGTATCAAAGTTGAACTGACCTTCTTCATCATAAACATTAGTCATCGGGTTCATCATATAGACCTGAGTCAGCGGGTCAGAGAAGTAACCACCACCGGCACCCATATTGGTTTCTGTATAAGAAAGGTTTGTATTGAAACCATATTTTACCCATCTAGAAGGCTGGTGATCCATGTTGAAACGGAAAGAGTAACGAGTCAAGTCTTTTCCTTTCATTACAGATTCATTGTTGTCATAAGCGAAAGATGCATAATATTGTGGCGCGTTTTCGGCATTTCCACCTCCACTGATATCAAATGAATAGGATTGTACAATTCCCGTACGAGTAATTTCGTCCATCCAATTAGTTTGTTTGCCTGTTGCTTCATAATTTGAAATCCAACCTCCTGCATACCAGTCATAGAATGATTTTGCACCAGCTTGGTCATAAGAAAATCCTAAACCATAACCTTCGTTATATTTACCAAATGTAGAATTTGCTCCATAAGAATTGTAAGAGTTCAACAACGCTTCTGTTGCCATCTCAATATTCTTATCTGCATCAACAAGCTTGTATTTGTCTGTATAAGAAGGCATTTGGTTAAATCCTACCTTTGCAGTCAAGTTTACTTTGGGCTTTCCAGCTTTTCCTCTTTTAGTTGTAATTACGATTACACCGTTAGCTGCACGTGCACCATAAATAGAGGTTGCTGTTGCATCTTTTAATACAGTCATGCTTTCAATATCCTGAGCATTCAATGTAGATAACGGACTGGTTGTTTGTCCTTCATCAGAACGGATACCTACTGCATCATTATCGAATGCGACCCCATCAATTACATATAAAGGTTGAGTTCCTGAGTTCAAAGAGTTACGTCCACGGATGAAGATTGTTGCAGGGGCTCCAGGCTGACCAGAACCAATATTCATTTGCAATCCCGGAACTGTACCTTCCAATGATTTAATAGGGTTAGGGTCTACTCTGTTTCCAATTTTCTCTGCATCCAGCGTATTTGCAGCACCTGTAAAGGCCGACTTCTTGGTAATACCATAGCCTGTTACCACAACCTCGTCAAGTATTTCAGCATCAGACTTTAACACCACTTTTACGATTGGCTTAATCTTCACTTCCTGCGACTGCATTCCGATGAAAGAAATAACCAAAGTTCCGGCGGAACTATAAGGATTTATAATTCATTAATAACCATACAGATACAAAATCCATACTCATTCCATTCGAGATATATAATGAATTATGGGTTATTGGAGATATAACTTTTCTACCCAAATTCTACTGAAAAGATTCTTTACATAAAAATTCTATTAGCCTACAAAATTTATATTTCTTAATTTTGAATTAGTTATAAGATAAAAAGCTAACTTTGTGAATAAACACTTTTACAAAATGAAAAAATATCCAGTAGGTATACAAAGCTTTGAAAGCCTTCGCAAAGGAGGGTATCTATATAGATAAGACAGAACTTATTTATCGCTTGATTTCAACCGGGAAGTATTACTTTTTTAGCCGTTCCAGAAGGATTGGAAAGAGTTTATTAATTTCTACATTAGAAGCTTACTACTCAGGACGTAAAGAATTATTCCAAGGATTGTTTATTAATGAAGTAGAAACAGATTGGAATTCTTATCCTATTTTACATTTTGACCTAAATGCACAGAAATATGATTCACTGGAAAGTTTAAATGATATATTAAATGATATCCTTGTAAAATGGGAAAAACTCTATGGCACAGAGCCCAGTGAAGTTTCTCTTTCTTTACGATTTCAGGGAATAATCCAACGGGCAGCTGAAAAAACAGGAAGAAGTGTTGTTATTCTAGTAGACGAATATGACAAGCCCATGCTTCAAACGATAGGAAACAGCGATTTGCAGAAGGCCTATCGTGACACATTAAAAGCGTTTTATGGGGCATTAAAAAGTAAAGATCAATACATTCAGTTTACTTTGTTGACAGGAGTTACCCAATTTAGTAAAGTAAGTATATTCAGCGACCTGAATAATTTAATGGATATATCTTTTGATAAAAGATATGCAGAACTTTGCGGAATAACAGAAAATGAAATTCATACTTGGTTGGAAGAGGATTTACGTGAGTTGTCAGTTCATACAAATATGAGTTATGACCAAGTATATAAATGCCTGAAAGAACGCTATGATGGCTATCATTTTACAGAAGATTCAAACGGGCTATATAATCCGTTCAGCCTTTTGAACACCTTTGCCAGAATGAAGTTTGGAAATTATTGGTTTGAAACCGGAACACCCAGTTATTTGGCACAATTGTTTAAACAAAATAAATACAACCTGACCAGACTTTCTAACGAAGTTGTAACAAGTGATTTGCTGAATGGAGTAGATGCATTGATAAATAGTCCTATTCCAGTTTTATATCAAAGCGGTTATCTTACAATTAAAAGTTATAACTCCCGTTTTAATGTATATACTCTAGGATTTCCCAACAAAGAAGTGGAAGAAGGTTTTATCAGCTATTTGTTGCCTTATTATGCTCATGTGCAGCCTGCTGAATCAGCATTTCAAATTATGAACTTTATTGAAGAAGTAGAAAAAGGAGAAATAGATGCATTTTTTTACGGCTACAAAGTTTTTTTGCAGACACTCCTTATGAGATGATACGTGATTTAGAGTTGCATTATCAGAATGTTCTTTTTATCCTGTTTAAATTATTTGGATTTTATACAGAGGTAGAATATCATACTTCAGAAGGACGAATTGATTTACTGATAAAAACCAGCAGGTTTATTTATTTGATGGAGTTTAAATTAGAAGGTACAGCAGAGGAAGCTTTGGCACAGATAAATGAAAAACATTATACGATTCCTTTCCAAGCAGATGAAAGAAAGATATTTAAAATTGGAGTGAATTTTAGCATGAAGACCCGAAACATTCAGAAGTGGATTACAGAAGAAATGTAACTATAAAAATTTACCCACTTAAACAAACTTACCCAAGAAGACGTATATAAACGTCTTCTTGGGTAAGTATTTAAGTTAAAAAACTAATTCAATTTTCTGTTAAACACTAGGTTGCGGAGCAGCCGGGTTATTATCTGCTTCTGTTATGCCTTTGTTCGTTTCCATTTCACATTGTGGAATACGATAAATCATAATCTGAGATTCCGGTTCCAAATTAAACTGAACAATAGCTGCGTAGTTTGTTCCTTTGCGAATAATCGGTTTCTTCAGACGTAAAATATCAAATAAAGCAAAACCTTCCCCCCAAAGCTCCATACGACGTTGTAACCAGATTTCGTCCTGCATTGCTGTCGCGGAAGAAGCGTTGCACGCATATGACGGATTACGATATGCCTTTACAAAATCCTCTAATGTTTTTTTAGCAGCAGGTAGGTTACCAGACATGGCTTCACCTTCTGCCTTAACCAAATACATTTCCTCTACACGCATCAATGGCCAGTCTTGTGAATTGGTTGTATTACCCATCACATCCTGATATGCTCCAAATTTCACATTAGTGTAAGGGACCAAACCAAAATAATCAATCACGGGAATACCACCTACCGTTTTATTGTCTACTAAAGTAGATGTAGTATCCGGTGAAATAAACCATTGTTTACGAATATCTGTATCTGGAATTTGATCATATAATGCAGAGCTAACATAACGGAAGGAACCTGTCAGTGTGGTATAACCGTTTCCCGTCAGTGAACACAAATGAGAAGGCCAGTTGATAATACCTGTTGTTACCACATCATTATCCGGAGTAATCAATACCCCCCATAACCAAGAGTCAGCATCAGCTGAATTGAATGTCGGATTAGACACTTCGCTGAGCGACTGAGGTGTTCCACCTTCAATGGCTTTTGCTGCATCCTTCGCCGCGTCTGCCCAATTCTGCATCAACAAGTTTGCACGAGCTCGCAAACCATAGGCCGTAGCTTCATCTATTTTATCCTTTGATGAACCATTGTCATAACCAGCCAACAAGGTAACCGCCTCATTCAAATCTTTCATAATCTGGTCATAAACCTGCTGAACTGTCGCACGAGGATTGTTCTGCATTTCCTCTTCCGTCATATTCTCGGTAATAATAGGCACGCACAATGCATTTTCATGCCCTTTATAAGTAAACTGATAAATCTGAGCCAGGTTCATCAAATCATATGCACGAGCCGCCAAGGCCTGTCCACGATAAACCAACATGGTTTCATCTTTCGTACCTTCCGTCAGCACAAGCACATCATTGGCAGTTTTCATGTGATTGTAGAAAGTTTTCCAAATCAATTCATCTCCTGCACTTGTATAAAGACGGTCTGAATAATTCTGTGCTGTAGCAAACCAGTTATAACCTGAAGTTGTACAAGGCATATCCTGTCCACCCTGTTCCAGGAACTGACTTACAGCAGCTACTCCATAGTCATTATGATAGGTAGTAGCATCATCCGAAATCGTTCCGAATGTATTCAATTTCGCAGCCATCGCATTGACACCTGCCACAACCATGTTCGGACGCTTGCTTATAATTTCCTCGTTCTGCCCATCTCCAACATACTGGCCTTCCGGAAGCTTATCCAGGTCACAGGAAGCCAGACATAAGGCAGCACCAACGAATACCAAATATTTATTTGTCTTTTTCATACGTTCTAAAACATTTAATTAATTAGAAATTCAATGAGATACCACCGGAAATTGTACGAATCGGTGAGTACACATTATCCGCAGCTACATAACCCTGACGTGGGTCGAGACCTTTACGGGCAGTCAGTAAAGCTACGTTATCTGCGACGAAATACAAACGGATACCATCAATCTTAATCTTACGAGTCAAAGATTTCGGCAGTGTATAACCGAATGTAATATTCTGCAAGCTCAAATAATCGGAGCTTGTCAACCAACGGTCAGACATATTTGAGGTGTACAAATCCTGCACATTCATACGCGGAATATCTGTATTCTTGTTTTCCGGAGTCCATGCTCTCAACATATCCACATGCCATGCTGCTCCCTGTGCATCCGTACTCATCAAGCTCTGGTAAGTATAGTCCAGAATACGTCCGCCCAACTGGTAAGCAAATGCAATAGAGAAATCAAAGCCTTTGAAAGTCAAGCTTGTGCCAAATCCACCATATACTTTCGGCAGGATGTCACCTGTAGCAAAACGATTAGAAGAAGCTTCAGTATAAGATGTGGTTACAGTCTCTCCCGCTTCATTCGGTTCCAGCAACGCCCATTGGCTCTCACCTGTTTCAGGGTTCACCCCTGCATACTTCGGCAAATACAACTGGTACATAGATTCACCTTCACGGTAAATACGTGATCCGTCAATCAACTGACCATTCAGTTCAGGAGCCAGTTCCAATACTTCATTTTTGAAGTGAGTCAGGTTAAAGTTCACATCCCAAGTAAAGTCTTTTGTACTGAAGATATTAGAGTTCAAATCCAATTCCACACCACGGTTGATCATAGAACCCACATTTTCCGGGAAACGAGAATATCCCATAGACGGAGACACCGGCTTAAAGTAAAGCATGTCAGTCGTCTTACGTGAGAAGTACTCTACCGTACCGCTCAATTTGCCACCCCAGAAAGTAAAGTCAAAACCGGTATTGAAACTATGAGAAGTTTCCCATGTGATTTCCGGATTACCTTTATAATACAAAGAAGTAGCAAAGTCACTGTTACTGTTGGACAGTGTATATTGGTCCATGTAAGGATAATAGTTACGATACAAACCACCTTCATACATCAGGTTATCGTTACCTTGCAAACCGTAACTAATCTTGAATTTCAACATGTCAATCCAAGTCTGGTCTGCCAGGAAGGATTCCTTGTTCATCAGCCAACCTGCACCGATTGACCAGAAGTTACCCCAACGATTATCCGGATGGAACACTGAAGAAGCATCACGACGATAAGATCCGGAAACAAAGTATTTTCCATCATAATCATACTGCACACGGAACAACCATCCTTCAGTAGCATAATTGTTGGTATAAGAAGAGTTGTTCTGGTTCAAGATACCATTGTTCAGTTCCGGTACATCCGGGTTATAGATTTTTTCGCGTGAACCATACAAATATTGATATTTGTAGTTATAGTTTTCATAACCGGCCAACACATCCAAATTGTGTACATTATTGAATGTCTTGTTATAGGTCAGCAAATACTGTAAGTTGGTGCTGAATGTACGCTGAGAAGCTACGCTTACAATACCACCCACACCACTGGTTTCTGAGTACTGTCCATAATATGGGTTGACCATATTGGTATAGCGCACGTTATTTGCATCTACACCTACATTGATTTTAGCCTTAATTCCACCCCAGATGTCAATATCAGCAAACCATTTGCCACTGATTACATCACCGGCATATCGCATCATATCCAGCATGTAGCTGGCCAGCGGGTTGGCATTCGGAATCACATTGTCACGAGAGAAGTTCGTATCAGAACCGTAGTCATAACGTTTGTATCCTCTTTCATCTATCATGATATTGCCTTCTGCATCGCGAATATACATCGGATAGATAGCACCCATGATATTGGCTGCATAGAATGCATTGGCATTGGATGTACCTCCTTCTGTATCCTGTTCACGGCTGTCGTAATGAGTAAATGACACATTACCTCCCAGTTTCAACCAAGGTTTCACCTGATAATCAGCCTTCAAACGAGCAGAGTAACGCTGGAATCCAGAGTTAGGAACGATACCTTGATCGTCCAAGTAACCGGCAGACATGTAATAGTTCATTTTTTCAGTAGCCCCACTGACACTCAGATTGTATTCCTGACGCATGTTGTTTTCAAACAATTCATCACTCCAGTTATCCGGTCTATAATAATATGTACCGTCAGAATAACCCAAAGTAGCGTTTGGATTCAATTTGCCATCCATGCCAATCAACTGTTCTCCGTTAGGTACGGTGAAAACCTGATATCCTAAATAAGATGAAGACAACATAGCTTGGTTAGCATATTTATTGGCCGCTACCAAATCACCCGCAGCCGCATATCCTTTCAGGTCACCATTGTAAATGGCAGAATAAGCCATTTCATAGAACTTGCCCGGATCCTGCACGGTCTCATAAGAAGGAACTCCACGCTTGTTGACACCCCATTTTGCATCGAATGTCACACGTGCATCTCCTGTTTTACCACGTTTGGTAGTAATCAAGATGACACCATTTGCACCACGGGCACCATACAAAGCGTTGGAAGCCGCATCTTTCAATACAGTCATAGACTCAATATCAGATGTATTAATAGCTGAAATTTCCCCATCATAAGGTACCCCATCTACTACATACAACGGTGTATTGCTTGCTGAAATAGAACCGATACCACGAATACGTACAGTAGCATCCTTACCAGGCTGACCAGTACTACTTGTAGTCTGTACACCGGCAACCTGACCAGCTAGTGCGTTTGTGACATTTGAAGTCTGTCGAGAAGTAATCTTTTCGTTCTTAATTGTAGACGCAGATCCTGTAAAAGCTGATTTCTTTGCCGTACCATACGCAACAACCATTACTTCATCAAGTTGTTCGGCATCAGAGTGTAATACCACTTTTACGATAGGCTTAATCTTCACTTCCTGCGACTGCATTCCGATGAAAGAAATAACCAAAGTTCCGGCGGAACTTGGCACATTAGTCAACGTAAAATTACCATCAATGTCGGTAACAGTACCTACTGTAGTACCTTTTACCAATACTGATGCGCCCACTACAGGTAAACCATCCTCTTCAGAAGTAACATTACCTGTTACCTTTGAGATTTGAGCGTTTACCAGACCAATACCTATCATCAGGCAGGTCATTAACAGCATCAATTTTCTTTTCATAAAAATCTCTCTTAAAGTTTAACTTTACATTAATAAAAATTCATTCACTCTAACGGGAGGCAAAAGTACTAATATCTTTTTAAATATTTATACTGTTTTCCAGAAAATACCTGCAAAAGGTTGCTTTTTAACACTTATCCGTGCCACTTTCATGCAAAAGTATGTTTTTATAAAGTAAATGATGTGCATTTCTTGTGTCTACGCTTTATTATAATGCTAAAATATGAATCCTTTTTCATCGGCTACTTGTTACTTTTAATTTGGTTAAAATAGGTACTATATAGGTAATAAACTTCTTCTTATTGCATATTATCTGCATATTTTCCTAAAAACAACATAGTATGAACAAGATTTATTTCAGATTGGTCTACAATCGTAAAAAGAAGTTAAACAAATCAGGTAATGCTCTTATTCAGGTAGAAGCTTATAGAAATCGCAAAAAGGTTTACATTTCGACAGGAATATATGTTAATCCGCAACAATGGGATAAGCATCATAGCAAAATTATTCAACATCCACACTGTGAGGAACTGAATCGAATGTTGGAAGAATTTATGTTGCAATTACAATGGGAGGAATTAAAATCATGGAAACGTGGCGTTCATATTAACTTGTCAGCTTTTAAAACTCTCAACCATCAAAATGATACTGAAAGAATAACATTTTTACCCTTTGGTAGAAACTGGGTAGAACATTCATCACGCAAGGATACTACCAAAAAGAACCTTCTTACGACATTGAATTTACTCAATCACTTTCGTTCTTCTATTGAATTTGAAGATATAACTTATTCATTTCTTCTTGAGTTTGAAGATTTCATGCGACAAAAAATGTACGAAACAAATACAATTGCCAAACACATGCGACAATTGAGGACTTTTGTTAACGAGGCTATTAAAAGAGGATACATTCAGCCGGAAGATTATCCGTTCAGAAAATATCAGATAAAAACGACTCGGAGCAAACATAGTTTTCTGCTACCTGAAGAAATCAGTAAACTGGAAAAACTGGAACTGCCATTGTGCTCAAAATCGCTAATACATAGTTTAAAGGCTTTTTTATTTTGTTGTTACACAGGAGTCCGGTATTCAGACTTTGTACATCTTAATGAAAATAACATTATCACAATAAAAGGAGAAAAATGGCTTATATTTAGAACTGTAAAGACTAATACGGAAGTTAGTATACCACTATATCTTCTCTTTCAAGGGAAAGCGCTCCGATTATTGCAGGAGTATAATCGGAATGTGAATGATTTTTTTCATTTAAAATCGAATTCTTCCGTAAATAAGGATTTAAAGAAAATCGGTATGTTGGCTAAAATAGAAAAGCACTTTTCATTTCATACGGCCCGACATACTAATGCTACTCTTTTGATTTATAATGGTGCACAAATAACTACAGTCCAGAAACTGTTAGGGCACCAGAGTGTGAAGACTACTCAAGGATACAGTGATATTTTTTCGGGAACGATTGTAAAAGACTTGAAGAAATGTAAGTTCTAATTTTTTGTAATACATTAAATTTCCAATATAGTCATGTAAATTTATATTAACTTCTTTTTGTCGTATTGCTTTTTCTTTTACCCTAAAGCCTTATACAGGCATATGCCTGCCAGCCCGTCAACCTGTCAACTTAGTCAGGAATTAATCTTCAAACTGACAACTATTTTCAGTACACCTCAAACGCCCTTACGTTTGAAGTGAAACACCTAAGCGTTTTAATCAAAACGTCCTTACGTTTTGGATAAAACGTACTTATGTTTTCTTCCAAACGCAAAGGCGTTTTTTTCTGCCTAATTCTTCAGTAGAGTCTTAGTAGAAAACTTGTATTCGAGATTAATCTACAAATCATTATACATCATACTCTGAAGAGATAATGGGATTTTTATTTGCTTCATTACTAGTGAGTTATTTATATTTATAGTTCCGCCGGAACTTTGGTCATTTCTTTCATTGGAATGCAGTCGCAGGAAGTGAAGATTAAGCCAATCGTAAAAGTGGTGTTGAAATCTGATGCGGAAGTGCTTGATGAAGTTGTGGTAACTGCGTATGGTACTTCTACCAAAGGGTCATTTACGGGTTCTGCAGCAGTGATGAAAGCTGATAAGATTGAGAAACGTCAGGTGTCAAACGTTTCTAATGCATTGGCTGGAGCTGTAGCAGGTGTGCAAATTTTGAGTAATAACGGTCAGCCGGGTGAAGATGCGAAAGTACGTATCCGTGGTGTCGGATCAATCAATGCCGGAACAGATCCGCTGTATGTAGTGGACGGTGTGCCTTATGATGGAGACTTGTCATCTATCAACTCTGCAGATATTGAATCAATGACGGTGTTGAAGGATGCGGCTTCTACAGCATTGTATGGTGCGCGTGGTGCAAACGGTATTATCATGATTACTACTAAAAAAGGTACTTCTGGCAAGGCTCGTGTGAATTTCGATGCAAAATGGGGTGCCAATTCTCGTGGAGTAAAGAACTATGATGTGTTGACCAGTTCAAAGAATTATCTGGAAAAAGCTTATGAAGCTATTTATAATGGCTATGTACAGACTAATGGTATGACTCCGCAAGCTGCCAACGTCGCTGCTAACAATACTTTGCTTTCTGCCGGAAATGGTGGTGTCGGTTATCAGATTTATACAGTGCCTGAAGGCCAGTTGCTGATTGGTAGCAACGGTTTGCTGAACCCGAATGCGACATTGGGTTATACTGATGAGTATGGCTATTATTATACTCCGGATAATTGGGCCGATGAAACATTTAGAACTGCTCTTCGTCAGGAATATAATTTGAATGTGTCTGGTGGTAACGACAAGTCTACTTTCTATATGGCTTTTGGCTATTTGGATGATCAGGGTGTAATTGAAGGCTCTGGTTTGACTCGTTTCAGTGGTCGTTTGAAAGGTGACTACAAGGTGACAGATTGGTTGAAAGTAGGTGCCAACATGAACTATGTAAACTCAAAGAGTAACTATCCGGGCGATCAGGATAATACATCATCTTCTGGTAACGCTTTCTATATTGCCAATAACATTGCACCGGTTTATCCGATGTATGTGCGTGGAGCTGACAAACAGATTATGACACTGAATGGTCGTAAAGTGTATGATTATGGTGACGGCGTAAGTACTCCTTCATCACGTGCCTTTATGTCTATTGCCAACCCGGCTGGTGACCTTATTTATAACAAGACTGAATTTTTGGCTGACGTACTGAACGCAAACTGGTTTGCTGAACTGACTCCGATTAAAGGTCTGACTATCAGCGCACGCTTTGGTATGAATATCGACAATACCCGTTACAATGATTTGGGTAATGCTTATATGGGCCAGAGTGCTTCTTATGGAGGTAATGCTTATCAGGCTGCTATGCGTACTTTCGGTTTCGACCAGCAGTATGTAGCTAACTATCAGTTTGCAGTAAAGGATGTACATCATTTTGATATTACTGCCGGTTATGATGGTTATTCATACCAATATACAGAATTGACAGGTTCTGGTCAGAATCTGTATGACCCTGAAAGCTTCTATATTAGCAATACAATTGATAAGAAGACTGCCAGCGGTATGAAATTGACTTATGCTACTGAAGGTTTCTTTGGTCGTGTCAACTACTCTTATGACGATAAATACTTTGGTAACGTTTCTTACCGTCGTGATGCTTCTTCTCGTTTTGCTCCTGAAAATCGTTGGGGTGACTTCTGGGCAGCCAGTGTAGCTTGGATGATTACACGTGAAGGTTTCATGAAGGATATTACGTGGATTAACATGTTGAAGCTGAAGGCTTCTTTCGGTCAGCAGGGTAACGATGATATCTTGTTCCCAGATGGATATACTGTAGGAGTGATGGAGACAGCTAAAAATTATTATCCATGGCAAGACCAGTATAACATGACAGGTGCTGACGGGGTTTTCTCTGATGGTACGATGATTGCAAAAGGTAATCGCGATTTGACTTGGGAAACTTCAACTTCGTACAACGTGGGTATTGATTTTGCTTTGTTCAATAACCGTTTGAACGGATCGGCTGAATACTTCGGTCGTAAGTCAAGTG
>ERZ791829.1121-NODE-1121-length-17409-cov-2.434482_pt1 | contig 17409 bp, 11 predicted proteins | sample MGYA00510296_ERZ791829 | MGnify/ENA primary metagenome ERZ791829 (study PRJEB30046, sample SAMN00791973) | human gut metagenome | study: EMG produced TPA metagenomics assembly of the A metagenome-wide association study of gut microbiota in type 2...
GAATGGGAAGAGGAAGTTGCGGTGAGAGCCGCAGACAGCGCCCGATGCGGCGACGCACCAGCGCGACGGTGTCATCGACCGGACCGCGCGTAGTCGCAACAATAGCCTGCGTAATACCGGGATGAGCAGCAAGAATCCGATCTATCACCGCTTCGTCGAACTCTTCCGAACATCCGTCGGAAACGACGGTACCGCCGTCAAATACAGCGTACTTGACCCGCGTGTTACCCATGTCGATCGTCAGGTTCATCGTTGAATTTTTTGCTTCGTTCTTTCCGTCCGGCACGGCCGCTCTCCAAGTTCACTGCGGCACGAATCGTTCACAACCGTCCGGATTCAGTTTTTATAGCAGTTATATACTTTTCGGTTACCACGACCGTTCTCTTACCGATTTCGGCGGCACCCCACAACCCTGCGGAGCGTTATGCCGTCCTCCGACCCTCTCCCGAGGGAGGAACTTCGGGAAAAAGACGAGGCATATCGGTCGCGTTCGGGCAAGTCCATACATCAAAAATACTCCCCAGCTCTTTCTACAAAGATTTAAGCACCTCGTATCCCGCTGCGACATCCTTAATCCCCCTAACGGTCATCGCCAGGCGATTATTGTGTTGCTTGAGAACAAATCGGTCGGGGCGCTGCGTCACTTTGCGCAAAAGCTCCATGAACGTATCGCTCTTGTAGTAAGGAGAATCGTCGTCGCCTACGAAATGGACGATCATCAAGCCGTTTTTGACCTTCACGCGCTCCATACCCAGCCGCACGGCCTCCCACCGCAGGCGGACCACATTGAGCAGCTCGGCAGCGGGCCGGGGCAACGGACCGAAGCGGTCGATCAGCTTGGCCTCGAAACTCTTGAGCATCGTCTCGTTGCGGGCCGTATCCAGCTCCCGGTACAAGCGCAGCTTCTCGGCGGGCTGCTGCACGTAGGAGTCGGGCAGCTCGGCCTCGACGTCGATTTCGATCACGCTGTCCGAAATATAGCTCATCTTATCAACCACGCCCTGCTCGGCATCGCTCATGCCGGGCATCTCGAGTCCCTCCGAGCGGAGTTCGGCGATCGCCTCCTGCATGATCTTCTGGTAGGTTTCGAAGCCGATGTCGGCGATAAAGCCGCTCTGCTCGGCGCCCAAAAGATTGCCGGCGCCCCGAATGTCGAGATCCTGCATGGCGATATTGAATCCCGACCCCAGATCCGAGAACTCCTCGATGGCCCGCAAGCGCCGCCGGGCATCCGGAGTAAGCAGCTCGTCGCCGGGCGAAAGCAGGTAGCAATACCCCCGCTGGCTGCCGCGTCCCACACGTCCGCGCAACTGATGAAGATCGCTCAAGCCGAAATTCTGGGCATTATTGACGATGATCGTATTGGCGTTGGGAATGTCGATGCCGTTTTCGACGATCGTGGTCGAAATCAACACGTCGAACTCCCCGTAGATAAAATCCATAATCAGCTTTTCGAGCTGTTCGGCCGGCATCTTGCCGTGACCGATCCCCACTCGTGCCCGGGGGCAGAGCCGAGTTACCATACCCTGAAGCGTCATCAGATCCTCCACCCGGTTGTGGACGAAATAGACCTGTCCGCCCCGATCCAGCTCGGCATTGACTGCGTCGCGGATAATCTCCTCCGAAAAGAGATGCGATTCGGTAATGATCGGCTGTCGGTTGGGCGGCGGCGTCGAGATGACGGAGAGGTCGCGCGACCCCATGAGCGAGAATTGCAGCGTGCGGGGAATCGGCGTTGCGGTGAGGGTCAGCGTATCGACATTGACGCTCATCTGCGTCAGCTTCTCCTTGGCCGCCACACCGAACTTCTGTTCCTCGTCGATGATAAGCAATCCCAGGTCGTGGAATTTCACCTGCTTGCCCAGGATCTTGTGCGTACCGATCAGGATGTCGATGCGCCCCTCGGCCAACTCGGAGAGAATACGGGACGTCTCTTTCGAAGACTTGGTCCGGTTGAGGTATTCGACCTTCACGGGAAAATCCCGGAGCCGATGTACGAAAGAGCGGTAATGTTGCAGGGCCAAAATCGTCGTAGGCACCAGCACGGCCACCTGCTTGCCGTCGGTCGCAGCCTTGAACGCCGCTCGGATCGCCACTTCGGTCTTGCCGAAGCCCACATCGCCGCAAATCAAACGGTCCATCGGCTGATCGGACTCCATGTCCCGCTTGACGGCCTGCGTCGCGGTCTGCTGGTCGGGCGTATCCTCCCACATGAACGAGGCTTCCAGCTCCTGCTGCAAATAAGTATCCGGCGAAAAGGCAAATCCCTTGCTGGCCTTGCGCTTGGCATAGAGGGCGATCAGTTCGCGCGAGATGTCCTTGACGGCCTTCTTGGTCGCGGTCTTGAGCTTCTGCCAGGCTCCGCTGCCCAATTTATAGATTTTGGGCGCTTCGCCTTCGCCGCTCTTGTAGCGCGAAATACGGTGCAAGGCGTGCACATGCACGAACAAAACATCGTTATCTTTGTAAATCAACTTGATAGCCTCGTGTACCTTGCCGTTCTCGTTGATCTTGACCAGACCGCCGAAACGTCCCACGCCGTGATCGATATGCACCACATAATCGCCCATGCGGAGCTGATTCAACTCTGCGACGGTCATCTGTTCGTCGCGCTTGATCTCGCCGTTGATCCGATAGCGCTGGTAGCGGTCGAAAATCTGATGGTCGGTATAGAAACAAAGTTTCAGGTCGTGATCGACGAAACCCTCGTGCAGCGTGATCGGCAGGGGGTTGATCTGCGCCTCCTTACGCCCCGACTGGTAGAAAATGTTCTCCAGCCGTTCGAGCTGCGCCCGGTTTTCCGACAGGATATAGGTTTTATAACCGCGCTGTCCATTGGAAATGATGTCGTCGGCCAGCAATTCGAAATTCTTGTTGAACTTGGGCTGGGGAGCCATGCGGAACGCGACCGTCGCATCGGCCGGCCGCTCCTTCAGGCTATCACGCAATTCGAACAAACGCATCCCGGCCATGTCCTGCAACAACACCTTCCGGCTCACCAGATGGGTGTCAATCTCCGCAGGTTCCTCCATCTCCCCCAGAACCTTGCGACGCAGATCGTTCACGCGCCGCAGTACGTAGTCGGGATCGAAAAACCAGTAAGTCGCCTCTCCTGCAAATGCGAGCAGCGAAATCCGATCCCCGGCAAAACCGTTCAGGTTCGGAACGATCTCCACCTCGTTCAGCCGGTCGGCGGAAAGCTGACTGGAAATCTCGAATCGGCGGATCGAATCCACCTCTTCCCCGAAAAAGTCCAACCGGTAAGGTTTGCTCTCGGAAAAGGAAAACACGTCGAAGATACCGCCACGCAGCGAATACTGTCCGGGTTCGTAAACGAAATCCACCTTCGTGAACCCCGAATCGGCCAGCAACTCCTCCAGCTCTCCGATCGCCAGCCGGTCGCCGACCTTCACCCGCACGGTTTCGCGCCGCATCGAGTCGGGGTCGGTCACCCGTTCGGCCAGAGCTTCCGGATAGGTACAGATAATCCGGTATTCGCCCGCAGCCATTTCCCGACGCAGAGCACTCAACGCCGCCGTCCGCTGCACGACACCCTGCGCATCCTCCGTACCGTAAACGATCGAACGCTTGTAGGAGCCCGGAAAAAAGTAAACCTGTTTTTCGTCGAGCAGGGCATAAAAATCGTTGAGCAGGTAGGCCGCCGCATCGCGGTCTTCCGCCACGAAGACGTGCGTACCGCCCGTTCGGGCGATCAGGGCAGCGGCATAAACCGAGAGAGCCCCGCCGACCATATCGCGCAGAAGAACGGTCCGCCCCGCCGAATCGTACGCACGACGCATCGCGCCGAGAGGCTCCGCTCCGGCGATCAACTGCAAGATATTCGGTTTATTTCCGGGACCCATATTCCGCCCAGCTAAAAGATGCCCTGCAGGAATCGATTCCGCAAGGCGCTCAAACGATTATTCAACTCCGTGTATTCGTATCGGCTGCAGATCGTACCTGCGACCGAACATGTATGTCTTTCCACCTTCCGCCTTTGTCCGGCTCCGGACTTCGTCCGCCTTCCGGCCAGTAAAAGGGGCCGAATCCCATCCGGCACATCGACCGAGTCCATGCCTCCGCCCCTGCGGCATCCGGTATCTCTAATCCTTATACAGGTCTTTGCCCTCCTTGTCGTAGTAGTGGACATCGACGATACCGACGCTCTGGTCCGCCACGATCTTCAACTGGATCTTATACTTCCACATCCAGCGGCGGCGCAACGACCACAGGCCGTGATTCAAGTAGGTCGAAACGTAAGGGCTGACGCGCAACTTGATATATTTGTGCCCCGCATCCTGGGCCAGATAGGAGATCTTGTTCTCGATCTTCTTGTCGAGCAGAACGGTCGGCTCGATACGCCCCGTGCCGTTGCACGTGGGACAGACGTCCGTAACATCCTGCACGGCGACCGGACGCACCCGCTGGCGGGTGATCTGCATCAGCCCGAACTTGGTCAGCGGCAGCACCGTATGCTTGGCCTTGTCGGTGGCCATCAGCTTGTTCATCTCCTCATAGAGCAACTGACGGTTCGCAGCCTTGTGCATATCGATAAAGTCGATGATGACGATACCGCCCAAATCGCGCAGACGCAGCTGCCGGGCGATTTCGCGCGCAGCGGCCAGATTGACATCGAAAGCAGTCTGCTCCTGATCGTCCTCGGCCTTGGTGCGATTGCCCGAATTGACGTCGATGACGTTCATCGCCTCCGTATGCTCGATAATCAGGTAAGCGCCCCGGCGCAACGACACGTACTTGGCGAAGAGCGACTTGATCTGCTTCGAAATGTCGAAATTGTCGAAGATGGGGACGTTGCCCTTATAAAGTTTTACGAGTTTCTCGCTTTGCGGTTCGATCTGACGGATGTAGTTCTGAATCTCATGGTACATCGCTTCGTCGTCCACGACGATCTGCGAAAAGGCGCCTCCCAACGAATCCCGGATAATGGTGTTGGCCCGGTTCATCTCACTCATCAACTGGGCCGGAGCAGGGTTCTTGCGAATATTTTGCAGGGTCTTCTGCCATTTGTCCAACAGGGAGCGGATATCCTGTTCGATATCGCTGTCCTTGGCCTCGACAGCCGCCGTGCGGATGATAACGCCGAAATTCTTCGGCAAAACGGCGGCTGCAATGCCCTTGAGCCGCTTCTTCTCCTCCGCCGAGCGGATCTTCTGCGACAGGAACACCTTCGACGAAAAAGGCACCAGCACCACGTTACGTCCAGCCAGCGAAATATCGGCCGTCAGACGCGGTCCCTTGGTGGAAATCGCCTCTTTGGCCACCTGCACCATAACGGTCTGCCCCACCTGCAGGTAGGAGCCGATCTTGCCCGACTTTTCGATCGGCGGCTCCAGCTTCATCGCATCCAGGCGGATTCCCCGCTTGCCGGGCTGGTAACTCGCCACCAGCTTCTGCAACGAAGAGAACTGGGAGCCCAGGTCGAGATAGTGGATAAAGGCATCCTTCTCATGGCCGATATTGACGAACGCGGCGTTCAGCCCCGGCATGATCTTGCGCACCTTGCCCAGATAAATATCCCCTACGGCGAATCCCGTCTGGCACTGCTCCTTGTTGAGCTCGACCAGCACCTTGTCCTCGCACAGGGCGATGGATATCTCGGTCGGGTTTACATTGACTATTAATTCTCGGTTCATATATATTTTCGTCCCGCAGACCGCGGCGACGATTCTGACATTATGGGGTTTGCGGCTGTTCGGCGTTCGGGAAGCACAGCCCGGCTTCCATTGTTTTCAACTCGCCTGGTCCGTAGAGGACGATATTGCGGCACATTCCCTTCGCAAAAAGCCTCTTTTGGCTTTTCGGGAGCGGATTCGATATACGGTGATACGTTCACAAACACATCGTCCTCTCCTTCCCGACGATCCGACACATCCCGCCCTGCGAACGGAGCGGGAATCGGAAAACAGGTAAAGCTAAAAGGGCCTCGCACCCTTTTAGCTTTATCTACCTTAATTAGCACTAAGGCGTACTACCTACTTTTTCTTGTGACGATTCTTGCGAAGACGTTTTTTACGCTTGTGGGTCGCCATCTTGTGACGCTTATGTTTCTTTCCGTTCGGCATAACTGTAATTGTTTAAAGTTTCTATTATTTATTTAACTTTTGCCGCAAAACTCTTTGCAGGCTTGAAGGCCGGAATGTTGTGGGCCGGGATCGTAATGGTCGTATTCTTGGAAATGTTACGAGCCACCTTCTTCGCGCGTTTTTTCACGATGAAGCTGCCGAAACCACGGAGATATACATTGTTGTTCTGCGCCAGGGAACCCTTGATGCTCTCCATAAAAGCCTCGACGATAGCCTGGACCTGTACTTTTTCAGCACCGGTACTTTTAGCGATTTCGCTAACGATATCTGCCTTTGTCATACTCTTTATATTTATAAGTTAAACTCTATTTCGGGACTGCAAATATAAGTTTTATTTGATTATATCACAACAAAGTAGAACATTTTTTTGCAATTCACCTCGCCCGCGTCGCGCCGCAGTTCGAAACCCCTTACTCAAATACCGGGCCATAAAACCGCGCTTCGATACCCGGCGGGCCGACCGGAGCCGGACCGTATCGAAGAATATCCGGAAAAAGGCAACGCATTATCAAACAACCCGATAGCCGGAACCGGACACCGCCGCCCGAAAGTTTCGTCCGTCGGGCACAATAAATTGCCCGAAATTCGCATTGTATAATTGGTAAAATCACTATTTTTGTAGAAGATAGGATCCGGTTCGGCAATCCCGGCGAACAAACCCGCAACCTTTCACTATCTTTGACATAGTCTTAGATAGAATGCGCCTCGGGAAACCGGGACAGGTTCCCGTTTTCTCCCGGCTTTCACTATCTTTGTTTCAACTAAAACCGCGAATATGGTCAAAATACTTTGGGTGGACGACGAAATCGAACTATTGAAACCCCATGTGCTTTTCCTCCGGGGAAAAGGTTACGAAGTCGATACCTGCAACAACGGATACGACGCGATCGACATGGCGACGGAGGGCAACTACGACCTCATCATCCTGGACGAGATGATGCCGGGTATGACAGGACTCGAAACCCTTCCGAAAATCAAGGAAATACGCCCCACTACTCCGGTCATCATGGTCACCAAGAGCGAGGAGGAGAACATCATGGACAAGGCCGTCGGGTCGAAGATCGCCGACTACCTCATCAAACCCGTGAATCCCAACCAGGTGCTGCTCTCGATCAAGAAGAACGTCCACTCCCAGCAGCTGGTCACCGAACAGACCACGGCCGATTACCGGGCGGAGTTCGGACGCCTCTCCTCGGCACTCCAGATGGCCGACAGTTTCGCCGACTGGTGCAACGTCTATCGCCGGATCACGAACTGGGAGATCGAGCTCTCCGATTCGACCGACCAAAGCATCAAGGAGGTCATCGAATACCAGAAGCACGAAGCCAACCAGGAGTTCTGCAAGTTCGTCCGCAGGAACTACTACGACTGGATCAACAAGCGTGACGAAACCACCCCGGTCATGTCGCATACGCTCATGCGGTCGAAGATCTTCCCGGTGGCAGACGAGAATCCCAAGACCACGCTGCTGCTGATCGACAACTTCCGCTACGACCAGTGGCGCTCGATCAGCCCCCTGCTGCGCGGCTACTACGACATCGCGGCCGACGATTTCTACTGCGCGATCCTGCCCACGGCGACCCAGTACGCCCGCAATGCCATTTTCGCCGGCCTGATGCCGCTGGCCATCGACAAGCTGATGCCCAACAAGTGGCTCAACGACAACGAGGAGGGAGGCAAAAACCAATACGAAGAACAGTTTCTGCAACGGCTGATGACCTCCAGCGGCAAGAACTACAAATACACCTTCGACAAACTGGTGCGCCCCGAGGCGGGCCGCAAGCTGATCGACAACATCCAGCGGATTTACGACGCCGACTTCTCGGTGATCGTCTATAACTTCCTGGACATCCTCTCGCATGCCCGCACCGAAACGGACATCATCCGCGAACTCACCGAGGACGAAGCCTCGTTCCGCTCGCTCACCCGTTCGTGGTTCGAACACTCCGACCTGCTGACACTGCTGCGCCTGCTCTCGGAACGCGGACACACGGTAATCATCACCTCGGACCACGGCACGATCCGCATCGACAACCCGGTGAAGGTGACCGGCGACCGCGAAACCTCGGCCAACCTGCGCTACAAAACCGGCCGCAACCTGGCCTACAACTCCCGCGAGGTATATGAAATCACCCGCCCGGAAGACATCCAGTTGCCGTCGATCAACTTGTCGTCGAGTTACATCTTCGCCTACAACACCGATTTCCTGGTCTATAACAACGACGCCAACCGTTACATACGGTACTACCGCAATACTTACCAGCACGGGGGAATCTCGATGGAAGAGATGCTCGTTCCCTACATCGTACTAAAACCCAAACAATAAATCATGCAGACCATCCACATCGACTCTCTGGACGAATTGCCGCACGCAGCGGCCGCCGTCATAAACGCGCTCGAAGGACGCTCGGTCGTCGTTTTCCGCGGCGAAATGGGGGCGGGCAAAACCACCCTGATCCGGGAAATCGTCGCCCGGCTCGGAGCCGACGACACAGTGACAAGTCCCACTTTCGCCATCGTCAATCAATATACGACCCGCGAAGGGAAGAATATCTATCACTTCGATTTCTACCGGATCAACCGGCTCGAAGAGGCTTACGACTTCGGCTACGAAGAATATTTCTACTCCGGGAATCTCTGTCTGGTCGAATGGCCCGAGAAGATCGAAGAGCTGCTGCCCGAAGAGGTGATGACCGTGCGGATCGCCGTCGGCGACGACGAAGAGCGCACGATCGAAATCGACTGACTCCCGATTCGGCCCAATATCCCTGTATAGTACTTCTCAACACAGACTTCCCGCCCTCCGGCTCCAGCAGGCGAGATCATCCGGCACACGGTTGCAACAGAGAGTGTGTGATCCAGCCCGGCTCGAACGACCGACTGCCGAAACGAATATCGGGCGTAGTAAGTTTCCCCACCCCGCAACGTGAAACGGGAAGGAGTCGGGAACCCGCCGGTCAGATTCGGCTCGCTACACTTTATCATCCTTGCAGCAAATAGGGGGGGGGCAGGCTCAAACGACCGACATTCGAAGCATACGCAGAGGACACTTGTGAACTCTACCATGCAAGGAATAGGAAAACAGAAAGTTAAGTTTGGATTAGCGCTCGGCTTTCACTATCTTTGACATAGTCTTAGATAGGATGCGCCTCGGAAAACCGGGAACAAGATCCCGTTTTCTCCCAGTTTTCACTATCTTTGGCCCCGAAAAATAAGGGCTTCGAAAAACGGTCGCCCGGGAAAAGCGAAAAATTTGCAAAAAAAGACAACCGCCGCTTTTGACGACAAACACACGACAATGGAAAAATACGAATCGAAACACCAACAGATACTCCGCTCGGCGGAACAGATTTATACGGTCATCAGCCGTTTCGACAACCTCACTCCTGCGGTGCAGGACAAGGTCGAAGAGTGGCAGGCCGACGAAAACAGTTGTTCATTCAAAGTCAAGGGCTTCACCGTCAATCTGCAAATCGTGGCCAAGGAAGCTCCCAAATACGTCAAGATACAGAGCGGCGAAGACGGCGTTCCCATCGACTTCACCTTCTGGATCCAGTTGCAGCCGGCAGGTCCCTACGATACCCGCATGCGGCTGGTGCTGCACGCGGAACTGAATATGATGATGCGTATGATGATCGGAGGCAAGCTCCAAAAAGCGCTCGACCAAATCGCCGAAGCCATGGCCAAAGCCATGAACGGCAGCGCGATGTAATACCGATGTAATACCAAATACCCAACGAAAAACCCGGTGCGATCTGCACCGGGTTTTTCGTTGATACCCTCGTTCCGGACAATACCGCAGTCTGAAACCGATACGGCAAGGCAAATTATCAGGCTGGAACCGCCTGTCCCGGACAGGCCGCGACATCGGGCCGGCAGAAAAATCGTCCTCTATCTATCCGGCACGAAAAGCGACCTCTATTTTTCCAAACATTCGAACACCCGGCGCACCGTAGGAAACATCCCTTCGAGCCGATCTTTCAGTTCGGCGGCCGGACACCACGCAGCCACATCGATTCCCTCTTCCCGCTGAGGTTTAAGGGCTCGGCTCGAAGAAACGCGCATTTCGAACCAGTGCGTAGCCTTGAGCTCCCACCGCCCGTGCATATAATAGGCATGCAACGTCCGGCAAAGGAAGAGAACCACCTCCGCACCCACAGCTCCCGTTTCCTCGGCGACTTCGCGCACGGCACATTCCGCCGTACTTTCGCCCGGCTCCACATGTCCTTTGGGCAAATCCCAGCGCCCGTTGCGGTGAATCATCAAATATTCGCCGCGATCGTTCACTACCACGCCGCCCGCAGCCTCGACAGCAGCGAATTCCTGCCGGAAGAGGGAAAACGCCTGCTCGGGATCGGGCGTACAAACCGCAACCTCATTGTGAGTTTCCAGAAAATTAAGTATCTTCGTCCGGGAAATACGCCCGCCCTGCGGAAGATCGACGGCAAAAAAACGTGCCGGCGACGTTTCATCGGTAAAAATCAGAGTTTTATCTGCAAAATATAGATAGATACGCATAAAAATCGCTATTGACAAGCGCAAATTTAAGTATAAATCATATGAAGTAAACCCGATCTCAAATGAAAAATTTATTCCTCTTTATGGCAATTACGCTCGTGGGACTCGGCGGATGCAGCGAAAAGCGCTCCCAGCCCCTCGCTATCGACAACTCGCTCACCCAGGAGGAGATCGCCGCCGGCGTTCTCTCGCCCGAAGTGATGTGGAAAATGGGCCGCGTAGGACTGGCCTCGCTCTCGCCCGACGCCAGTCGGCTGCTCTACACCGTCACCTGGTACAATATGCAGGAGAACCGGGGCGTTACGGCGATCTACGTTCGTGACGCCGCCAGCGGCGAAGTCGCCCAGCTGACCGACTTCTCGTCGAACAACTCCGATCCGAAATGGAATGCCGACGGCAGCAAGATCTACTTCCTGTCCGACCGCAGCGGAAGTTCGCAAATCTGGGAAATGGCTGCCGACGGACAAAATCCCCGCCAGCTTTCGAAACTCGACAAGGACATCGAAGGGTTCGGCGTAAATCCTGCGGGTGACAAAGTCTTTTATGTACAGGGCGTACAGGTCGCCGACCGCAAGTCGTCCGACATCCACCCGGACATGGCCGAATCGAAAGCCCGCGTTTACGACGACCTGATGTGCCGCCACTGGGACCGCTGGGATGAAGGCGAATACCGCCACATCTTCATCGCGGAGCTGACCTCCGGCGGCATCGGGAAGGGCGTGGACATCATCGGCGAAGGTGCGGAGTGGGACACTCCGCTGGCACCCTATTTCGATATGTCCGAAATCGCGTGGGCTCCGGACGGCACCCGACTCGCATACACCTGCAAACCGCTGACAGGTGCGAAATACGCCGTTTCGACCGACTCGGACATTTTCGTCTATGACACGGAGACAGGCGCCACGACCAACATCTGCAAGGGACTCACCCCCATCTCCGGTCACGATGCGGCAGCCAAAACCGAACTGCCTTTCGTCGGCTACGACAAATACCCCGTATTCTCGCCCGACGGCACCAAAATCGCATTCCGTTCGCAGCGTCGTGCGGGCAATGAAGCCGACAAGGAGCGTCTGATGGTCTGGAATTCCGAAACGGGCCTGGTGAAGGAACTCACGAAGAATTTCGACTACAACGCTACCAACGTCATCTGGGACGGCAGCGAAGCGCTTTGGTTCCTCGCGCCGATGGAGGCTACGCACCAGCTCTGCCGCGTGGACATGAACGGCAACGTTTCCGTACTGACCCGGGGCGATCACGACATCAACGCCGTATCGATCGCAAACGGCAAGGCCGTAGCCGATATCTGCACGATCTCTTCGCCCTCGGAGCTCTATGAAATCGACCTGAAAGACGGAGCCATCACGCAGCTCACGTTCATCAACCAGCCGATCCTCGACAAGATCCGCCTTGGCAAAGTCGAGAAACGCTGGGTGGAAACCACCGACGGCAAACAGATGCTGACGTGGGTAATCCTGCCGCCCGATTTCGATCCTGCGAAGAAATACCCGACGCTGCTCTACTGCGAAGGCGGTCCGCAAAGCGTCGTATCGCAATTCTGGAGCTACCGCTGGAACTTCCAGCTCATGGCCGCCAACGGCTACATCGTCGTTGCCCCCAACCGCCGGGGCGTGCCTTCGTTCGGACAGGAGTGGCTCGACCAGATCTCGGGCGACTACTCGGGCCAGAATATCCGCGACTACCTCTCGGGCATCGACTACGTCGCCAAGGAGCCCTGGGTGGACAAGGACCGTCTGGGCTGCGTCGGCGCTTCGTACGGCGGTTATTCGGTCTATTTCCTGGCCGGACACCACGACGGACGCTTCAAGGCTTTCATCTCCCACTGCGGTATCTTCGACTTCGAAGCCATGTACGGATCGACCGAGGAGCTTTTCTTCCTGAACAACGACTACGGAGGCCCCTACTGGGACAAGCAGAACGCGACGGCCATGCGTACCTATGCTAACTCGCCCCACAAGTTCGTCGATAAGTGGGATACGCCGATTATGATCATCACCGGCGAACTCGACTTCCGCATCCCCTATACGCAGTCGCTCGAAGCCTTCACAGCAGCACGTCTGCACGGTATCGACGCCCGTCTGGTCGAATTCGAAGACGAAGACCACCAGGTGATGAAGCCCCAGAACTCAGTGGTTTGGAACCGCGAATTTTTCGGCTGGCTCGACAAATACCTGAAAAAATAGCGTTTTTCAACCGTTTCGATGCGAACGGCGGCCTTCTTCCGGGAAGGCCGCCGTTCTATTTTCCACAACGGAATCGGAAGCCATTGATAAAAAAAGCGTATTGGTGACAACTTTTCCGTCGCTCGTTGAATTTATTTTTTTTCATGTTCCGCAAACTATAATTTTGACTTCGAACTTAAAATCAGATAAGCATTATGGAAACAACCAAGACGCTTCGCAAGTATGTGACCCCCAGCATCGGGGTTTTGGACATCCGCATAGAGCGCGGATTCGGCGACTCTTTCCCGGGCGGCACCGTAGAACCTATGCAACGAACGACAGTTACTAATTAAAACCATCGAACTTATGAACCGCATAATCAATACCCTTGCCCTCGCAACGGCCGGACTGGTTCTCCTCTGCGGATGCTCCGCCGATCCTGCGACGGATGAAGCCGCTCCGGGAGGGAACGACGGAAAAACCGTCCCTGTCTCTTTCGCCGCCGAACTACCGGCAACCCGTGCGACGATCGAAATCGGCGACGACCGTTTCAACGGCGCCTGGGAGGTCGATATCGACAAACTCGGCATACACGCAACGCTGAACGGCGTCGCGCAAATCAACAAACCCTTCGTCTTTTCGAGCGAAGGCATTTTCAAAGGTGAACTCACTCCGGGAACCGGCGCCTGGACCTACCTGGCCTATTATCCCCACGGAGAGCAATCCCTGAACGGCACGTCGGCCACCATTCCTTTCGGCAATACCCGCATCCAGAAGGGCGGAACCTACAACAGCCTGTTCGACATTCTGATAGCACCCGCACAAACTACGGCCAATTCAGCGGAAGGCGTCGATGACAGCGGCGAAAGGATCCGCTTCAATATGCAGCGGCTGACGTCGATCCTGGATTTCGACCTGACCAATTCGACCTCCGACCCGATTCGCTGCGTGCTGCTGACGGCGGAAAGCGACGATTTCCTGTCGGCCAAATCCCTGAATTTCGACCTGGCACAAGGAGAGGCCGCCGCACCCGCACTCGACACGGAAGAACGGTCGAAGTCGATTTTGATAAACTTCGACGGCGGGTCTGCATCGGCCGCAGCTCAACTGGACGCCTTCTTCAATGTCCTGCCGGGCAATTACAACCTGAATCTGGACATCATCACCGCCACCAAACAGATGGCCTCCGTAAAGATCGACCGTACCGACAAGCCGTTCGAGGCGGGTGTCCTCTACAAGAAAGAGGTCGGCACGCTGACCCCTTCCGCCATTCCTGCCCCGTCGCTCGACTGGCCCGACCAGGACATTGACGCCACGCATGAAATCACGGTAGGGCCGGACCAGTCGCTCACCTACCCCGCAGCCATCGACATCACGGTACCGGGCGGTATCGCCGAACTGAAAGTCGAAATCGTTTCCGACGCCCTGAACTCGCTGGGGATACAAAACCTCGATCTGGTACACGAAACTTCGATCGCAGGAAGCATCCAATACAAAGACTTGGGTCTGAAATGCGGCACGGAGATCCAATATACGAAATCGACCGTATTCGACATCACCAAGCTCGTCCCGATGATTGCGATGCTCCCCGACGCAATCGGCAACCACGTATTCAAGGTGTCCGTTACCGACCTGGCCGGCCAAACGACCGTACAGGACCTGACCTTCCATTACGGCCAGGTAACGCTCGAAACCGCCGACCTGTGGCAAAATACCGCAACGCTGAAAATCGTCCCCTCCGCAACGGCCGCGAGCGCGACGCTCGAATACAAGCGCAGCACCGACGACGCCTGGCAGCAGGCGACCGTTTCCGACAACGGCGACGGCACTTTCACGGCCGCGATCGAGCCGACCTGGAGTTCATCGACCAACGAAATGGGTAAAACCGTTTACGAACCGGACTATGCCACCGGCGTTTTCGCAGGTACGACCTACGATTACCGCTTGAAGCTGGACGGTACAGAAAAGGAAACCGGACGTTTCACAACGGCCAAAGGCGATGTAATTCCCAACGCGGACATGTCGGAATGGAGTACTGTTTCCCGGGCAGGTCTGTCCGGAAGCAAAGACGTTCCCTACCCCAATAAAACCGGAGATTCTTTCTGGGACTGCGGCAATAACGGCATCACGACAGATTTGTGTTCTTCTACCACGGATAAATTCGGCGCAGCGGTACCCGCAGCGAAACTGCAGAGCAAAAATATGTTCGTCCTGGCTGCAGGCAATCTCTTTACCGGGAGTTTCAACTATGCCAGCATGACCGGTACGGTGAAATTCGGCAGCAAATACACCTACACGGCACGTCCCAAGGCTTTGCGCGTAAAATATCACGCCACGACCGGCGACATCGACATCGTGCGATCGCAAAATCCGGCCCCCGGTGTGGCAAAGGGCGATCCCGACAAATGCCGTATCTTCGTGGCGATCGTGGACTGGTCCCAGCCCCACACGGTCGTTTCGGGAACCGGCTCGACCACGGGAGCCTGGGATCCGGCCAACGGAGCGGACGTCGTATCGGAAGCAGGTAAAGTCGTCGGCTACGGCTCGATGTGGATCGATCAAAGCACCCCCGGCGATGCCTTGGTTTCTTCCGAAGACGCACTCAAAATCCATTGGTACGAAGAGAAAGCTCCGTCTCCCACAGGGAACTACACGATCGTGATCTCATGCGCCGCGAATGCCTACGGCGACTACATGACGGGCTACTCGAAAGCCTGCCTCTATGTCGATGACTTCGAATGGGTATATTAACTCCATTCCAGCGATATTCCGTCAAATACCTCCTTGGAATAAGGAGGTATTTGACGTTAATTCCACGCTGTTATCTCAAACAAAACGCCCGTAAAACCGGGGATTCGTGATGAACTTTACCCGTTTCGTTGAATTTATTTCCATTATAGAAAAAACCCGTTTATTTTTGTGAAAATTGTGAATATCATTCACTAACTGTCTTATGGCGAAAAAACATCGGATCCTTCTCCCTGTACTGGCGCTGCTTCTGATCGGCGCCTGCTCCCGCAACGAGGAAATCGAGCAGCCGACTTCTCCGTCCGGCGGAGTCGAAGTCGCCATTTTGTGCGACAACACGAAAGAACCGCAGGTTTACAGTCTGCCCGACGGTACCCGAACCTGGATCGACGACAACGACTGGGCTTCGACCCGCTGGGACAAAAATGACAAGATCGCCCTTTGGGCGACCGCCGACGGCAGCAACTATACGCTCAACGCCCAGAATTTCTCGCTGGCCTACTTCACCCCCAGCTATTCGACCGCCGTTTTCAATTCGACGGTCGCCGATATGCCGGCAGGAACCTATACCTACACGGCCGTCAGCCCGGTGCCCGAAAGCGTCAGCGGCACGCAGGTATCTTACCAAATTCCGGCAAAACAGACGGGCCGTTACGAGGGAAAATGGGATATTCTGGCCGCCGATCCATTGACCGCCGACGCGCTTCCCCTGTTCGAACAGTCCAACCAAATGCTCGAAACTCCACCGTCGCACGCGCTGCGCTTCCGTCACAAATGCCACGCACTGCGAATCGAAGTCCCCGCAGGCCGCAACATCTGGGGCGAACCGATCACACGTCTGGTTATCGATTTCCCGACAGAAGTCGTCGGAACCGTTTCGTTCGACGCTGCCGATCCGTCGGCCCCAATGTCCCTGACCGAAGGCTCGAAGAGCATCACGCTCGATCTGAATACCCCGCTGACGGACGAAGCCGAAAACTATGCCTGGGCCTTCATCAACCCCACGACGGTAAGCGGCGACATCTCTTTTACGGCCTATACAGCAAACGGATACCGTTCCCACACGCTCTCCGTCCCGATCGACCGCGAAATGGCGGCAGGGCACATCACCCCCATTACCTTGACGATCCCGACCGAGTTGCCGGTAAGCTATGTCGATTTTTCGGTCACGGGCGACTCCTCGAATCTGGGTGAAGAGCCTTACAACCTGATCGTCAAAGCTCCCGAAGGAATGACTTTCCGCGACGGGACGACCGAGCAGACCTTCCCCATCGACGAATCCAACAAATACACGGTGGCTTTCTACGGCGACCTTTACGGCGATGGCTCAACAACCGTTGCAGGTCAGCTTCGAAACCGAAAATGCCCTCGTGCCGCAAAATGTAAGCGTCGCTTCGTTCACTCCCGGCGAACATCTGCCGATCGCACTCAAAATCCCGTACCTCCTTTCGGAAGATTTCGACGATAAAACCGATTTCGAATACAAAACAGAAGCTACGACATCCAATCCGGACGGTATCTCTCTGTCGCAGTACGGCTTTGACGAGGGTTGGACGGGAACCCGTCTTCAGGTTTCGCAAAAGGCGATGCGTATTTCCGTCCGACACGGAATCGTAGCCCAGTATCCGGGACGGCTCGACACTCCGCCGCTCGCCTATATCAAACCCGGAAAAACCGTAAAGTTGAAAGTGACCTTCAATGCCAACAAGGACAACGACTATCTCTATTGCAGTTTCGGAACCCTCACGGATACGGCCCCTAAAAAAGGTAACGACGGCCTCGAAAATACGCTGAAAGAACAGATCGACAACCTCAATACACTGAGCGGCGTATCGTTCGGAAATATTCAGGGAGTATGC
>ERZ791829.1139-NODE-1139-length-17158-cov-3.594691_pt1 | contig 17158 bp, 15 predicted proteins | sample MGYA00510296_ERZ791829 | MGnify/ENA primary metagenome ERZ791829 (study PRJEB30046, sample SAMN00791973) | human gut metagenome | study: EMG produced TPA metagenomics assembly of the A metagenome-wide association study of gut microbiota in type 2...
GTGCAGGCAGCGAAGCGTCCCTGCCAGTAACTCTGCGCTCCCGCAGGAGCGCCCCGAGCTGCTCTTCCCCCAAGATTCCGTGAAGAATCGAAAAATCAGGAAAATCGCTTGCAGGAAAGGGGAAAATCATGTATAATAAACAGGTATGCCGGATGAAAGGGGCGAAGGAAATGCTGGAAATCATCGGGGACAGCCGCGCGGTGGCTCGTGCGGCGATTCAGCTGGCGATGACGGCGACACGCGAGGAAGAAACCGAGCTGAAGGCGTCGCTGACCGAAAAGGATATTGTCGGCGCGGCATCGGACTTCGGCGGCACATTCGTGGATTCGATGATGAAGATGATTGAGCGCGCCGTGGTCGCCGCCAAGCGCGAGGGCGTCATCAGTGATACGCACCGCGAGGAAGGCGCAGTTGCTGGGGCAGCACACGACGCGGTGTGCCAAGTCAGCGAGAAGGCGATGGGCTTTTCCGTCGGCGGCAAAATCGGCGTCGCCCGCTCCGGCGAGCATGTGGCGGTCGCGGTGTTCTTTACCGTGGGCTTGGTGCATCTCAACGAGGTCGTCGTTGGCATGGGACACCGGGCGATTTGAGCCTACATAAAAAAAGGTCAACAAAAGGAGACAACAACGCATGGTGCTGAATATTGCCATGGACGGCCCTGTCGGCGCAGGAAAATCAAGCATTGCGGACGCCGTCGCCAAGCGGCTGGGCATCCTCCACCTCGACACCGGCGCGATGTACCGCGCCATCGGTCTGACCGCGCTGGAAAAGGGCGTTCCCGTGCAGGACGAACAGGCGGTCACGGCGCTGTGCCAGGCCCTGTCAATGACGGTCGGTCACGCGGCGGATGGTCAGCATACCCTCGTGGATGGCCGCGACGTGACGGGCTTCATCCGCACGCCGGAGGTCAGCATGGCGGCGTCCACCGTCGCTAAGTACGCGGGCGTGCGCGCGGCAATGGTCGCGCTCCAGCGCCGCCTTGCGCAGGAAACGCCCATGCTGGTGGATGGCCGCGATATTGGCACGCGTGTGCTGATGAACGCGCCCGTCAAAATCTTCCTGACGGCCAGCGCCGAGGAACGCGCCCGCCGCCGTTATCAGGAGATGCGCAATAAGGGCATGGAAGCGAATTTCGACGATGTGCTGCGCGATCTGCGCGCCCGCGACGAACAGGACACGCACCGCGCTGTTGACCCGCTCCGCGCGGCAGAGGACGCCGTGACGGTCGATTCGACGCACCTGACGTTTGACGAGGTGGTCGAGGCGATTCTGCGCATCGTCGCGGACAAGACGGGGGGCGCACAGGCATGAGTGAGCAGAATCAGCCGGAAAAGAAAAATTTCCAGCACCGGATGGCTGTTCCGGGCAAAAAAGGCATCATCTATACGATTGGACGCGGGATTTTCTGGCTTTACTTCCACCTGTTCTGCTTTATGCACTGCACGGGCAGGGAGAAGCTGAATCTCGACGCGCCATACATCGTTATCGCGAATCACACGTCCTTCGCTGACCCGATTATTGCCGCGATGCTGATTCGCCGCTACGAAGTGAACTTCCTGGGGAAAATCGAGCTGGCGAAAGCGCCCGTGGTCGGAAAACTGCTGATGCACCTGCACATGATTCCCGTTGACCGCCACCACAGCGACATGGAGGCGATGCGCGCCTGTCTGCGGGTGACGAAGGCGGGCGGCGTGCTGGGCATTTTCCCCGAAGGCACGCGCCACAAGGAGGGGATTATGGAGCACGTTGAGTCCGGCGTGGCGCTGATTGCCCTGCGCAGCGGCGTGCCGATGATTCCCCTGTACATCGGCGGCAAACCGCGCCTGTTCCGCCGTCTGGACGTGCGCGTCGGCGACCCGATCGCGATGGACGACCTGCGTGAGCGCGGCGTGAACCGCGACACCTGCGAGGAGCTGCTCGCCCGCATCACCGAAACCTACCGCGCGCTGACGGCACACCCGGAGGCGTGAACACCAAAATCTGCGTGAAATCCTGTTTTTTCGCGCTTTTTTCGCGAACAAAAAATTTTTTCAAAAAAAATTGCGAAGGAAGCAGGAAAATCAGAAGATATGTAGAATCAATATAGAGGTCAGAAAATGGTCTGACCATGCTGGAAAGGATGCAAACGGGAAATGCCGATTGAAATCGCGGCTCATGCGGGGTTCTGCATGGGCGTCCGCCGCGCGGTCGAAAGCGCCGTGCAGGTGGCGGACAGCGGCGTGCCCTCTTGTACGCTGGGGGAACTGATCCACAACCCGACGGTCGTGGACATGCTTCGTCAGCGCGGGATTCCGCCGGTCGCTTCCGCCGAGGAAGCAGCGGGTCGGCAGGTGCTCATCCGCAGTCACGGCGTCGCGCCGGAGGTCATCAGGCAGCTGGAAAATGCCGGCTGCAAGGTGGTTGACCTGACCTGCCCCTTCGTCAACAAGCTCCACCGCGTCGTCGCGGAGGAAACGAGCGAGGATTGCCCGCTGATTATGGTGGGCGAACGGGAACACCCGGAGGTCAAGGGAACATGCGGCTGGGCGCGCGGCAAGGTCTACGTCGTGGCGACGGCGGAGGAAGCGGCGCAGCTGCCCGAAATGGATCAGGCGGCAGCCGCCGTGCAGACGACCTTCCCCCCGGAGCGCTGGGAGGCGATTGTCGCCGTACTGCGCGGGCGTGTCCAGCATTTGAAGGAGCATAACACCATCTGCAACGCCACCGCGGTGCGCCAGCGGGAAGCCAAGAAGCTTGCCGCGGCATCCGACGCCATGATCGTCGTCGGCGGCCGCACCAGTGCGAACACGCACAAGCTCTTTGAGGCGTGCAAGGCGCTTTGCCCCCGAACAATTTTGGTAGAGTGCGCGGCGGAAATTCCGCCTGCCTTTGCAAATATTCATTCCGATAAAATTGGAATAACCGCCGGTGCTTCCACACCGGATGGCTCATTAGAGGAGGTTGCAACCCATATGACCGACAACGAAAACATGGCTCAGTCCTCTGACTTCACCATGGACGCCATCGTGGCCACGATGACGCGCATCAAGGCTGGACAGACGGTGACCGGCAAAGTTGTGCAGGTGACCCCGGACGAAGTGTATGTGAACATTGGCTACAAGGCTGATGGCATCATCAAGCGCTCCGACCTGACCCAGCAGGACGTCAAAGAAGGTGACGAACTGGAAGCTGAGATCGTCAAAGTGAACGACGGCGAAGGCAATGTCGTTCTGTCCCAGCGCAACATCGTCAACCGCAAGGCGTGGGAAGCGCTCGTCGCCAAGTACGACGCGGGCGAGTATGTCAAGGGCGTTGGCAAGGAAGCCGTCAAGGGCGGCCTGATTGCTGATGTTGAGGGCGTGCGTGCTTTCGTGCCCGCCTCCCAGCTCGCGCAGCACTATGTTGACAAGATTGAAGAGTTCGTTGGCAAGGAAATGGAACTCAAGATCATCGAAGTGGACAAGCAGAAGAAGCGCATCGTGGCTTCCCGCAAGGCTGTCATTGCTGAGCAGACCGCTGCCCGCAAGAAGGCTGCTTGGGAGAACCTTGAAGAGGGCGCTATCATCCACGGCGTCGTTCGCCGCCTGACCCAGTTCGGCGCGTTCGTCGATGTCGGCGGTGTGGACGGCCTGATCCACATCACGGATCTGTCTTGGGGCCGCATCAACCATCCGTCCGAGGTCGTCAAGCCCGGTCAGGAAGTTGACGTGAAGATTCTGTCCCTCGACCGCGAACGTGAACGCATCCAGCTTGGCTACAAGCAGCTCCAGCCCCGTCCGTGGGATAACGCCGCCGAGCGCTATCCGGAAGGCTGCATCGTCGAAGGCAAGGTTGTCCGTATTGCGGACTTCGGCGCGTTCGTCGAGCTCCAGCCCGGTCTGGATGGCCTGGTGCACATCTCCCAGTGCGCGCAGAACCGCGTCGCGAAGGTCACTGACGCCGTGCAGGAAGGTCAGATTGTCCGCGTGAAGGTGCTGAGCGTTGACACCGAGAAGAAGCGCATCTCCCTGTCCATCCGTCAGGCCGCCGAAGACGAATTCTCCTTCGACGACGAGGCGATGGGCGAGGAAGCTCCCGCGGACGCGGAAGAAGCGCCCGTGCAGGAGTAATTGCGGAATTTCTGATTTCGCCCCGCAGCAGGAGGCAAGTGGGATACTGCTTGTCTCCTGCTTTCTTATTATATTGAGGGGGATTTTTGGCTTCTCGAAGCGAACGAGGGGGCAATGAAAACCATCATCAAAGCGAGGAGAATTGCTATGCCGCGCTGCATCATCCTGACGCCGCTGTATGCGGGCGAAGAGCTGCCGTGGATTGCGCCGCAGCCGGGGGATTTCCTGATTTGCGCGGATGGCGGCTGGGCGCGCGCGCGGCAGTTCGGGCTGACGCCGCAGCTGGTTGTCGGGGATTTTGACTCCATGCCGCCTGCAATGCGCCCGGATGTGCCCACGCTGACCTTGCCGACGGAAAAAGATGATACGGATTTGGTCGTCTGCCTGCATGAAGGGCGCAAACGCGGGTACACTGAGTTTATCCTCGCGGGGGCGATTGGCGGGCGCTTCGACCACACGCTATCTTGCCTGCAATGCGCGGCGGACTGCGCCCTGCGCGGCGAACGCGCGTGGCTGGTGGACGGGCAGAATCGCGCGACGATTCTTGCGCCGGGCACGCATCATCTGCCGAAAATGCCGGGGCGAAAGCTGTCGCTGCTGGCGTATTCGCCGGAAGTGCGGGATGTGACGCTGACGGGCGCGAAATGGACGCTCACCCGCGCAACGCTGACGTACCGCTATCCGCTGGGGTGCAGCAACGAGTTCACGGCGGACATGGCGGAGGTCACCTTCCGCGAAGGGCTGCTGATGGTGTGTTTCAGCGCAGATAAAAATCCTTGACTTTCGTGAAAAACCGACAAACTTTTGCAAGCTGCGGAAATTCCCTTGTCCTGCGGGGCGAAAAATGGTACAATAAACCCTACCCGCAGAGGAATCTGTACGCAATGAAAGGGGCGCTGGCGCGATGGAACTGGGCAAGCTGCTGACGGAAGGAAAAGGCAAACGCGTTTACGCAACCGACGATCCGGATCAGGCAATCGTGTACTTCAAGGATGAGGCAATGGCGTTTCATGGGCTGAAGCGCGGGCGGATTCTGGGGAAGGGCGAAGTCAACAACGCGATTAGCGAACAGTTCTTCAAAATGCTGGAAGAAAACGGCATCCCGACGCACTACCTGCGACGGCTGGATGCGCGGCAGAGCCTTGTCAAGCGATGTCAGATTTTGCCGGTATCCGTGAAGGTGCGCAACCGCGTGGCGGGGTCGCTGGCGAAGCGCATCGGTCTGCCGACCGGCACGAAGCTGGACACGACCGTCATCGAGCTGGAACTGAAGGGCAGCGAGATGGACTACCCGCTCATCAACATCACGCATGTCGAGGCGCTGCATCTTGCGACGCGCGAGGAAATGAACTACGTCATCGAGACGGCACGGAAAATCAATCAAATTTTGTCGGATTTCACGTCGGAAATCGGCGTAGAGCTGGTGGATTTTAAGCTCGAGTTCGGGCGCTACCACGGTCAACTGCTCGTTGCGGATGAAATCAGCCCTGATTCCGCGCGCTTCTGGGATGCCCGGACGCATGAGCCGATGGACCTCGACCGCTTCCGCCGTGATTTGGGCGGCGTTGAACAGGCGTATCAGGATTTGCTGCACAGGATGATGGGCGAATAAGGATAAAATGTGCATGTGCGATTTCTGAAGCCGTCCGCTGCGGCGGAAAACTGCTTGCAAGGCTTGATTTCTGTGGGAATCGGGTCTTTTTTGTTGATAGGGGCGGCAATTATCGTTATAGTTTCAATATAGGAATGGCAAATATCGAAAACGCAGGCGAAAAAATCATGCAGGCACGCAAGACAAAAGCCTGATACACAACTTACTCTCCCTTCCAGCGTCCGCAGCCTGCAACCTGCGGACGCTGGTTTTTTTTACTTGACAAAAAACAGGCAGATACATATACTGATATTACGAAACAGCAACGAAAAAGCGCGGAGGGGGGGGAAAAAAACTGTATGTTTAACAACATCGGTCACAAGATTCAGAAGCTGGCGAAAGCGTTCTGGTGGATTGGCATCGTCTTCTGGACTATCAAGGGGATTGATCTCATTGGCAGCTTGTCCATGACGCACAAGCTGACCGGCTCGTATGTGACAGCAAGCAGCGCAGCCGGCGTGTTAGTGAGCATTGTGACCATCGTCGTCGGTGTGCTGCTATCGTGGATTGGCTCGTTCCTGCTCTACGGCTTTGGTCAGCTGGTGGAGGACACCCACGCGATTCGCGCAAATACGGAAGGCAAGAAAGAAGCGTAAAAAAAGAACCCGAATCCTCGCTTTTCAGCAGGGGAAACGAGTTCTTTTTCTTTGGGCTTATTTCTGCAAGTCCGTGCGGATAATCAGCAGCATGTCATGCGCCATGCCGTCCGCCACGAGGTCGAAGCTCGGCACATTCGCCATCTGGCTTTCGAGGTTGTCGAAGAGGTCAAGCGCCTTCTGCACGTCGCCGCTCAGCAGGTCAAGCCCTTCTTCGGTCAGCTTCGCCTTGAGTTCCGCCAAACCGTCGGAAAGCTCCGTCATGCCGCCCGACAGCGTGTTTGCGCCATCATAGAGCTGGGACGCGCCGTCGCCCGCCTGCGCCACGCCGTCGGTGTACGCCTTCAAGCCGTTCACGAACGTCTCCACGGATGCCAGCTGCTCCTTCAGGCGCTTGAGCGAATCCACCGCTGCGGCAATGGTCGCCTTCTTTTCGCGGACGGTGTTCTGCACGTCCTCGCTGGCGTAGTTCTCTTCCACCAGCTTGTCAATCTGCTCGGTCACAGCGGCTTCCAGCTTCGCCTGCACATCGGCGGATGCGAAGTTTTCTTCCACCAGCTTGTCTTCCTGTTCGGCGACGGCGGATTCAATCTTCGCCTTGATGTCACCTGATGCCATGTTCTGGGCAATCAGCTGATTCTCCTGCTCGGTGACGGCGGATTCAATCTTCGCCTTGATGTCGCCAGACGCCATGTTCTGCGCGACCAGCTGATTTTCCTGCTCGGTCACAGCCGCTTCGATTTTCGCCTTGATGTCATCGGACGCCATCATCTGGTCAACCGCCGCGCTGATCTGCTTCTGCTGCGCGTCCGGCACCTGACCCGCCGCAACCGCGTCCTGATACTGCTGCGCCGTCATATTGAGACCCGCCTGCGCCAGCACGCCCTCCAGCACTTGCGCCTGAACCGCCTGCGTCACGCCGGCGCGGATGGTGTCCTCCTGCGCTTGAACCGCGTCCTGCACCTGCGCCTGAACCGCCTGCGTCACTGCCGCGCGAATGGTGTCTTCCTGCGCCGCAACTGCCTGACGCACCTGTTCCTTCACCGCGTCGGTCACAGCGGCGCGGATGGTTTCTTCCTGCGCTTGAACCGCGTCACGCACCTGACCGCGTACCACTTCGGTCACGGCCTCGCGAACCTTGTCCTCCTGCGCCATGACTGCCTCGCGAACCTGTGCCTTCGCCAAATCCTCGATGGTCTTGTCAATGACGGCGGGGTCAAGCTGGGCAATCAGGTCGTCCAGCACGGCGGCGTAGTTGCTGGCGGTCAGCGTCGGCACTTCGATGCTCAGCGCATCCAGCCCCGCGGCGGCCAGCTGCGTGTTCGCGGTATCCAGCACAGCGGCAAACAGCTGCGCCGCGCCGTCGTTGAGCGCAGTGCTGTTGCTGCTTAGCGTATCCAAGCCGTCTTTGAGCGTCTTCACGCCGTCCAGCAGGGTGATGGAGCCGTCTTTGAGCTGCGCCGCACCGTCAAAGAGCGTGTTCAGCGCGGTCAGCAGTTCGTGAATATCTTCGTTGCTTTCGGGAATGTCCGAGCCGTCCGCCAGCGCGTTCAGCCCCGCCGTCAGGTCGCTGACGAGAGTGTGCGCGTCCGCCGCGTGGTCGGAGAGCGCGTCGGTCAGCACCTTCACGGGCTGCGCTGTCGCAATCGTCATCATCCAGTTCAGGTCGGCATGATCCACATGCGCCGTCATGGTGAAGGAATCGGGCAGCTCCAAATCCGCATCCGCGCCGGGGATGCCGAAGCCCATCAGGAAGCTGTGCGCGCCGTCGGTCAGCACCGCGCCGTTGTCCACGGTCACGCTGGTCACGTCGTCGGATAGCGGCATCACCGTCACGGCGAGGAAGGGGGATTCGGCGCGGTAGGAGACGGTCATCGCCAGCTCGCCGGATGCGTTCTTCAAGTCTGCGGCGGTGACTTCCTTGCCGTCCAGCGTCATGCGGACGACGGGGGGCACGTTCAGCGCCTTGTCCGACGTGCCCTGATAGATGATGCTGTTTCCGTCGGCTTTCCACGTCACGGTTTCGCCGCTCTGGGTGAATTTTTCCGTGCCGCCGACGTTTTCCAGCGCGGTCAGCAGCGTCCGGTCGTCGATTTCCGTCAAAGCGTCGCCATTTTCAAGGCGAACGTTGTCAATGATGGTCAGCGCGTCGCCGGCGGCATTCGTCACGGCATAAACACGCTCGTGTTTCACGGTTTCCGCGCTGGCAAAGCAGGTCAGCGTCATGCAAAGCGCAGTGATAAGAGCAAAAGCACGCTTTTTCATCGGATTTTTCCATCCTTTCTACCAACAAAGTCAGTTCTTCACGTTCATTTTCAGCGTCGTGTGGATAATCACCTTGTCCAGCACCAGCAGTACCGCCGGCAGCAGGAACAGCACAACCACCACCGAGCACAGCGCGCCGCGCGCCATCAGGGAGCACATGGAGGAAATAATATCGACATTGGAGTACAGCCCCACGCCGAACGTCGCGGCGAAGAAGCCGATGCCGCTGACGAGAATCGACTGCGCGGAGGACGCGACCGCCTTGCTGACGGCCTCGCGCTTGTCAGATCCCGCACGGCGGTTCTGCAAGTAGCGCGTCGTCATCAGGATGGCGTAGTCCACCGTCGAACCCAGCTGAATGGTCGAAATCAGAATCGGCGCGACGAACGGCAGCGTCACGTTCGTGTAGTAGGGGATGCACAGGTTCGCGGCAATTGCGGTTTCAATGACGGCGACCAGAATCACCGGCAGGGAAATCGAGCGCAGCACCAGCGCGATAATCAGGAAAATGGCGATAATGGAAATCAGGCTGACGACCTCGAAGTCGTGGTCGGTGCAGGAAATGAGGTCTTTCGTGCAGGGCGCTTCGCCGATGAGCATCCCGCCCTCGTCGTACTTTTTGAGGATTTCGTTCAGCTCATCAATCTGCCGATTCACCGCGTCGGAGGAAATAATGTATTCCGAGGAAATCAGCATCAGCTGGTATTCGTCGCTCTTGAGTTCGCTGAGGATTTCGTCCGGCACGATGCTTTCGGGGATACCCGCGCCCAGCAGCGAGTCAATCGACAGCACCTGCTTCACGCCATCGACTTCCGCCATTTCGTCCGTCATGGCGACGACGTCCTTCTGCGGCACGTCCGCATCGACCAGCACAAGGTGATTCGTGGACACGTCAAAGGTTTCGGACAGTTTCGTGTTCGCCTTCACGCTTTCCAGCTCCTGCGGCAGGCAGGCGGACATGTCGTAATACTTGCCGACGTTATTGTAGCCGTAGAATGCCGGGATGCACAGCACAATCAGGAGGACGAACAGCACCTTGTAGTGTTTCGTGACGAACTTGCTGATGCCGGCAACGCTGGGCAGCAGCGGCTTGTGCGAGGTCTTTTCCAGCGCGCGGTCAAGGAGGCGGATGACGCAGGGCAGCAGGATGACCGTGCCCAGCACGCCGAGGATAACGCCCTTGCTCATCACGATGCCGAGGTCACGGCCGAGCGTGAAGCTCATGAAGCAGATGGCGACGAAGCCCGCGACCGTCGTCAGGCTGCTGCCGACGATGGAGGAAATGGTCTTGCAGATAGCGCTTGCCATCGCTTCGTCCTTGTCCGAACAGGTCTGCTGCTCTTCCTTGTAGCTGTGCCACAGAAAGATGGAATAGTCCAGCGTCACGCCCAATTGCAGCACGGCGGCGACTGCTTTGGTGATGTAGGAAATCTCACCGAGGAAGTAGTTCGTGCCCATGTTCCACAGGATGCTCACGCCGATGCACAGCAGGAAGATAAACGGCAGGAGGATGGAGTCCATTGTCAGCATCAGCACGACGCAGCACAGCGCAACGGCGATGGCGACGTAGATGGCTTCCTGATCCTCCACCAGCTGCTTGGTATCGGTCACAACCGCCGACAGACCGGACACGAAGCACTGCTGCCCCGCAATTTTGCGGATCTGCGCAATGGCTTCCATCGTCCCTTCCGCCGACGACGTATCATCGAAGAAGACCGCCATCAGCCGCGCGTCGCCCTTCTCGAAGATGTTCCGGTATTCGTCCGGCAGAATCTCGGAAGGAATCGTGCCCTTGGTGATGGACGCATAGCCGATGACCGTATCCACATGCGGCACGTCGCGGATGGCGTCCTCCAGCGCCTGCTGGTCGGTTTCGCTCATCCCTTCCGTGATGCACAGGGAGAACGCGCCCTTGCCGAACTCTTCCATCAGGATGTTCTGCCCCTTGACCGTGTCAAGGTCTTCCGGCAGATAATACAGCAGGTCATACTTGACCTTTGTGGCGTTCATGCCCAGCACCGACGGAATCAGCATCAGCAGACAGATGATGACGACGGCAACACGGTGCTTGACAATCCACCTTGCGAATCGGTTCACAACAGTTCCTCCTTTTCTGAAATCCATAACTTTTAGTGAACAATGTGTTGACTTTCTCAACGAGGGATAGTATAATAGAATGTGTACCGAAAATCAATCATCAGATTCGGTTTCGGACGCTGATTAAGCAACAGGACAAACGCCAATTGCGGAAACAATCAACAAAATTGGCAAAAGAGTTGAAAAATAAGGGGGCACCATGATGACAGAAAAGGATACGATGCAGGTTAAGCCGGAGAAGAAGGAAGACCGCCGGGTGCGCCGGACGAAGAAGCTGCTTACCCACGGGCTGATTCAGCTGATGAAGGAAAAGCAGGTGCAGGACATTACCGTGCGCGAGCTGGCGGATTTGGTGGATGTCAACCGCGGCACGTTCTACCTGTATTACCGCGATATATTCGACATGCTGGACAGCATCGAGCAGGAGCTGTTCAATCAGGTGAACCAGCTGATTGCCGCGCATAAGGGCGAAACCGTGCTTACGCATACACTGCCCGTGCTGAAGGAGTTGTTCCGTTTGGTGGAGGAGAACAAGGAACTGTGCCAAGTGCTGCTGGGGCAGAACGGCGATATGAAGTTCCTGAAAAAGCTGTCCGACGTGGTGCAGGAGGCCTTCCGCCGCGAATGGCTGATGATGAAGAAGGACGAAGTGACGTTCGATTACAGCTATGCGTTCGGCGCGCTGGGCTTTGTGGGCTTGCTGCGGACGTGGCTGGAGCGCGACTGCGTGGAGAAAGCCGACGACATGGCAGTCCTCAGCGACCGCATGATTCGCTTGGGGCTGACCAGCAGCCTGCAAACGCCATAAGCCATTGTTAAAGAAGCAATTGGGCAGGGAAGTCCTGTGCAAGCAGCTTTTTGCGGAACATGCTGCCCACGCGCCATCTGTATCGTCAAAACTTCTGCCAAAACAGCGCATGGAGAAGGCGTATTGTCTGCTGGCGAAACAGATGCTCATTGCAACCGGAAACTTTCACGGCGGGGGGAGTCCAGAGGGGGCTGTCGCTCAGACTTGGACATTCGACAGCCCCCTCTGGGCGCTCTTTGGTTACTTTCTGTCGCAACAGGAAGTAACAGAATCGCTTCCGCAGAAGCGACTGAAGCCGTGAAAAAAGTCAAGTCTGCTATTGAAGTCACGCAAGACACATCCCAAATTCCATCCCATATTCCGTCAGCAACCGACGAAAAAACCCTCAGCCGCTTGCATTTGCCGCGCAAGTGTCCTATAATGAAGAGGACGCGCGAAATATGTCTATTTTCGCTGCGTTCGGGAAAAAGGCAAAGGAGCTGCTTCCGCTTTGAAGAAAAAATCCGTTTTCGCCAATCAGACCATGCGCATGGGGCTGCTCATGCTCCTGGACGCGCTGCTGATTTCGGCTTCGCTGCTGATGGGCTTGCAGGTGTATTATGACATGCACGCCCCGGCAGCGCATATCCTCCACGTCTGGCGCAGTCTGCCGCTGCTGATTGTCTCCACCGTCGTGCTTTTGCATATGATGGGCTTCTACCGCGGCATCCTCAAATACGCGGGCGTGGATCTGCTGCTGCAAATCGCCTGCGGTACGCTTGGCGGCACGGGGATAACGTACCTCGTGTCGTTCCTGTGCTATTCGATTCGCCGCGAACCGAACATCTTCCTCATGCCGCGCCCGGTCTACCTTGTGCAGTGGCTGCTGCTGATGGTGATGCTTGCGGCAAGCCGGTTCGTCATCAAGGTCGCGCAGGGCGGCGGATGGACGCACTTCTTCACCGGCGGCAGCGCCAAGGCACGGCGCGTGATGGTCGTCGGCGGCGGCTGGGGCGGCGCGCAGGTCATCCGCGATATGCAGGCGGGGCGCTATGGCGACTGCGTGCCGGTGATTGTGGTGGATGACGACGAGAGCCGGCGCAACACCCGCATCGGGCGTGTCCGCGTGGTGATGGATACGGGGAAAATTGCTGACTACGTCAAGCAGTACGCGATTGACGACATCATCATCGCCATTGCCACGCCGAAATCCGACCTGACGGAGCTGATGCACACCTGTGTGGATACGGGCTGCCACGTCCGCCGCTATACCGTGATGCAGGAGATGAACGGCGGGCAGGGGCAGATGCGCGACATCAACATCGCGGACTTGCTGGGGCGCGACGAGAAGCACCTCGATATGTCCGAAGTGGAGCAGGTGATTGCCGGGCGGCGCGTGCTGGTCACGGGCGGCGGCGGGTCAATCGGGTCGGAGATGTGCCGGCAGATGATGGCGTTCATCCCCGAAAAGCTGGTGCTGTACGACATCAGCGAAAACTACATGTATGACCTGTTCGCCGAGCTGAAAAACAAGTACGGCGAGATTGTCAAGAACACGGTCGTCCTGCGCGTCGGTTCGATTCGCGATGAAGCGACGCTGAATCAGGTGTTCGACGAGTTCAAACCGGAAATCGTCATCCACGCGGCGGCGCATAAGCACGTTCCGCTGATGGAGGATAGCCCCGAACAGGCGGTGCGCAACAACGTTTTCGGCACATATAACGTCGCCAAGTGCGCCAAGGAACATGGCGCGAAGCGGTTCGTGATGATCTCCACCGACAAGGCGGTCAATCCCACCAACGTCATGGGCGCCTCGAAGCGCATGGCGGAAATCATCATCGAAGCCATGCAGAAGCAGAGCAGCACGACGCAGTTCACCGCTGTTCGCTTCGGCAATGTGCTGGGGTCGAACGGCAGCGTCGTCCCGCTGTTCGAGCGGCAGATTCGCGCGGGCGGCCCGGTTACGCTGACGCACCCGGACATCATCCGCTACTTCATGACCATCCCGGAGGCGGCGAGCCTTGTGCTGCAAGCCGCGTCGATTGCCCGCGGCGGCGAGCTGTTCGTGCTGGACATGGGCAAGCCCGTCAAAATCCGCGAACTGGCGGAGCGCATGATTCAGCTGTATTCCGATCCTTTGAAGCCCCCGGTGGAAATCGTCTACACCGGTTTGCGTCCGGGCGAAAAGCTCTACGAGGAGCTTCTGCGTGACGAGGAAACCGACACCGCGACGAGCAAGGAAAAGATTTTCATCGCCAAGCCGGAGCAGGTGGAGTGGGCGGACGTGGAAAACATGCTGCGCACGCTGCACGAATGCCTCGACAATCACGGTGATATCAAGGCGTGTATGCACAAGCTGCTTCCGTCCTTCAAAACGCCGGAAGAGGTCAACGGGCGGGTATAATACGATTTCCAGATTCAACTGCGCCAGCTGCTTGCGCATTCCTATCTGAAAACAGTATAAGCGGGGCAAATCCGCAAATTTTCCCCGAAAAATGCCGGAGAAAATGCAAAAACCCCCTTGCCAAATGCCTATGCAGTGTGGTATAATAATCGGCGTGACATACGGGCGGTCCTCTTTCCGGAAAACTCTGACCTCATGCGGAGCCGGATACGAACGTCTATGAAGGAAGGAGGAACCAACATGAGCGAAATTATCCGTTCTATCGAAGCGAAGCAGCTGCGTACTGACATCCCCGCGATTGCCGTTGGCGATACCGTCAAGGTGATGGTGAAGGTTGTGGAAGGCAAGACGGAGCGTCTTCAGGCTTTTGAGGGCGTTGTGATTGCGAAGCGCAATGGCGGCATTCGTGAAACCTTCACGGTGCGCCGCGTGTCCTACGGCATCGGTGTGGAGCGCACGTTCCCCGTGCATTCTCCCCGTCTGGGCAGCATCACCATCATCCGTCACGGCAAGGTGCGTCGCGCCAAGCTGTACTACCTGCGTTCTCTGCAGGGTCGTGCTGCGAAGATCAAGGAAGTCAAGCGCGTCTGAGTACGGTACGGGGATGCGGGACGTCACAACCCACAGCCCTGAACTCGGAAACAGAACTCAGAAGGGAAAGCGGAGCAATCTGCTTTCCCTTTTTGCGTGCGTGCGGATTTTGCATTTTCCCACGCTGGCAAGTCTAAACTTCACCCCTCCCTCATATGGTGGAGCAAGCGAAGCAGAGGAGGGACAGAAATGGAAAACGCGACGTTTGATTTGTATCGCGATATTGCCGAGCGCACCGACGGCGACGTGTATCTGGGCGTTGTAGGGCCGGTGCGGACGGGCAAAAGCACCTTTATCACCCGCCTGATGGAATTGCTGGTGATGCCCAAAATCCCCGAAGGCGCGCGCAAAGAGCGCATTGCGGATGAGCTGCCGCAGAGCGGGTCGGGCAGAACCATCATGACGACGCAGCCGCAGTTTGTGCCCAGCGAGGCGGTCACGGTCAGCCTGAGCGACAACGCCCCTGTGCGCGTCCGGCTGGTGGACAGCGTGGGCTACATGGTGCGCGGCGCACTCGGTTCGGTGGACAAAACCGGCAGCCGCATGGTGCATACGCCGTGGTATGACCATGATATTCCCTTTGAACAGGCGGCGGAAGTCGGTACGCGCAAGGTGATGACCGACCACGCGACCATTGGCGTCGTCGTGACGACGGACGGCACAATCGCCGAGCTGCCGCGCAGCGCCTATATCGAGGCGGAGAACCGCGTCGTCAGCGAGCTGAAAGCGCTGGGCAAGCCGTTCGTCATCATCCTCAATTCCGCTGCGCCGAACAGCCACGATGCGCAGACGCTGCGTACTGATTTGCAGGAAGCGTATGGCGTGCCGGTCATGCTGATGAGCGTGAAGGACATGCAGAGCGCGGACGTGCAGAAGGTGCTGGAATCCGTGCTGCTGGAATTCCCCGTGCGGCAGGTGCGCTTGAGCGTCCCGAAGTGGCTGGAAGCGCTGGACGAGGGGCATTATCTCGTGCAGGAAGTGCTGACGGGGCTGAAGAAGGCGGGGCAGGAGACGCACCGGATGCGCGAGACGAACCTGCTGACGCCTGCGTTCGCGTCGTGCGGCGAGTTGGACGGCGTGCAGCTGGAACAGCTTCGGCCCGGCGAGGGGCGAATCGACCTGTCGCTGACGATGAAGGACGGGATGTTCAACCGCATTCTGGGCGAGGAATGCGGCACAGAAATCCACGGCGATAAGCACCTGCTGCGCCTGATGAAGGAGCTGGTCGCGGCGAAAACGGAGTACGACCAAATCGCCGGGGCGCTGAAATCCGTGCGCGAGACGGGCTACGGGCTGGTATCGCCGACGATGGCGGAGATGACGATGGAAGCGCCGGAAATCGTGCGGCAGGGCGGGCAGTTCGGCATCCGCCTGAAAGCACACGCCCCGTCGCTGCATCTGATTCGCGTGGATATCGAGACGGAAGTCACCCCGACTGTCGGCACGGAGGAGCAGTCCGAGGAGCTGGCGCGGCAGATGAGCAGCGAGCTGGAGAGCGACCCGCAGAAGATGTGGGCGATGTCCTTCTTCGGCAAGCCGCTGAGCGACATGGTGCGCGAGGGGCTGAACGGCAAGCTGATGCGGATGCCTGCCGATGCGCAGGAGAAGGTGCAGGAGACGCTGACGCGCATCATCAACGATGGCGACGGCGGCATGATTTGCATCCTGCTCTGATCAATCCGTACAAACGCGCCAGTTTGTCCAAAAATGTTGGGAAATCAATTGACAGAAGCGGAATTTCGCGGTACAATAGATTGTAAAAAGCGCACGAGAATGCGCCGCTACAATTTGGAGATAACGAAGGGGATACGAAATTATGTTGACGCATGAAATGACCATCGCGGGGCTGAAGCGCGCGCTGCCGATTTGCCGCGTGAACGACAACCTGTATATTGGCGCGTTTGTCATCTTCGGCGACTGTGAGCTGACGATGGCGTGCGCGACGGAGCTGCTCAAGAAAGCGCCGGAATATGACTACCTTATCACGGCGGAGTCGAAGGGCATTCCGCTGGCATATGAAATGGCTCGTCAGCATGGCGATAAGAAGTGGCTGCTGGCGCGCAAGGGCGCGAAGCTGTACATGCAGAATGTCGTCGGCGTGGAAGTGAAGTCCATTACGACCGCGGCGGTGCAGAAGCTCTACCTTGACGGCGCGGATGCGGCGCTGATGAAGGGCAAGCGTGTGCTGATTGTGGACGACGTGATTTCCACGGGCGAATCCCTCCACGCGCTGGAAGCGCTGGTCAATCAGGCAGGCGGCGAAATCGTGGGTCGCATGGCGATTCTGGCGGAGGGCGAAGCGCAGGCACGCACAGACCTCATCTACCTCGAAAAGCTGCCGGTGTTCAACGCGAAGGGCGAAATCATCGGGTAAATCAAGTCAATCTGGGGTCTCGGAAGGAACTGGATGCAGTTTCTTGTTCGGCGGCGTTCGTGATGCAGCGGGCGCCGCTTTTTTTCGTGTATACAAAATGAAAATCCGGCGCATCCTTCCTCAAAAAGGAGGAATGCGTATGGATTACAGAACAGACTTGGCGATGGAGCGCACTGTCCGCCCCGGCGGCATGGGCGCGGGCGTTTCGGTGCACACGCAGCAGCAGGCGGGCGCGGAGGTGACGTGGGTGCGCGTGTCGTCGGAGAAGGCGGCGGAGCGGCTCGGCAAGGCGCAGGGGCTGTACT
>ERZ791829.1143-NODE-1143-length-17113-cov-2.608160_pt1 | contig 17113 bp, 19 predicted proteins | sample MGYA00510296_ERZ791829 | MGnify/ENA primary metagenome ERZ791829 (study PRJEB30046, sample SAMN00791973) | human gut metagenome | study: EMG produced TPA metagenomics assembly of the A metagenome-wide association study of gut microbiota in type 2...
AACCATTAGGAACAAAAAAGAGGAGCTTAATCGCCCCTCCACCTTTCATCCGTTTCGGTTGCAAAGATATAAATAATCTGTTCGACTACAAAATAATAGGAGAAAAAAAGAATATTTAGCACTCCTGCCCGAATTTATCTTCCATTCAAAATTAATCACTACATTTGCAGGGTTCTTTAAACTCAATCGTCATGGTACATCACCTGAATACCAACAAACAGTTTATGATAGGCAACGGCATCCTTGCTTTTGCCGTAATATTCGTTGTCGTTATCTTCGTCTACATGAGCATGCGCCTGCAACGGCAGAAAGAGGGCGAACGCCACTTTGCCGAAACCTACAACATCACTTTGGTGAAAGGCTTTGCCGGCGATTCCATCTCCATTCTTCTCAATGACAGCGTGCTGGCAGACCGGTGCATCGGTGAAGAGCCTTTCAATATCGAGGTAAAACGGTTTGCCGAGCAAAGCGCACTGATGATAGTGGACAAGGCAACCGACAGACTTTCTCTGTTTGAGTTGAGCGAAAAAGGCGGTAACTATCGTTTTGAAAAAGACGGCGATGAAGTGAAACTGTTGGCACAGTAGCCCGCTTCCGTGCCTCTCCCACTATAATCGGCCTGCTTCAGAAGTCTGTCCTATACTTTCTCAGCTCGCTGCGCAGCAGTTGCGCCTTGCCATCCGTCATGCCATCAAGCAACGCCCAAAAGCGCTCGCCATGATTCATTTCACGGGTATGCGCCAACTCGTGCAGCAGCACATAGTCTATCAAGTGTTTGGGCAATAGGACAAGGAAATAGGACAGATTGATGTTTCCACGGGCGGAACAACTTCCCCAACGCCCGCTGCTGGAGTTTATTTTCACACTCTTATAAGGAAGATTATGCCGCAACGAGAGTGCATAAAGCCGAGGCGGAAGAATAATCTTGGCATTACGCCGCAAGGCTTCCTCAATCACTTTACGCAGCCAAGCCTGCAACTCCTTATTTGAGAAGTCTGCATCCGGCGGACAGATAATCTGCATCTCCCCCAGTTCCGAGCGCGAAAGGAAACGGTCGCGTTCTCCGCCGACCAAACTCAACTTGAAGAATTCCGTATCAATCCGATAACCCAAGTCAATCAGCGGACGGCTTTGCTTCTCTCGGGCGGCCCTCAACCGGGGACGCAGTTGCTCCACAGCATTCTTTACCTCCCCGATGGTTGTGCCCGGCGGAACAGTTACATGAATGGCATCCTCACGCGTACGAAAAGTCAGACGCCGGGCACGGACATTCACCCGTACCAACAAACGTCCCAGCTCCTTATCCTCTAAAACATGCTCCGTTATCATCTGTTCTTTCCTCCTTGAAATAAGGGCAAAAGAACGAAGAATCGTCCGAAAAAGCAAACGGCTGTCTACCAAAAACGAACAATGTGTTCAAAAGCGGACACCGTATTCTCTTCATTACATCCTAATAAACAAAGATTTATGCTTATGGCATAGAATTTGAATAAGAACCGGCAACAAGAAGTTCCCGGTAAAAAGTCATAATCCCTGCAACTTTTTGAAAGAAGACTACGTCTAATGAACAAGAATACTTAAAATAAATTGAACATGAAAACATTAACAGCAATCATCGTATCAGGTATCTTCGCATTAAACACAACAGCTTGCACCTGCAACTACAACTCCGGTCTGTTCAACGGAAAAACAGTCAAAGCAAGCAAGAATTATGTAACCAAAGCTATCAAAGTAGACAACTTCACCGGTGTGAACCTGGCAGGCAGTCCGGATGTTATCTACACCCAAAAGGCGGGAAAGCCCCAAGTAGAGATATATACGTCCGACAATATCGTAGACCTTCTGGACATCAACGTTGCCAACAACACCTTGAATATCAAGTTCAAGAAAGGCGTCAGCGTATCTTATAACAAGCTGGAGATACGCGTCTCTTCCGAGACACTCAACAACATCTCCGTTGCCGGCTCTGGTAATGTAAAGTTAGCCAACGGACTGAAAACAGACAACCTGAAAGTATCCGTAGCGGGTTCGGGAGACATCGACGCGGACAACATAACCTGCACCGGCAATCTTAACGTATCCGTGACAGGGTCGGGCGACATAGAAGGTAGCAACATCACTTGCGCCAATCTCACGGCATCCATAGCCGGTTCCGGAGATTTGAAGCTTGACAACGTATCGGCCGCCGGCACCGAAGCATCCGTGGCAGGATCGGGCACGGCAGTACTGACGGGAACTTCCCAGGAAGCCGATTACCGTGTAGCGGGTTCGGGCGACCTGTTTGCATCCGGCCTGCAGGCAAAACGCGTTTCGGCAAGCGTATCCGGTTCGGGAGACATCAAATGCCACGCCACCGACTTCCTGAAAGCACGTACCAGCGGCAGCGGAAACATCGGCTATAAAGGCAATCCGGAACTGGACTTCCCCAAAAAGGGATTATACAAGCTTTGATTCCACATACACTGCAGGGGGCGTTTTTCCGCTCCCCCAACAATAATAAAAGGGACGCTGCATCACGCGGCGTCCCATTTATCTTAGTTAGTTTCTATAAAATTTTGAGAGAATTGAAACTTCACAGCCTCTGTTTTTGTTTTAATAAAAGCACACTAACTATATTATATTTAAAGCAAATGAAAATGTTATTTTAAAAGCAAATGAAAATATCTACTGTCTGTTTTCCTTCTCCTTGCTTACACGGTGCAGGCTATCCAATATCTGCTTCTCGTGCGTTACGGCCCTATCCCCCGAAAGGGCGACCGACGGAGCGGAAATTTGTTTGCCGATAGTATCGGCGGCAGCCACCTCTCTTACATCGGCAAAGAACGAATGTTGCATCACATTGCCCAATGAAAGCACCACTGCCACTGCGGCTGCGGCTTTAAACAACGGCATGAAGCGCGCCGCCAATGTCATGCGCCTGGCCTTCACAACCGGAGCTTCAATCTCGGCAAGCACCCGTGCATCGAAATCCGCACCCAGATGCTCTTCCTGCTGAAGTTGCTGATATACAAACAAATCCTTATAACGCGACAAGTGTTCGGGAACGTCCTCTTCTGTAAAGAAAGTACGCAACTGCGCTTCTTCCTCGAGAGAAGTCTCACACTGCCAATAACGTTCTAAAAGTTGTTCTATATATTTAAAGTCCATAACCTTCTATATCAATAAACCGTTGTTTAACCTTTTGCCTTGCCCTGAAGAGGTTCACTTTCACCTGTTCCTCTGTCAGACTCAGGACAACCGCAATCTCCTTGTAGCTCTTACCTTCCATATCCCTCAGCTGCATAATCAGCCGCTGCTTTTCGGGAAGTTCGTTTATCAGGCGGTGTATCAGAGCCATTCGTTCTTTATTCACCAGCCTTTCGTAAGGGCCCGATGCTTCGGAAGCCTCTTCCATATCGGGGGTAAGTTCCACCGCTTGGGCGTCTTTCCTTTCGCTGCGGTCTATCGCCAGATTCCTTGCCACTGTCAGGCAATAGGCTTCGACAGAACCGAACTGCGTCCACTCCTCGCGCTTGTTCCATACCCTAATCAGTGTTTCCTGCACAACATCTTCCGCTTCCGCCCGGTCGGATGTAATCCTCAGGGCCAACCGAAAGAGCTTGTCTTTCAGAGGGAGAATGTCATTACGAAAACTGATTTCCTGCATCTCTAATTAATTGACGGTTCAGCAAACAGAAAGTTACAGTCTGCCACCACTTTTTTTTGATTTATTTTTTGATACGGGTTCCACCGTCGCTGTTTATAGCTGAGGCTAAGGTGATTACAACTTCCGTGACTCCGGCATCCAAAGCCTCGAAAGAATTCTCCAGCTTGGGAATCATGCCGCCCTGGATAACCCCTTCGGCAACATACTGCTTAAATTCCTCCGGGGTAATCCGGGAAATCACGCTGTCGTCGTCATTCTCGTCGCGCAGCACGCCTTTCTTTTCAAAGCAATATACCAGCGTCACGTCAAACTGTCCGGACAAGGCTTTGGCCGTTTCTCCGGCAATCGTATCAGCATTCGTATTCAGCATGTGTCCCTCGCCATCGTGTGTCAGCGGGGCCATTACCGGAACAACGCCTTTATGGATGAGTTCGCTCAGGAACGCTCCGTTCACCTGCTTTACATCGCCCACGAAACCATAGTCCACCTCCTTTACCGGACGCTTTGCGGAACGGATCACGTCCATGTCCGCACCCGTCAGGCCGAGCGCATTCACGCCTCGTGCCTGCCACTATGTTCTTGTTCACCAGTCCGCCATACACCATTGTCACCACCTTCAAAGTCTCGGCATCGGTGATGCGGCGTCCATTCACCATTTTGCTTTCAATACCCAACAGGGCTGCGATTTTCGTTGCCGAACGTCCGCCGCCGTGCACCAGGACTTTATATCCTTCGATGGCGGCAAAGTCATCCAACAACTTGCAGAGGGTGGCTTCCTCTTCCACGATTTTGCCACCCACCTTGATTACAGTCAGTTTCTCTCTCATTATTCCAAATATGTGTATCCGTACAAACCGGAACGGTAATTAGACAAAAATTCCTTGCCTTCTTCCAGGGAGATGCGTCCTTCCTTTACCGACTGGCTCACCCAGGTCTCCAACGTACGCACCAGCTTCTTCGGACTATACTGCACGTAATCCAGCACTTCCGCCACCGTCTCACCGTCGATAACCTGCTCTATCGTATACCCCTTATCGCTCACGGATACGTGTACCGCATTCGTATCGCCGAACAGATTGTGCATATCGCCGAGAATTTCCTGATAGGCACCCACCAGGAACACACCCACATAATAGGGTTCCTTACTCTTCAAGGAGTGTACCGGCAAGTAATGGGACACGTTCTTGGTAGAGATAAAGTTGGCAATCTTACCGTCCGAATCGCAGGTAATGTCCTGCAAGGTAGCCGTCCGGTCCGGCCGTTCGTCCAGACGCTGGATAGGCATGATGGGGAATATCTGGTCTATCGCCCAGGAGTCCGGCAGGGACTGGAAGAGCGAGAAGTTACAGAAATACTTATCCGCCAGCAGTTTGGGGAGACCGCGGAATTCATCGGGCGCATGCTTCAGTCCGCCGGCTATCTGGTTCACTTCGCGCATGATAGACCAATACAGACGCTCAATCTTGGCGCGGGTCTGCAGGTCCACGATGCCGTGGCTGAACAAATCGAGTGCCTCTTCGCGTATCTGCTGCGCATCGTGCCAGGCTTCCAGCATCCTGTTCTGGTTCAGTGTATCCCAAATGCCGTAAAGCTCCCGCAAGAGTTCGTGGTCGTTTTCGGTCACCTCTTCATCGTCGTCCCATTCGGGCAGATTGGTGGTTTCCAGCACCTCGAATATAAGTACGGAATGATGCGCCGTCAAAGCGCGTCCGCTCTCCGTAATGATATTGGGATGGGGAATGCCGTTCTTGTCGCTGGCATCCACCAGAGTAGAAATGGAGTCGTTCACATACTCCTGGATGGAATAGTTTACGCTGCCCTCGCTGTTGGACGAGCGCGTTCCGTCATAATCCACTCCCAGGCCGCCGCCGATGTCCACGAATTCCACGTTGAATCCCATGTTGTGCAACTGCACATAGAACTGCGACGCTTCACGCAGAGCGGTTTTGATACGACGGATTTTCGTTACCTGGCTTCCGATGTGGAAATGTATCAGCTTCAGGCAGTCCTGCATGCCTTTGCTTGCCATGAAGTCGAGCGCTTCGAGCAATTCGCTGGACGACAGTCCGAACTTGCTTGCATCGCCGCCCGAATCTTCCCACTTGCCGCTTCCCGACGAAGCCAGCTTGATACGTATGCCGATATTGGGCTTTACATTCAACTGCTTCGCCATTTTGGCTATCAGCTTCAGCTCATTCATTTTCTCTACTACGAGAAAGATGCGTTTTCCCATCTTCTGCGCCAGCAAAGCAAGCTCTATGTAGCTCTCATCCTTGTATCCGTTGCAGATAATCAGCGAGTCGGAGTCCATATTGATGGCAATCACCGCATGCAGTTCGGGTTTGGAGCCTGCTTCCAGTCCGAGGTTGAATTTCTTGCCGTGGCTGATAATCTCCTCGACCACCGGACGCATCTGATTCACCTTAATGGGATAGATAATAAAATTCTCCGCCTTGTAGCCGTACTCTTCCGCCGCTTGTCTGAAACAACAGGAAATCTTCTCAATCCGGTTGTCAAGAATGTCGGGAAAGCGCACCAGCATGGGCGCCGTCACGTCACGCAGTTGCAATTCGTCGACCAGGTCTTTCAAATCGACGCCGACGCCGTCCTTACGCGGTGTTACTACAACATGACCTTTGTCATTGATACCAAAGTACGAAGTGCCCCAACCTGTAATGTTGTACAGCTCTTCCGAATCTTCAATACGCCATTTTCTCATTTCTTGTTACTCTGCTGTTTTAGTAGTTTATTTATAAAAAAGGGGTACAAAAATACATATAAATCTGGAACATCTTGCCTTTTAGGGCGAAAAACACACATTTACAAGAGATTAAACGCCCAGCAGGCTACGCAACTGCTGCACGGACCCGGCAATCTGCCGCCTGCTTTCCAGATGTCCTGCATCGAAACGGTAGCGGGCTTGCACGTAGAAAGGGGCGCGTTTCTCCAATGCGTCCGCAATAAAGGCGCGCAGCTCCTCGTCCGTCTTTCCCTGCAGGATGGGGCGCTGATGGGTTGCCACCCGCAAACGGTTGAACAGTATATCGGGATGTACATCCAGGAACACGGTCTGCCCGTGTCCGTTCATGTAGTCCATATTGTCGAAGAAACAGGGCGTGCCGCCGCCGGTCGAGATAATGACATCCTCAAACTCGGACACCTCGTGCAGCATATTCCGCTCCAATTCACGAAAAGAGGCCTCTCCCCGCTCGACGAACAGTTCACGGATGGATTTGTGAAAACGTTCCTCGATGTACCAGTCCAAATCGATGAAAGGTACATTCAGTTCGCGGGCAAAAGCCTTACCTAAAGTTGTTTTACCGGCTCCCATGTAACCGGTCAGAAAGATACGTATCATAATTGCTTACCGTTTGTACAGCAAAGATAAGCAATTCTACAGTGAGACTACCTCACAATCAGCGGAAAATTTTAATTCGCTCGCTCAACTCCCCGAACTCCTTTTCGCCGGGTTCGGCAGTGGGCGTGCCAAAAGGCATTTCGGCTATCAGCATCCAGTTCTCCGGCAAGTTCCAGGTACGGCGCACCTCGTCGTCAATCAGCGGGTTGTAATGCTGCAAGGAAGCTCCTAAACCCGCATCTTCCAGCATGGTCCAGATAGCCAGCTGGTGCATGGCCGATGTATGCTGCGACCAAGTCGGGAAATTTTCACTGTAAGAGGGGAACGCATCCTGCAATTTCTTTACAACCGTCGTGTCCTCAAAATAAAGCACAGTGCCATGCCCGGCAGCAAAGCAGCCGTCAATCTTGGCTTCCGTCTTTGCAAAAGCCTCAGGCGAAATGCGCTGCTTCAACGTATTTTTTACAATATCCCATAATTTCTTATGCTCGTCGCCCAGCAGCAGGACGATTCTTGTTGACTGCGAATTAAAGGCCGATGGTACGTTCTTCACCGCCGTACGGATAATATGCACCACTTCCTCATCCAAAACAGGAGAGTCGCTACCTATGGAATAATAACTGCGCCGGTGTTCCAACGCTTCTGCAAATGTTCTCTTCATATCTTTTTATTTTATTGTCTGTTTTTTATTAAGAATAAATGAGTTATATAAAATTACAAAGTCAAGGGACTGAACCGATATTCTTTTTTTTACTTCCCACTTCTCCTCAAATTAAAAGAACAAGCGAACGGAGCCGATTGTTCGCATTTGTGAAATATATTCGTGCCGCAGTTATGAAAAAAGAGAAATTCTACGTTGTATGGGCAGGCGTCACTCCGGGCATTTATACATCCTGGACCGAATGCCAGCTACAGACCAAAGGCTATGAGGGGGCAAAGTTCAAATCGTTCGACACCCGTGAGGAAGCAGAGCAAGCCTTTGCCGCTTCACCGTACGAGTACATCAAGCGCAATACATCCGCAGGCAGCACGCCATCCAAGCCGTCTCAAAATGCAGACGCTCCCTACCCCGCCGCCGTCCTCGAAAACAGTCTTGCCGTAGATGCCGCATGCAGCGGAAATCCCGGAGCAATGGAGTACCGGGGGGTACACGTTGCCAGCCGCCAGCAGGTTTTCCACTACGGTCCCGTGTACGGAACCAACAACATCGGAGAGTTTCTTGCCATCGTGCATGGCCTTGCCCTGCTGAAGCAAAAGGGCTTCGACATGCCTATTTACAGCGACAGCGTCAATGCCATCGGTTGGGTCAAACAGAAGAAATGCAAGACCAAGCTACCCCGCGACTCCAAAACCGAACAACTTTTCCTGCTGATAGAGCGCGCCGAGAAATGGCTGCGTGAAAACACCTACTCCACCCCTATCCTGAAATGGGAAACCAGGCAGTGGGGAGAAATACCCGCGGACTTCGGAAGAAAATAACAGGGCGGAACACCCATATCCCCATGACAAAACCCTCGCATACACAGGGGATAATGTCGTTATGCCCCTACAAAAACATCCTTATCCTTCTACTGAAACTTCGTCCCGCAATTGCGGGCCCGACAGCCCGCATACGGAAACCGTACGGCCCGCAACCGGCAACCGGGGAGCCCGCAGTTGAAAAACGAGGTTTTGCATCCGGCTTTCCTGTATTATACACGCGCCAAAACGACAAAACCTACGGGCAACAGTCGCATTAAAACGCAGAGATTGGGATGCTCCGCCCCTGAAAACAGAGGATTTTAACCGCTGTTAACACGTTCTGCACCACACGCGTTTTATAGCTGTATATAAGCATTTTACAACAAGAAAGAAGGGTAAAAGTGATGACAGGAAGTGACGACCAGCAATTTGTCATCACGCTCGTCACCGTTGTCAACACTTCCTCTATCCCCTTCCTGGAAAGGGATAGAACGCCATCGGTGACGAGTGACGAGAAAAAACGTAAAAACACAGATTGTACTTAACCTAAGGACTGCATATCATTCAGCTTTTTGTAATAGCCGTCTTTGGCAAGCAACTCCTCGTGCTTGCCTCGCTCTACGATTTCGCCCTCGTAGAGCACGCAGATTTCATCCGCATTCCTGATTGTGGAAAGACGGTGCGCAATGGCAATCGTGGTGCGGGTTTTCATCAACCGCTCCAAAGCTTCCTGCACCAGACGTTCCGACTCCGTATCGAGTGCGGAGGTGGCCTCATCCAGAATCAGTATGGGCGGATTCTTGAGAATGGCACGGGCAATGCTGATGCGCTGGCGTTGTCCGCCGGAGAGTTTGCCGCCACGGTCGCCGATATTGGTATCGTAACCTTTCTCGGTGTCCATAATGAAATCGTGGGCATTGGCTATCTTGGCAGCTTCCACAACCTGCTCCATGGTGGCATTCTCTACGCCGAAAGCAATGTTATTGAAGAAAGTATCGTTAAAGAGAATGGCTTCCTGATTGACGTTTCCTATCAGGCCGCGCAAATCGGCGATGCGCGCATCCTTGATATTAAGCCCGTCTATCCGTATCTCGCCCGACTGTACATCGTGGTAGCGGGGCAGTAAATCCACCAGTGTGGATTTTCCGGAACCGGATTGTCCTACCAGTGCGATAGTCTTGCCTTTGGGCACGGTCAGGTTGATATGCTTCAATACCTGGCGGGAACCGTCGTAGCTGAAACTGATGTCCTTGAACTCCACCTTATCATTGAGCGAAGAAAGCGGTTTCGGCAAGGCGGGTTCTTTAATGGGGTTCTCCGCAAAGAGTATCTTGTCGATACGCTCCATGGAGGCAAGTCCTTTGGGAATGTTGTATCCGGCTTTGGAGAATTCCTTCAACGGGTTGATAACGCTGTACAGTATCACCAAGTAGTAAATGAACGAAGGAGCGTCTATAGTAGCGCTATTGCTCAAAATCAACGTGCCGCCGAACCACAGCACGATAACGATGACGCATGTACCCAGAAACTCGCTCATGGGATGTGCCAATGCCTGACGGGTGGCTACCCGGTTAATGGCATCGCGGTATTCGTTGCTGCACTTATTGAAACGCTCCATCATCTTGTTTTCGGCAATGAAAGCTTTGATGATGCGCAATCCGCCCAGGGTTTCTTCCAGTTGCGACATGGTATCGCTCCACTTTGCCTGCGCATCCAGCGACTGCCGTTTCAGTTTCTTGCCTACCGTACCCATTACCCAGCCCATGCCCGGAAGCACCAGCAGCGTGAACAGCGTCAGCTGCCAGCTGATGGCTATCAATGTACCGAAATAGGCTATAATCAGTATCGGGTTCTTTATCAGCATATCCAGCGAGCTGGTTACGGATGTCTCCACCTCGGTAACGTCGCCGCTCATGCGGGCTATGATGTCGCCCTTCCGTTCTTCGGAAAAGAAACTCAGCGGCAGGTGCAGCACCTTATTATACACTTGCGCACGGATGTCGCGCACCACGCCCGTGCGGAGGGGAATCATCACGGCGGAAGAAGCGAAATAGGAGAATGCTTTCAGCAGGGTCATCACCGCCAGGAAAACGCCTAAAATCAGCAATGTCAATGAGCCGCCCTGCGAGGCTATCATCTCGGTGACGTAATAATAGAAGTTGTTGACCGCTATGTCTTTCATATTGATTCCTGCCGCATCCCAGGGAATGAACTCGTAGGTCTTGGTATCCATCTTGAAAAGTATCTGAAGGATAGGGATAATCAGGGCGAAAGAGAATATGTTCAGAATAGCCGATAGCAGGTTCAGGAACAATGCCCATATCAGATATTTCTTGTAAGGCGGAACAAAACGCCGCAGGAGTCGGAAGAATTCTTTCATTCGGTCAAACAGTTAATTCATTACGTTCGTATCGGGCGCAAAGATAGCACAAAGCAGGGGGAGAATAAAACGAACAGGTTCTTTTTTGCGCGCCGGGCGGATAAAAACCAGCCGATTGCATGTGAAACAACTGTTTTTATCAAAACGCGGCACAATAACCGGTACTTTTTCTGCAATCCCGATAATAATTGTGTAGCTTTGTAGCTGGATAAAAACAACGCTAAAGGAAAATGAAACCATACGATTACCTGATTGTAGGCAGCGGCCTGTTCGGAGCCGTGTTTGCCCATGAGGCTCATAAAGCCGGAAAGAATACTTCGATTATGCAGGCGGATACCTGGAATATCTCAGCCTGCGATTCGAACACAGACACCTCACGGATATAGAAGACTTCCAAGACAATGCAGTCGTGAACTATACCGATCGCGAAACTCCTTATACCCGTGTCATCAAACACAAGCACTTTGAGTTCGGCAAACAACATTCTACCGTCATCACCTATGAATACCCCGACGATTTTGAACAGGGGAAAGAGCCTTATTATCCGGTAAACGACGAAAATAGCATCCTGATTCCCAGGAAATATCAAGAATTTGCACAGCAACAGGAGCAAGTGCTTTTCGGCGTAGACTGGCGCAATATACGTATGCAGACATGGACGATACGGTGGCAGCGGCATTAAAGCTGTGGGAAAAAGAGAGTTTATGATTCCGCCTTACTTACCCGCACTTGCGAGAAATTGCCAAAGCCTCCAGTGCGGATAACACCAGAATGTATAACGGGTATCATGAATATCTGCAAGCAGCTCTTTCACAAAAGCAGAAGTCCGCAGCTCTTCAACCGTATTGTCTTTTTGCGCACACCGCAGAATGCGGCGCAACATCCTCAGCCTGCGGTAAATCATTACAGGCATATAGCGGGCATGTTCTTCTTCGGGAATGGCCTGCAGCCTCTCCTTATGGAAGATGTGCTCGTAATCAGCCGTAAGTTTGAATACATGCGTTATATTCCCGCCATGTTGTATATAGTTATAGACACTGTTTCCGCCAACCAGACGTACCGGCTTGGATGACGCAAACGCCAACCGCAGATTCATAAGCATGTCTTCTCCCATCACAATCTCCCGGGGTGTACGTAGCGTGTACTCATCAAACAACGTGCGCCTGAACAGCTTTCCCCATGTAGCCGAAATGTTGTACCTGCCCTTGATTAAAAGCTTACGGTAACAAGCCGGCGAAAGCCTGTTTCCCCGCCACAAGCGCTTTTTCCTGCAAAAACCGACTACAATATCCGTATCTTCCGACGTTACTTGAAACAAACGCTGCAAAGCGTCGGCAGGCATGGTATCATCAGAGTCGACAAAGAGCACCCATTCTCCTGTTGCCAGCTCCACCCCTTTTTGACGCGCATAGGCTGCTCCTCCATTTTGCACATGCAATACTCTGATGCGAGTATCCTTTTCCGCCAGTTCATCACACAGAAGCCCGGTGCCATCCGTACTTCCGTCATCGACCAGACATATCTCGAAATCTTCAAAAGACTGTGCAAGCAAACTTTTTATGCATACAGTCAGGAAATTCTTCCGATTATAAACAGGTATTACAATAGAAACTTTTACCATCTCACTTAATCAGTTATCAAACAGCTTCATAGGATACATCCCGAACCGCAGCCTGCTACTTGCCGAGGTTCACATATTTGGGTTTTCTAAGCCCCAACAAATAAGGCACGCACTTAATGTACCTTTTTAAACGCTCTTTTACAGAAGAAAGCGGTCGTTTCCCTTTCCAGGGCGTCATATCCAGGTATTTATAGTATTCATTCCTCAACGGATGCATACTGTCATAATTCCAGGGTTTCTTGTTGGTATAATGCAGAATGACAGGATGCAGCAGTTCTTCACGGAAAGCCTGCCAGTCGGCCACCCGCTTGTCGATGCCGTAGCGATAAAAGCCATCCTGCATGTTCCATTTCAAAGGAACAAAGACTTTGTCCTTGCATAGGACGACATTCAGCAAATCCTGGTCATTAAACTGGATACGCTCCGGATAAGTCTCGAAATACCGCACACACTGCACATCGACCTTATGTTTCCGCCAGTAATCAAGATTAATCAGCAGTACCCCCGCATTGAAATACGAGCAGGACTTATCATAGTGCAAGCGTTCGTAACGCTCATCCTCATCCTTGCCGATATCTTCGACACAAGCCGCACCGCACCCGGACAAATCCGTGTTCCAGAATTCTGAAATATCTCCCAATATTACAATATCGCAGTCCAGGTAAAGTACTTTCTCCAAACTCTCGGGCAGAATAGATGAGAACATGCACCGGTAATAAGTTGCCATGGAAATCCGCTTGCCGAACTTTTTTATGGAAAAGCATTGCAACAGCTCTTTCGGAGGATAGTAGAAGCAGACTTCATTGCCATAAGGAGCAGCCAGGTTGCGTAGAATAGCCTGATCCGCTTCCGAAAGGTACGGAGCTACAATATGCACACAAATATCGGCACGCTTATTATTCTCAAATAGAGAGACCAGCGTAACAGCACAGTGCTGTATAAAATTAGCATCAATATTACAAGCAATATGTATCATACAATGGTGTTAACAATTTGACGTTTGTTTGGTTACCTGAAAATATTTATCCATTACAAGCAATGAAATCAGCCGTTCGCGTCCGGCATCGAAAAATTGGGAAACATATTCATGGGCATGCTCGACAATCTGTTCCGCCTCTGCCGGATGAGCGATGTAATAGTTCAGTTTCTCCTCCAAATCGGAAAGGTCATCCTTAATCTCAATATAGTGATAATCGGGAATCAGCTTTCCTTCCATAAACCAGGTTTCACAGGTAGGACGCGTCATTACGGCAATGGAGTTGGACGACATTACCCACTTCAAATTGGAAGCTACATCATTGCCTTCCAAAGCCATAATAAACTTATAGTCAAAATGCTCGCGAATCGTTTTCTTGGAGGTCATCCACTCATCCGGACACCCCTCATTCTTGCCTACCACACCACAGTCGCAAATGGCAGACCCATAATACATGCGAAGGAATTTCTCACGGACACGGCTCGAACGTATCTTACCGCGGAAGATAGCCTGATTGGACTTCCCTGAGAAAGGGACCGGATCATTCACAAACATAAAATGGCGTAGTTTGTCCAGTTTAAGAAGAACTGAATATTCATTGTCGTTTTTCAGCAACCTGCTTTTCACAATAGCAGGGAACTCCGGGGTGAAATAAACATCACCGGGAATGTAACCTATACGAAGTTTCTGACTGAACCAACGAAGCACATCCTGCAAATCGAAGTAGTAGACCTTATGAAAAGTGGAAGGACGAAATTTACGTATCTTATCCAGAAAGATATAATACCCAAACTTATGTTCGTGAAAGGTTTTATCCGGTAAGGCAACCGGATGCCGCATTTTATTATAATAATTCACACGCTCATATATATAATCCTTATCCGAACGTGTTTCTACCTGTGCCAAATAGCGCTTTCGACATAACCTGAAAAAACAAGTCGGCATACACATCAACAAATATCCTTTCAAAAAAAAGAATATCTTAGGCGGTTTACCGCTGCGGAGCTTATATAAAAGACTATCACCCATTAAATATATCTTTTAGACACTTTTGATTTTATATATAAACATCAGCGTCTGATTATACCATTAACATTATTTTTCAAAACTATATTCCCTTTGCTACTTATGTGCCTGTTCTATCAACTCCAAACATTTTTTCACATCGAAACCGCGGCTCTTGGCATATTCGTCAGCCAAAATTGCAAACACCTCATGTGTACCGGGCAAACGCTCAAAGTTCCTGCATCCCTCTTCCATATTCACTGTTCCGAAACGAATACGGTTTAAATCTATTATCTCAACCTTAATGTCGTTCCCTTCATCCGTGAAAAGAATATTGCCGGCCGAATAGTCTTTATGTAAAATACCATGTTCATGCAATGTAGCCGTAGTACGGGCAATGGCACGCAGTATTTCCTCCTGATGCTCAAAAGTATGTGTTGCAAAATCACGATAAGTATAGGGACATTCAGACTTCAAACTGACAAAATAACTACTACCGAACAACAGCCACGTACCTGTAGAATAAAAACCGACTGGTTTCGGCGTACCTACTCCTATCTGTCGTAGCATCTCAGCGTAACGATAAGAACGACGCGCTTTTGAAGCCCGAAATGAGTTATAGGCAATCCGATTAATAAGATGGGGCACTTGATAGGATTTGACGATGAGCTCGCGTCCGCCTCGTTCAAACAGCTTCAATTCATTCCTTCCTTTATAGATAGTTGTACCCTCATTCTTAAAAAATACAGGTAACGCCTGCATAAAAGATGACAACTCCTTGAATGCCGGATTAACAAATATCCGACGAGGATGAATAATACGGGAGAATGTATTAAACAATCGCGACCAGGAACGTTGATAATGCAACGGACCGCCCAGTTCCCGAACAAAAAAATCGGGATGCCGCTTATTCAGCGTATCCACCACATGACGCTTCAATGCACGGTCTGAAATACGTTTGGAACCGGAACGAACGCGATAATACAAGCCGACCTGCGACAAACGGACTACTTCACCGCCATTCTTCAATATCGAAATCCAGAACTCCCAATCCTCACGAGCTATGATTTCCTTACAGTATCCGCCTACACGCACCCAATCGCTTCTACGATACATCGCAGAAATCGGTATCATGTTCTTACGTGCCAGCAGGCTTCGAGAATAAGGCGCTAATTTCCATTCTCCGGTACGCTCTCCAAAAAATTCAGCATGAGAATATACTACTTTCACGCCATTGTCTGCCTCCATTACGTCAACTGCCTCAGCAAAAAAATCAGGACCTACTCTATCATCGGCATCCAATGGAAAAATGTATTTTCCCTTCGCCAAAGAAACCGCATAATTACGAGCGACACAAGGACCTGCATTAGGCTGCTTATATACCTTTATCACACCCGTATCCGCCTTTTCCGCCAGCTGCTGCGCCAGATGATAAGACCTATCCGCAGAACCGTCATCAACCAAAATCAGTTCCAATGGAGAGTAATTAGAAGCAATTACAGAATCGACCGCTTCTTCCAGATACTCTTCCGCATTGTAAACAGGCATGATGACTGAGACCAAAGGTTTTTTCATAAACATATCAGATTTTATCCAGTCCTTTTGTATACTTCAACCAATAATATTTCAACGGATTCTTATATTTCAATTGTTTCCACGGACGGCTGCCATGAGGCTGATGCAATACCGGCAACGTAGTAAACAGGTAATTCTTAAACCCTTCTTTTAAAGATTGATGCGAAACAGTTACATCATGCCAGTTCTTTTCAGGGTTCAACTGATGGAAGTCGAATGCTTTCAGGAAATTCAATGTCAGCAAGGAACAGCAGAAACTGCAATGCTTTTTCTCCGGAAACACCTGGTTTTCCTTACCTTTCGCAAAAAGATAGGGATAGTTGATTTCTCCTTTCTCATCGACTGTGACGGCAGCGGCAATACCGCAGTCCGCCCGTTCCGCCGCTCCGTTGAACAAAGCCTGCAATGTATTCTTCTTTACCACAACATCCGACTCCACGATTATCAAACCTGCCTCCGCCTCGATGGCACGTTGCTGTGCCATTTGCAATACCAGCAGATAGTTCGGTGAGGGATGGTCCGTTATTTCCGCAAGATTTACCAATTCAAAGCCCAGCTTTTCGGATGCATCCTGTAACTTAGCCGTGTTCTCTTCTGTACTGAAGTCATTATATACGGTATAGGTAAACGGCATCTGAAAATCGGATGCAACAATGGCTTCCACCGTTTGCAACGTCAATTCAATGGAGTCCTTTACAGGAGTAATGATATGAATACACTTCATTGGATATAATTAATTAGTCTTTGTTCAACAAGCTGCAAAATTCCCACAAGTTGACAAAACTATACAATATTTTGCACACAGCCAAACAGTTTGCCGCATTTATTCCTTATCCGCTTTCCGTTTTACCGTATGCTTTACTTTCAATACGGCGAGATTCAGCTCAATCGTCGTTTCCGAGTCTGTTGCCTGAAGATTATTGTCCAATAAATCGGTGAACAAATCACCGCTTTTCTCCAACAAGGATTTCTGTTGCTCTTCGGAAGCATCCGGCAGGTTGTTCAAGGTACGGGAGAGTTCGCGCAGTTTGGCAAAAGTCTCGATAATCGTAAACGTTGCATTTGTAGCACGAGAACTTTTCAGAATGGTA
>ERZ791829.1150-NODE-1150-length-17038-cov-5.057823_pt1 | contig 17038 bp, 15 predicted proteins | sample MGYA00510296_ERZ791829 | MGnify/ENA primary metagenome ERZ791829 (study PRJEB30046, sample SAMN00791973) | human gut metagenome | study: EMG produced TPA metagenomics assembly of the A metagenome-wide association study of gut microbiota in type 2...
AATCTTGAGTTTATAAAAAGTAAATATAATACTTTAATTAATAGTGATATTGTAATTAGAGAATTTGAAACACTAGCTCAAAATCAATTATATAAAAGTTTTATAATTTATATTGATGGTTTAGTCAATTCTATTTCAATAAATGATTTTGTTTTAGAACCATTAATGTTTCCAAAAAGAGTTCAAAATCCTAATCCTGCCAATCTATTAAATTATATTGATAATAGATTATTGCCTCAAAATAGTGTTAATAAAGTTGAAGATTTTGAAGCTGTATGCTCTGGAATTAATATGGGAAATTGCTTACTTTTTATTGATACTTTAAATATTGCTTTTGATATAGATGTAAAAAAATATAATTCTCGTGGTGTTGATAAACCTGAAAATGAAGTAATTATAAAAGGACCTCAAGAAAGTTTTATTGAAAACATAAGAACAAATACCTCTCTTTTAAGAAAAATTGTAAATAACGAAAATTTAGTAATTGAGAATATACCTGTTGGAAATATTAGCAAAACCAAATGTGGTGTTTGTTACATGAAAAATATTGCAAATTCAGATTTAGTTGGTGAAGTAAAATTCAGACTTAGCAATTTATCTATTGATTCTTTACTTTCTACTGGTCAATTGGAACAATTGTTGGAGGAAGAAGAAACATTTGGCATACCTCAACTCATTTCAACAGAAAGACCTGATAAGTGTTGTAAATATTTGTTTCAAGGTAGAATAATAATTTTAATTAATGGTAATCCATATGCATTAATTGCTCCTGCAACTATTGAAGATTTCTTATTTTCTCCTGAAGATACAAATTTAAAGCCAATATTTACTAATTTTCTAAGAGCTATTCGCTTAATAGCTGGTATTATTACTTTATTATTACCTGGTCTTTATATTGCTGTAACAAGTTTTCATCAAGAAATTTTGCCTACAGAACTGCTTTTCTCAATATTATCTGCTAGAGAAAATGTACCTTTTCCTATGATTTTTGAGCTTTTACTTATGGAATTTTCTTTTGAACTTATAAGAGAAGCTGGTTTAAGAGTTCCCTCTCCTATTGGTTCTACTATTGGAATTGTTGGAGCTTTAATTTTGGGTGATGCAGCTGTTAATGCTGGTATTGTTAGCCCTATTCTTATAATTGTTGTTGCTATTACAGGTATTTCTTCTTTTGCTATTCCTGATTTTTCTTTTGGATTTCATTTGAGAGTCTTTAGATTTATATTTATTGCTCTTGGATTTACTGCTGGATTTCTTGGAATTGGAATAGGATTGTTTATATATTTGACATTATTATGTAGTTTAAAATCTTTTGGTGTTCCATATACATCTCCTATTACTCCAAGTTATTCTGATAATAATGGATATTTCATTCCTCCTATTTGGAAACAAGAGTTTAGAGATAGCTTTTTGTCTCCAAAACGTAAAAAGTCTCAAGCAAAAATTAGTATGAAATGGAAATATTAAAAAAGAATTTCTAAATAGATTTTTTTCTATTTTAGAAATTCTTTTTATATATCAGGAAATTTCAAAAAACTTCCTAAATTTGTTCTTTTAATAATTCTCAGCTTTTATTTCAAAAAATGCTTTTGGATGATTACATACAGGGCAAACTTCTGGAGCTGATGTTCCAACTACAATATGTCCGCAATTTCTGCATTTCCAAATCTTAACTTCTCCTGCTTCAAATACTTTTCCTTCTTTTACATTTTCTAATAATTTTAAGTATCTTTCTTCATGTTCTTTTTCTATTTTTCCAACTTCTTCAAATAAATATGCTATTCTTGCGAATCCTTCTTCTTTAGCTGTTTTAGCAAATTCCGCATACATATCTGTCCATTCATAGTTTTCTCCTGCCGCAGCTGCTTTTAAATTTTCTTCTGTTGATCCAATGGCTCCACCATTTAATAATTTAAACCATAATTTTGCATGTTCTTTTTCATTATCAGCTGTTTCTTGGAATATAGCAGCTATTTGCTCATATCCATCTTTTTTTGCTTGACTTGCAAAAAATGTATATTTATTTCTTGCTTGTGATTCTCCTGCAAATGCAGTCATCAAGTTTTGTTCTGTTTTTGATCCTTTTAATTCCATAATTTTACCTCCTAAATTTCTAATATTATTATGTACTTTTATTTAAATATTAAGCATTCTTACTTTATATATAATATATCTTTTACTCTAAAAAATCAAGCTTTGTAATTAAAATTCAACAATTTATTCAAAATCTTATCAATATTAGGAAATACAATATTTTTCATTCCATGATTATACAAATTTAATACTTTATTAGCTTTATATATTATTTCTGTTTCAAGTTGTTTAGAAACTTTAATAGGTACTTTATTTTTCATATATTGACTTTCTATATAATCTAAAGTTACCGGAAACATATTTTGAATTAAAAATGCACTATATGTATTTGCAACATCTCCAAAAACAATAGTATCAATAGAGGGATTTTTTCCGAGCTTTATTTGTTTTTGAATTTTGCTATCATATATTCGTTTATATTTATCTATTTTCGTACTAACTGGAATAAACCAAATAATATTATCATATTTTTTACTCTTAATACAATAATAACATGGTCTTTTATTTCCATTTTCTTTATTTTTCATTAATTCTGAATCATCTATAATATCAAAAAATGAATCTTTTATAAAATAAAAATATCCAACATCTATTTGCATCTTTAATCCTCCTAATACCATTAAGGGCTTACCATTTTTGGTAAGCCCCCAATAAATTTATTCACTCTTTAATTTGTTAGTCGCTCAAAGAGGCGGCGACAAACACATTTATTCACTCTCTCATTTATAACTCGCCAAAGAGGCGGCGACAAACACATTTATAAAAAGCTATGCTGTCATTAATATTATATTCATAATACCACGAAATATGTTATTTTGTCAATATTTTTTTATTTTACTTCAATAAATAACTTTTTCTTAATTCATTGCTTTGGTATTAGTTTGAAAAAATACTCTTTTATCATCTTTATTAAATCTTTCAACTCTGTAGATTTATTAGAATTAGTATAAATTCCAAACTCAATCTCTCCCAATTCCAGAGTTGTTTTAACTTCAACCAAATTAAATTTCTTATAATCATTTTCATCTACATATTCTCTTGTTATTAATCCTAATGCCTTTCCTGAACTTGTAAGTTCCAAAATCGTATTATAACTACTATTTTTCAAATTTAGCTTTTTCCCAAAAGATAACATTTCTAATCTTTTTAATGCTTGTGAATATGTTCTTGGTGTATATATAATTTGACTTTCTATATCATCAAGTGTTAATTCCTTATTTGCGAAATTCGAATTTTTACTTGCAATTATCACATCATGCAAATAACCTAATTTTGTATATTCAATACCATTTAATACTTCATTACTATCTTTTTTAGAAAAAACTATATCTAATTCTTTATTCTGTAATTTTCTCATCATTTCACAAGTTTCTTCACATATTAAATTCAAATTAACATTAGGATATTTTAGATAATATTTGTTAAGAACATTACCAAAAATACAACTTCCAATATGATTATGAGTACCTATATTAATGACTTTCTCTTTACAAACTTGTCTATCTATTGTATTCAATTCCTCAATTGGCTTTTTTATTTTTTCATATAATTTTTTTCCTTCTAAAGTTAATTCTACACCTTTACTTTTTCTTTCTAATAATTTCATTGATAATTGTTCTTCTAAATTTTTTATTTTTTTTGTAATTGCTGGTTGAGAAACATTTAACTTTTCACTTGCTTTAGTTATATTGCCTTCTTTAGCAACCTCTACAAAAATTCTATATAATTCAAAATCTATCATTTATATCACTCCATATTATTTTATATACTAGGAAAGTTCTCCGAACTTCATAGTATATAAAAGCTACACTCACTAGCCCTTTGAGATTTTCTCCTTTTAGTCGAAAACTCAAATCAGGCAAGAACAAAGATCGACTACGTCGCTTTGTTCTAACATAAAAGCATGAAGTATTCAATATATCTCATGCTTTTATACTAAAATCAATTAAGCAACTTCAACAAGCTTTTAAAAGCTCTTTCTATTTGCTCATTATCTTTTCCATTTAAATCATAATGGATAGAATCATTTTTACACCCAGATAAGTGTAATACCAAATTTGATGATAAAAATAAACTAAATACTCCTTCTTGACATTCTCCTTTTTTATATAATAAACAATTTTTTCTACAAAATTCCGAATATCTCGCTCCTCTTGTTGAGTCTTTTACTTGAACCCAATTATTGCCTCTAAAGTAGCAACTCATAGGAATACCATGTTTTTTTCCTATTAATGATGTTGTCCATTCTGCTTGAGAATGTGTTGATATTTGGCATAAGAAATCATAAAAATTACTCATTGGCACAAAAAGTTCTTGCCATAAATCATAAGCTTCTTTTCCAGTAACTTCATTAGAATAACCTAAATATTCAGAAAATCTATTTAAGTCTAATAATTTTACATTTACATCTAATTCATCTATTGCTTTTTGTACAAGTTCTCTTACCTCACATTCATTCAGTTTTGTTACAACAATATTATATCTAACTGAAATCTTATTTTTTCTCAAAGCTCTTGTTATTTCTATAACATTTTGAGAAAGGTATTTAGGGAAATTGACACCACATATATATTCTGAAAGATTATCAACACTAAAAACAATATCTATATATTCTTTGTATTTTGTTAGCACATCTATATATTCTAAAATTCTAAATCCATTTGTATTAATTCTTACTTTTGTATCTTTGAATTTCATAATATATTCAATAAGCTCACAAAAATAACTTACACTTGTTGGCTCTCCTCCTGTAATTCTAAAATTTACTATTCCATTTGCATAAGCATTGGCAATAATCTTTTTTACATCATCAAAAGAAATAGTTTCTCTTTCTTTTGATATGCTTTCTCCACCTTTCTTACAATAAAAACATTGATAATTACAATAAGTTGTGATTGCAATTGCCAAATAAGTATTTACCCGTTTTTTCATCTAATTTGCCTCCTAATATTATTAGTATCTGTTATATAAATACTACATATTATTTTAGCATACTATTTATATTATTTGAAATACATAAATGTCAGTTTGTGATAACTAAATAGAATATCATTCACATTAAAAACAACTTTTGCTGATTTCCATCAATTGTATCAAAGTTCATATTCTTCAAAGAATCCTCTGTTCTAAACTCTTGTTCAACAACAACTGTTTTCTTATTACCATCTTTAAACTCATGTTTTAATACATAATTTACCTCAAACATTGATATGATCTCTTTACTTATATTATGACCTGGTGCAATTAATTGAACATTATTTTCTTTTAATATTTCAAACATAACTTTCCATAAAAATACTGCGCTTGTTGCACCAAAAGGATTATCAACAATTATAACTTTTTTACATTTGCTTGAACCATCTTTTCTTGTAAGCATACTAATATAAGAAATTATACAAACAGCAAACATAAAGTAAATTGCATTAACTTGCCCGTCTGAGCCTAAATCTTCTTCCCATCTCTTATATGTTGAATGTTCTTGCACATCTTCAATTTTATATAATTTTACATAAGCTTTATCTATATTTATAATTTGTCCCACTAACATTTTTGAAGAAAGTTTTTCATTTAAAACTTCTTTAGTCATTTCTTCTGGCTTTTCTTCCATGTCTTGTACAATTTTATAAATATATTCTTTCATTCTTCTTATTTTTTCATCTTTTTCATATTCAAATAATTCAAGTTTTATTATATTTATATCTTTTCCGCCAAATTTAATTTTAGATAATCCTGGCAATTTTTCCAAATCTCTTACTATTGTTTCTGCTTTTTCAAAACATTTTGTAATAAAGTTTTCTTGATATTTTTCAAGTTTTTCAATTGCCTCATCAATATGTCTAATTCTCTCATCAATTAACTCTATAATAGTTAATATTCCTTGATTATTATTTTCCGCTTCACTTAAACATACAGGATTTTTTATTTCTTCTATTGATTCTAACACATCTTGTTTTATATAATAATTTTCAACACATTCTTTAATATGTTTTATATAACTATCAAAGTTTTGTTTTTGTTTTGATAATTCTTTATCTAAACTAATACTTTCTTGTTTGATTTTATTATATGTATATAATTCTGCTTCTAATATATTTTCAATATCAATTTCTGTTTGCTCTATTTTTTTATCTGTTATGAAATTTTCTAAACCTATACATTCTTTCTTAAACTCTTCAACTTCATTTTCAACATCTTGGATTTTATTAGTAATATTTCTTATATTTGTTTTATTAGATGTGATTTTATTTTTGTTTTCATTCATATATGTTTTGATTATTTCATTATTTGAAATTTTATCTTCAATTTCATATTCAAATCCTGATTTTTGTAATTGACCAATTGATAATTTTATTTGTCCTATTATTTCACTTTCTGCTTTATCTTTTTCTGTTAGCCTGCCTTTTAATGATTTAATATTTTTTTCTAAAATATCAATATTTGTCTTATATGATTTCAAATCACTCTCATTAATTCTTTCAAATATTTGATTTTTTTCTTCAAAATCATGTACATAATATCCATTTTCTTCAATTCTATTTTGACAATTATTCATATTTTGATTACACATATTTAATATTTTTACTAATTGATTATATGTTGATTCAGATGTACTAAATTTTTCTGTTAATGCTTTATATGTTGTTTCTATTTCTTCAAAGCTTTCCTCAATAATCTCTGTTTCTTCAAATTCTGTAAGTTCTGATAATTTTATCAAATATCTATTTTTTTGATTTTCTAGATTGTTTATTTGTTTTTCTAGTCCTCTTATTTCATCTTCAATTTCTTGAACTATTTCAATTTTTTCTTCTAAACTTTCTTTTAATATTTGTTCATTTGATTTTTCTTTACTGATTTGATCTTGAAGTTTTTGTAATTCATTATTTATATTTTTAAATTCATTTAAAACTTCAATTTCTTCTAAAATGCTTTTCTGGTCTTTTTCTAATAAAGTATTTTCTTTAAAAAGTTCTTCTTTTTTCTCATTATTATTTTGAATATTATTACTTAAGTCTTTTTGCTCTTTTTCTAATTTTTCTATTTGAGATTTTGCACTATCTACATTTTCATATAAAGAATCTATTATGTTTTTGCTTGAATATGTTTGTTCAAATATTTTAACTTCATTCAAATATTCTTGCTCTCTGTCAATTCTTGATTTTACATCTAATATTTTAGAATTTAATCCTTCAATATTTTTCTCTAATTTTGACTTATATTCTTCAAGTTTTTCTGGATTTGAATTTTGCAATACGTCAACAGAAATAGGAAATATGTAATCTTTGCTTTTTATTACCGCTTCTTGTCTTAACATTTCAATATTTGCAATTGGTACTAAATTTTGTAATTCTGTTTCTATTTGTTTTACTTTTAATTTTTCAAAACTATTATTATCAACATATACTGAATACATTATTAATGGATTATTTTTTATTATTTCATTACGTTTTTCTTCATCATATTCTGCTAACTTTTCAAATCCTGCAATTACATAATTACATTTATTTTCAAGCTTTTCTTTCAAATGTAATATATCTTCATTTGGAATTATTGTATTATATTTATTAATTAGTTCAAATTTTCTTGATTTTATTTGTTTTTCTATTTGATATGAATTTCTTTGCTTTTCTCTTTCCTCTATACTTGCCTCTATTGTTTGTTTTATATTAGCAAAATCTACATCAAATAGTTTGGCTAGTTTTTCTATACTATTTTTCGCTTTTTCATATTCTTGAACATCTGATTCAGCATCATTAAATACTTTATTTTGAAGTATTTGATTTGCTCTATTTTGAGAAAGTTCTTGATTTATTTTTATATTTTCATTATCTAATCTTTCTATTTCTGCATTATTTTTTTCTACTTTTTCTTTACACTCATTTTGTAATTTTTCTTCTTTTTCTATTCCTTCATCAATATTTAAAATTAAATCAAGTTTTCCTTTTTCTGTAAACTCATTCGTAATTATATTCTTGCTTTCATTTTCTTCATCAATTTGTTTTTGATAATTTTCTATATTTAAAGAACTTTTTGTAAAATTTGTTCTTGCAAAATTTTCTTGATCTTTGGCAATCTTTCTAGCACTAGTTTTTTCATCTTTTTCTTTTAAACTATCAGAATATTGTTTACTAATCTTCTCTATTAATTCTTGTAATTTTAATTTATAATTATATCCATAAATATTATATTTTTTAGCCAAATCTTTATCAGCAATTTGCATACTATTTATTTGTATTTGTGTTTTATCTCTTTCTTGCTTATTTTCTAAATATTCAACATATTCATTTTGAGCTTTTGACAATGCTAATTTCTTTTCCACATCATCTTTTTTTGCTTGTATTTTTTGTATTTCAGTATCTATATTTTGTTTGTCATTTTCAATTTCTGCTTTATCATTGTGTAATTTATCTATTTTATATTTTTCATTTTCAATATTTAATCTTGTATTTTCATCTTGCAATCTAGCAATTTCATCTGTTTCATGTTGAATTTTGTCTTTCAACTCATTCATTTTATGTTGCTTATATTGATATGCTTCATTTGCTTTTTTATTTATTTTATCAATTCTGTTAAATTCATCAATAAATTTTGCATTTTCTTTTTGAAGATTTTCATACATTTCTTTTGCTTGTTGATATTCTTTTTTGTTATCATTTTGCTTTCTAAATAACATTAAATTATCTTTTAATTCTATCAATGTATCTACTAATGTATCTTCTGTCTCATCACTATTTTGTAAATTGATATTATCAATTATTTTTATTAAAAAGTTTTCTATTAATTTTCTTGATGTTTTATTTTCTTTGAAATATTTTTCTATATAATTTTCAGATACATTTATTTCTGATATAAGCTTCCATTCTGCTGATATAAGTCCATAATATTCTATTCTTTTCATATAATCTTTTTTACTATCAAATATTTCTACAGGTAATCCATCTTTTTTCATTCCAATAAGGTATTGTCTTAATTTATCATAAGACATATAAATTTTATCATTTCCATCTCTTGTTACAAGTGGTAATTTCTTTATATCTATTTGTGCATAATCATTATAAAAATAACAATAATTGTAATAATCTATTTCTAGTTTATTATCATCTTCTTCATCATTATCTGACTCTTGTTTTTTTCTTGCACAAAATCCTGTAAGCATATATTTGTATTCATATCCTTCATCAAGTTCCCATTCTACAAGACAATGTGATGTTCTTTTTGTGTTTCCACCTATAAATATATTTTTTATAGGCTTTTCTTTTTTTAAATATGTATTTGGAAGTACTGTTTGTAAAAGCATTAATATTAGCATTGATTTTCCGCCAGTATTTATTAAATCATATGTCGTAGATTTTCCATCTAATCTCATATTAAAATCATCATATATGCTTTTGGCATCATTATAGTTTACATTTACTAATCGAATTCTATTAATATGTGGCATTTTCATTACCTCCTAATTCATATACATATTCAAGTAATCTATTTTTATTTTCTTTACTATATTCAAAGTAAAAATAAACTATTGATTTGAATCTTGTTGTAATTGATATTATTCTTCTTTCCTCATCAAAGAAAATTAGATTTTCTTCTTGCATAAAATTTAATACTAATTTTACAAAAGATATTTTATCATTTTTTCCAGAGTTGATATCCTCTCTAGCATCTGGCAACCTTTCCCATACCTTTTTTATATCTTTAAAATTATATTCATTTTCTTCACTTATTTTTTCAATATCTTCTTTTACAAGACTTTGAAATTTTATATTTATTGTTTCTATTAATTCGTCAAGACCTAAATAACTTCTTGGTGAATTTAGCCCTGATTCTCTATAAAAACATGTTATTATTGTTAATATTATAAAATACATTAAATATATATCTTCATTTTTGTTTAATATTTTAATTTTTTTCTTCAAATCTTCATTTGAATAACCAAATACTTTATTATCAATCATCACACATAGATTTAATGTATTATCTAATCTATAAATATTAAATCCCATCTTTTCAGCAATCATATCACATAAGCTTTCTACTTCATCATTTCCAACATATTGTTGATATAATTCTGTGTTTTCAGATTTTTTTATTTCTTTATTTTGTAATAATGTATTTATTATTATTTAAACTATCTTTTATTTCTTCCAATTTTTGCTCCTTTCTATGAATTTGCTGAAATAATAATATTAGTTATTTTCAATCCATTTCCAAAGTCAATTTCATCATTTTGTGTTATTATTCTAATTTGATTAAATGAATAATCTTTAAACATTTCATCAGATTCTGCAGTTAATTCTTTTTTACCATTTAAAAATATTACAAAAGATATAAAATCACCATTATATAATGATTTTTCTCCATAATTTGATCTTATAAATTCTGAATATTCTTTTAAATCAAAACTTTTTCTCGTTTTTAATAAAAGTAACATATTTTCAAAATAAAATTTAAAATTATGTACTACTCTTTTTTTAGTAATATCATCAATTGTATCTATTTGATGTGTTTGTGATTTTTCTTTTTGTTCTTCTTCTTTTTTATCTTGATTAATTTTTTGTGATTCTAATGATTTCATTGGATTAAAACTTTTTAATTTCTTTGGTAATAAAAATGGTGATATAAAATAAAATAATTTTTCTGGATTATTTGTTTTTGATATAACCTTTTCAAATTCTTGCTCAAATTTGAATTTTTCTGAAAATGCACTTCTTGCTCTCATACCTATTATTTCATCATGTTTTTTTGTCATTTCTTTTGCTTCTTTTAATAATTTTGTATGACTATTTATTGTTTTGTTTAATTCTTTTTCTATCTTTTTTATTAATGAAATTGTTTGCTTTTCTTTTTCATTTAATTGATTTGATTCATTTTTGGCTAAATATTCATTGTAAATATTATCTACTAATTCTAATACTTCTCCAAATAATTCTTCTTCCTCATTTATTTGTCCTTCAACAGATTCATGATACTTGTTATATTCTTCTATTCCTTCTTTTCCACCATACATTAGTGCTTCAAGTACTAGTTCTTTTTGTTCACTTTTTTTCTTTACTTCTATATTTAGTCTTTTTATCGTATCATAAGCATAATTAAATGAACCTTTTTCTATTTGTTTTCTAAATAGTAATAAATTTATTGTTATTTGTGCTGAATCTGGAAACTCTTTTGTTTTTAAGTAAAAATCTATTCCTTGTGGTGTTATATAATAATTTAGCTTTCCATTTTCTCCTAATTTTATTTCTATATATTTTATATGCCTATCTTTATTTTCTTTTTCTTTTAAACTATAATATTCATAAGTAAAATTGTTTCCATTATTTTGTGCTACATCTAATATCTTATTTACTATTTCTTTTACATTTTCTTGCTTTTTATTATATATTTTATAAATAAAATATTCTGTAAAATCCACTATATCTTGATATTCGATTTTTCTATTATTTAATTTTCCTGTATAAAGTAAATATGATAATATTGCTACAAATACTGAATTTAAGTCAATTTCAGTTTTTTCATCTTGTAATTTTTTATTTATTACAAAATAAGGATAATAGATTTTTAAGTTTTCTTCTCTTGAATCTATTTCTTCTATTACATCTTTTATTATTTCTTCATAAGCTTGTTCTTTTATCTCTTCTGCTGTAAATACTTCTTTTTCTTCGTTTTCCAAAATCTATTCTCCTTTCATTATTTTTTCTGCAATACTTGCATTAAACACTTCTTGTGGAATATATAATTTATTTTCAAATATATATTGTAATTTTTTTTGATAATCTTTATCAAATTCTTTTAAAAATTCTTCATTGTTTTTTAAATTACAAATTTGATTTGCTCTTATTTTATTGGGATTTTTTTCTATATCTAATATTTTTTGATATCCTGTTTTATAGGCTTTTATATTATATTGTGAATACTTACTTTTTAACTGTTCATAAATATTTATTCCTTCATAATCAATATCTCCAAAATATTCGATTATGTTATTTTCTAATTTAAAATTATTGATAAATTCAAAGCTTTTTAATATCTTTTTTCCTTCTCCATATATGACTAAATATATATTTTTATATTTAGTTGTTTTTACTACATTTTGTATTGTCCAAAATGTATCTTTGTTTTCTATTATTAAAATTTTTCCTTTACTAAATTCTTTATTTTCATAATAAAAAAATGGCTCATAAGTTTCATAACATTTTAAATCTTGTAATGTTAATCCAAGCTTTTTTATTATATCTTCTCTTTCTTTGAGCAATTTTTCGTTTTGAAATATTTGATATGATCTTTCGTTTATTGTTAAGACACCTTCTATCGGTTTTGAAATAAATTTACTTATTGAATTAATAATTTCTTTGTCTTTTTGATATTCTTTTGTATTTTTTAAATAATAGTCTATTTTAAGCTTATTTGATAAATTTATAATTTCTTGTTTTATATTTGCATCATCTTGTTTTATTATTTTATATTTTTCTGAAATTCCTTCTACATTTGTTTTTGATGTTTTTTGTGGTTCTATATATCTCTCTTGAACTAATTTTTCAATTTCGTTTTTTAGTATTTTTTCATTTTGTGGAGTATATTCAAGATTTAGGTTTTCTCTTATTTCTTTTATGTTTATTGTTTTGGATTTTTTAGATTTTACTAGTACTATTATTTGTTCTTTTATTTCCATTTTCATACCTTTCTTTAAGGCTATTTTTTCGGTTACATCATATCATAAAAGCCTTGAAAAATCAAGGCTTTATTCTAATAAATCCCCTGCTATCAAATTGATAACAAGGGATTTATTTATTACTTAAAATTAGTCAAAATATTTATTTGTATTGATATTTATCATAGATTTCATATGCTTCTTTTTCATCAAGGATTTTCTGCTCTAACAATTTTTCTGCCATTTCAGTAACCATATCTTTATGTTCAGTAATAATCTTTTTAGTTTCTTCGTAAAACTTATTTAAAAGTTCCTTTATTCTGTTAAGTACTTGATTATTTACATCAGTACCAGCTAACAATGAAACATTAATACTTGAAATAGGTACAATTCCCAATTCATCATCAAAACAATATTCTACCAAATATTTTCTTAACAATCTTTCAGCATTAATTAAATCTTCTTTTGCACCATCCATAATATGGATTATTTTCAAAAAACTTTTTCCAAAGCATTTCTTGGCAATCATAAAACTATCTTCACTAGTAGATATTTCATTTTTTGACACCAATATTCAATAATTTCTTTTCGTTCCTTGGCATCAGGAAAATACATCTCAATTTTGATATCAAATCTTCCAAGACGTTTAACACTTCTTTCGATATTTTCTTTTCTTGTTGTTGCAACTACAAAAATATTATCTTTCTTACTCATTTCAAAATTAAACTGAGCACAATTTTTTTCTCCATTATCATTTTTGTCAATTGCATCAAATTCATCAAAGAAAATAATACAAGATTTTTTAAGTCTTGCTACTGAAAAAATTTTTTTTATATCTGTTGCACTTCTTACTTCTCCTCCAGAAATAATCATATATGGCATTTGTGCTTCACCAATAAATACTTTTGCCATAAAAGTTTTTCTTGTTCCTTCAGGGCCTTTAATGATAATGCCTTTTGGCTTACTTTCTTGATTATTTAAAATTTTAGAAATTGCTTGACGTAATTTAATTTTTTGAGCATCATATCCTATTACATCATCAAACCGAATATCAATTTTTGAATCAAATTTAAACATTAGTCTTCCAAACCAACCTGTTGTAAATTGAAGCTGTTTATAAAGCATAACTTGCCTCCTATAATAAATTTTCAAAGTTCGTACACATGTATCATAATATATTTTACATAATTTTCCAATCAAATTTCAAACAAATTGAGCCAATTAATCTCATTAGACTAATTGACTCATTTGGTTAGTAGCCATTTCCTTGCAAATAGGCAATTCGTTCAATTGTTGCTGTGTTTCCAGAACTATCTGAAACTGAATAAATAAATATGTATTTTCCAACTTCAAACTCATCTGGCACACATTTTCTTTGAACTTTCCAGGTCAAATCTCCATCATAGTTATCCAATGCTTCATATCCTGGTTCTCTATAGTTTTCAATATTTTTAGTTTGAACCACAGCATCTCCTTTTAATGTTATAATTGGTGGCTGAGTGTCCACAACATGTATTGTTTGATTTAAAATTCTGATTCCAAATATATAGCTAATTTTATAATCTCCAATTTTTGTTGTATCTACTGTATTAATTGAGATTACTGCCTTATCAGACACATCCCAAAAGAGCCATTTTATTGTTGCATTTTGAACATTTGCTCCAACTTCAATTGTTTCTTCAGCATTTTGAGTTATTTTTACACACCCCAATATAGTTGCTATTGCTACAAAAATTGAAAAAGCTGTTATTAATGTTCTAAAAAAGATTGATATTGCCCCAAATTGTTTTTGCCGTTTTTTACTCATTTTGCTACTCCTCCTAAACAAATTATTATTTTGGATACAAAAAACGGTTTCAAAATTGAATTATACCATATTTTCCAAAAAAAGTAAATGTATTTTTTTATAATTTTCGGAAATTATATATTTAGGTGGTGATATTTTATGACAAATAAAGAGCTTTTATATGTTGAAGATGCTTTAGGACATGAAAACTATATGAAAACATGTAGCAAAAAAACAGCTACACAACTTACTGATCCAACTCTTGCTACTTTTATTGGTGAGTTAGAGCAAAAGCATACTGAATTGTATAACAAATTTTTAAATTTATTATAAAAGAAAGGAATTGTAATTATGCAAGATAAAGATTTAATGGAAAATGAACTTCTTGTTGTTAAAGGTGTTTGTGACTTATATTTACATGGTACAATAGAATCAACAACAGCTGAAGTTCATACTGCTTTTAAAGAAGCTTTAAATGAATGTTTGAATATTCAAAATAAAATTTATAATTTGATGGCAGAAAAAGGTTGGTATCAAACAGAAAATGCTGAACAACAAAAAATAACTGCTGCTGAGCAAAAATATTCTAATCAAAATAATTAGTTTATTATATAGAAATAGAATTTCCGCGAAATGCAGAAATTCTATTTCTCTAGTTTTTATAATTTTTTAAATAAGAATCCATCTTCTCTATAAATTCTTCATTATTTTTTGTTTTGGTAATTTGAGAAATTATTTGCTCTGTAACATCTGCAACAGGTAAATTATTTAATGCTTTTCTTAATGCAAATACTGTTTCTAATTCTGGTTTTGTCAATAATAAATCTTCTCTTCTTGTTCCAGATTTATTTATATCAATTGCTGGGAATATACGTTTTTCAGATAGTTTTCTATCTAAGTGTACTTCCATATTTCCTGTTCCCTTGAATTCTTCAAATATTACATCATCCATTCTACTTCCTGTTTCAATTAATGCTGTTGCAAGTATTGTTAAACTTCCCCCATTTTCAATATTTCTTGCTGCTCCAAAGAATTTTTTTGGTTTATGTAATGCTGCTGGATCTAAGCCTCCTGATAATGTTTTACCAGATGATGGCATAACTAAATTATATGCTCTTGCTAATCTTGTAATACTATCTAATAATATTACAACATCTTTATTATGTTCTGTTATTCTTTTTGCTCTTTCTAATACCATTTCAGCTACTTTTACATGATGTTCTGGCATTTCATCAAATGTTGAATAAATAACTTGTCCTTTTATTGAACGTTTCATGTCTGTTACTTCTTCTGGTCTTTCATCTATAAGTAAAACTATTAATTCAACTTCTGGATTGTTTTCTGATATACTATTTGCTATTTTCTTTAATAATGTTGTCTTTCCTACTTTTGGTGGAGCAACAATCATTCCTCTTTGTCCTTTTCCTATTGGTGAAATTAAATCAATTATTCTCATTGCATATTCTGTTGGCTTTGTTTCAAGTTTTAGTCTTTCATTTGGATAAATTGGTATTAATTCATCAAATCTTTTTCTTTTTGCAGCCTTTTCTGGATGTTCTTCATTTACTTCTCCAACAAATATTAATGAAGGGAATTTTTCTCCTTCTTTTGTTCTAGCAATTCCTTTTATTATATCACCAGTATCTAGTTTAAATCTTCTTATTTGAATTGGTGAAATATATACATCTTTTGGACTTGATAAGTAATTATCTCCTCTTAAAAATCCATATCCATCTGGTAATACTTCAAGTATTCCTTCAACAATTTGATCATCATCATTTGTTACCTTATACTCAATTGTTGAACTTGCTTCTGATAATTCTCCCATTTGTTCATCATCATTCTCATCATATCTTAATTCGTCATTTTCTTCTACTTTTGGTTTTGATGAGTCTTTAATTTGATTTAATAATACTATTAATTCTTCTTTTTTTAGCTTTGAGATATTTTTTATGTTATGCTCTTTGGCAAAATTTCTCAACTCTAATAATGTCATGTTTTCTAAATCTGACATAACTACCTCCTATTTATTTGATTTTTTAATTTAAATTTTTTGGATTCTTTTGAGACTTAATAAAAATAAAGATAAATCCTTAAAACTTGAATGTTTTAAGGATTTACTTATTACTATCGACATAAACTCTTTCATTTTGTAAATACATTCCTAGTTTTTCGCGTGCTACTTTTTCTATATATTCTGGTGAATTTGATTTATTTATTTCTTCTTCTAAATTTTGTTTGTTTTGATCTAGTTCGTCTTGTGCTACATTTATTTTTGTAGATAATTCTTTGATTTCTTTTTGATATTGTATTATATTTTTTTGTTGTCTTATTAACACCACTCCCCATACTATTATGGCAATTAAAAAGACAGGTATTAAAAATTTATTCTTTTTCATAAGTGCTCTCCATTTTTTTAAACTTTAGATAATATATTATTCTCCATTACTTTCCAAATTCCCCTTTTTTCTCTTTGAATTTAATTAGTTTTTTTAATTTATTTAATATATTAT
>ERZ791829.1164-NODE-1164-length-16829-cov-2.589901_pt1 | contig 16829 bp, 28 predicted proteins | sample MGYA00510296_ERZ791829 | MGnify/ENA primary metagenome ERZ791829 (study PRJEB30046, sample SAMN00791973) | human gut metagenome | study: EMG produced TPA metagenomics assembly of the A metagenome-wide association study of gut microbiota in type 2...
TGTATGCCAGTGCTGTCCCGGAGGAATTCCCAAAATTTTCATCACTGATATTTGCCACCATGGACAGATTGAAAATCTGATCTTCCAGCCGGTCAAGCAGGTTTTCTTGAGTTGTATCCGCGTTCGGCTTTTGCAAAAATTCCACTTCCAGCTTATCCGTTTCCGGAGCTTCCATGTTGATGATGCGATTGTTCCGCAGCCATTGCAAATCTTCTTGGGACAGTTTCGCACCCAGAATCTTCAAGTAGGCATCTGCAAAATAGTCCACATCGTTTGCTTTTTCGGAAATCGCCTTGTCATACGCCAGAATCTGCGTAATGACATGCTCAAAGACACCGGTTCGTTCTTCGTTTTCAATGTATTCGATCACCGGAACGCCGTGAAACTTATGGGTTCGCTCTTCCAGGAAATGCAGTCCGCCGCTGTCGTGGAACGGAATCTCCAGGGTGTCTGTGAATACACTGCCGTGCAGCACACTTTTCCGGTCGTAGTAATACCGTACCCCATACAACGGTTTGCGCTCTACTGTATCGTCATACACCACAAATGCTTCCAGCGGATTGGCATAGGTGATATGCGGCAGGGAGTCGTCCCCGGAATAGAGAAATTCATAACCGCAGCCGTAAATGCTGCAAATTTTGGACAGCTCCGCATTGTTGTCATCCTGGTCGTTCCGCTGCTGAATTTGTTCGATTTTTTCCGCATACTGCGCATCCTGGCAAATGGTTTTTACCGGTTCCCCGATGAAATAGCCATTCAACGTATCTACCAGATATTTTGGGAAATTGCACACAATCCGATTGTCCGGCTTGTGCGGCTCCTTTTTGGGTTCCAACAAAATCGGATGCCGCCCCAGGTAGAGATCCTGCAAGCATCGGTGCCGCCGGCATTCCCGTTCATGCGCCGCCAGCCACTCCAGCAGCAGGTCAGGTGTCAGCGGTGTTTCTGCTGATTCGGTGTGGTATTCATTTGGTTTGAAAATAAACAGCTTAGACTCCTCCTTCCAAGCGGTGAAGCGTTGCGCCGCCGTGCAAAATGGTGCGCACAAAATAGCGTACTTCGTCCATGGCGTGGTCATTTTCCTTGACGGGTTTGTCTTCACCGGATTGACTGTCCCAACGGTACAGCCCGAATTCCCGAATGCAGTTCTTGCAGGACGGGGCAAAAAACAATCTGCCTTGCTGCAAGTCAGATGCAACCTGACAGATTCCGTTGATGACATCATTGTTTGCCTTGCGCACGGTGAAACCGGCAGAGCGCAGCTCTTCGATGAAACTGGCAGCGGATGGATCCACCACCACAGCCGTGATCGGATGCCCCTTTGCCAGTTGCTGAACCTGCCGCAAATACTGGGCGTTGGTCAGCTGCCGGTGGGTATCTCGTCCGCTGTAATAGTATTCTGCTGCACGGTATGCGGTTTTGCCATCGTAGCACCACAGACCAGCAGAAAATGCATTAAGCGTGCCATAATCGATAGAGAGGTACCATTTTCCAACCGTTACAGCATTTTGTTTGACATGATAGGAAGGCGTAAACTGTTGATAGATGATACCTTCCGCCAAGCACCATTTCCCCAGAATAAACCGCTCGTAAAAAACACCGGTGTATTCTGATTTGACTGCATGTACATATTGCGGATCCAGTTTGGTGTTATCGTCCAACAAAAAACGCACGTCCAGCATATCCAGCTCCGTGCGTCGATCGATGTATTCTTTTTTCAGCCAGTGTTCCGGGCTGTCCGGGTTGGTGGTGGCAATCAGCTTTGCACCGGGGACACGCAGACGGGACAACAGCATCACGAAGAAGTCCCTCGGAAACAGTGTCAGTTCGTCACAATATGCGCCTTGTAAGGTCAGCCCTCGGATTTTGGATTCTGACCGGGCATCGTTGGCTCCCTCCAGCAAAATCCGCCTGCCGAATAGGTACGCTTCTTTTGCAGCCATAGAAAACTGGAAATTAGACGATCCGAATTGTTCTTCCAGCGGAATCAGACAGTTTCGTTTCAGAGTGGTCAGCGATTTGCCGCACATGAGATACAGCTTGTCCTGCGGCATGGTTGCCAACCAGAATCCCCATAGAACCAGGGAAATCCACGTTTTTCCCGAAGAAACAGAGCCTTCCAACAGGTTAATCCGGCGCAGCTTCTGTGTTTTCCACAGCCCCATCAACTTCCGCTGCTTCGGCGTGAATACTGCCATCTTCCTGTACCTCCTCCAGCATGCCGGCAATCAGCTGTTCTGACATACCGATATTGGGCTTGTCTTGTTTTGCGATCTGTTTCTTTTTCAGGGCAAGTTCTTCTCGCTGCACAGTCTTTCCAAGCAGATCCATGATTTTATCAAATGCCTTGGTATCCCGGTCTTCTGTGGCAGCCTGAAACATGGCAACCAGTAGCAGCATTTCATTGTCCGCATCTTCTTCGGAAATACCAAGTGCTTTCAACAGTTCCGATTGACTGGCAGCCGGTTTCATGGAAAGCAGAAGCTGCATTTTGGCTTTCATATCTTTTTTTCTACGGCGTGCTTCTCCGGATTTCTTGCCGCCTTTTTTCCCAAGCTCTCTTGCTTCGCTCTGGTTTCGTCTATCCATTGGAATTAAGTTTTCTGCATTTGCCAAGCTCCTCCCTCCAAAAAATGGCATAAAAAATGCCTGGCGGCGTTACACCGTCAGGCACAATATTCTATATTATCAATTTTAGCACAAACAGGGCTGAATGTCAAGCATTTTCTAAAATTTTTTTAAGCGCCTTCCTGACATAATATTGCGATTGATTCCGATTCAAACCACATCGTGCATTCACGGTGTCCCACGTGAATCCGTACACATAATACTCGGAGATCAGATAATTTTGTGGAAACGGCAAATGGGCAATTTCTTTTGTAATTTTGCACTGTAGCGGGTGCAGGGCACACTCGCAGGCTTTCAATTCTTCTTGTAATTGCTCCAGCTTTTCCACATAGCTTTGCATGGATGAAATGGGTTCGCCACGTCCTTTGGGCTCGTCTTGATAACGAATCACCTTTGCGCAGCGTGCGCGTTCCCGTGTATCGTTCATTTTTCTTTGCAGGATTCTCCACCTTTCCGCCGTGTTATGGCACCGGATCAATTCCTCTTTCGTCATACCCCATACCTCCGTTCCAGCCAATAAGCAAATCGATTCTGGTAATGCCTGCCTAAGTAGTTATATGCCGTTGCAACATCCGGGAAGTGGATCACCTGATTCTGCCGATCGGCTAGCATGCGACCGGTTATGCGGTTGCGTACAACGTAGCATACGCCAGGCTTGGGGTCAACTAGGTTGCTGATGGTTTCTGTCACATCGTTCCAGTCAGCTGGTTGTGCGGTGCGTCTCAGTGCTGCACGTTTTTCTTGCATGAAAATGCGATTTCGTTCCCGGGCACAATTCCGGCAGAACCGGCGTGCAACGCTCAGCGCTTGCACCGGTTCGCCGCATGTTTCACAAAATATGGTTATTGTACGCATGGTCAGCACCTCATTAGTCTTTTTGTGTTACCGTAATGGGTTGAATCATTTCCGGAAGGAAGTTGATTTCATAATGATACTTGTCCACATGTGCGCCGCTGATATCTTCCACTGTGTAAATCGTCCAATCGTTTAAGTAAACATAATTCACCTTGTATGTGTTCTGCCCGGTTTCCAATGTGATGACCAGTTCGTTGTTATCATTGTTTGACAGCGAAAAATACCCGATTAGTTCCAGAACTGGCTTATCGGTTCTGGCATTGATAACCGACAATCTTCGTTCCACATTGAAATTGTCCGCTTCCTTCTGCACGTTGTATGTTACACGATCTGCTTCACGCATACATCCTGTCATAGATACAACTGTCATGCACATAGCAATTACAGCTGTGATAATTCTTTTCTTCATGTATAAGTCCTCCTTGTTTTGCTTTTACGCTCGGTGCGTGTTAGCCACCTAAATTCGGGAACGGGCATTCCCATACGTAATCGGTATAGTAAGTTTTTGACCTGTCTGCGATTTCTCCTTCTTCCACGATAATTTCCTGGCTAAATTCTTCGCCCCGTTCGCAACCGTAAAGTCTGAAATCGACATTGTATTCTCGGGACATTTCCACAAACGGTTCTACATCGATTTCCCATGCTGCTTTGAAATTCATGCACAGTACCATGTAAGCACAACCGCTGGCAAAGTACACGCCTTGCTGTACAAAATGCCGACGTGTTCCTTTGATATGTGCCGTTTCTTTGACATTTACTTCGATTTCTTCCTCGTCATAATCAATAACTTGCACACCGTCAATATCTTTGACCTGATTTCTTTTTCCGTTTTCAATTTTCGTCTGATATACAGACAGGTTTTCTTCTACCCACCGTTTTACATCGGCGAATTCTCCACGCACCTTCAGCGTGCCTTCACACCAATTCGGCATTCTTTCTTCCTCCCTAATATTATTCCCACAGTATGCTTTTCATCATCTCAGTGGAATCCGATTCTGTTATCTTGCACACTTCTTGCCGACTGCATGTCCAGTCTTCTTCTTCAAATTTGTTCATCGCTTCCTCTTCACTTTTCGCTTGAACAAACGCCGTTCCGTTGTAGTCAATCCGATAGATTTCCATTTGTTTCCTCCATTCTTGCTCCATAATCAGTCCTCTTCATACCCAATACACTCACATACAATGCCATACGCTTCACCAATTTCGATCATGTCATTGCCGAGCACATCATCACTGGAACCCCAGAATTTTCTCTTGATCTGCTTCAGCTGTTCCTCGCAGATGAGGTATACTTCATCCTCAAACTGCTGCCTTGTTATCTGGTCAATTATTGTTATCTTATCAATCATTGTATTTTGCTCCTTTCTGAGTGTATCCAGTGGCATTTTCCTCCGCCTCCTCAATTCGCACATAAACACCTGGTACATTTGCCCAGAACTTCTCCACGACTGCGCTGTAAATCTGCTTATCGTCTTTCCAATACCCCAGCTTGGTCATGATGTCGAACAGTGCCTTGCACAGATTGTCCACATCTGGCTTGTTGGTATAAGGTTCACCATCCGTATGCTTGGCTTTCAGTGGGAAGCACCACTTTACTACCAACTGTACTGCGCTGGTGTATGGCTGTTCTGGAATGTGCTTCCGCAAGTGGGCGGCAAGCTTGGCTTCTGCTTCTCCGTTCCCACGTTTGTAAAATCGATGAACGCCACGTTGATCAACCGTGTGCCCTTGCTGTTGATGGGTACTGGTTGGCGGTTCCATCGGCATGAAAAATTCTGTCATATTTTCTACCTCCATTTTTGATTCTGTGTAACTGCCTTTTGTCAATGGAATGTGGTGTGTAGTGTAAGCAGGGCAGGATCTTAAGCCCTGCTTTCACGTACACCCCATTGACCCCGATTTTGAGGGAAAGGAAAAATATATATATTTATATAAGGGATTTTTCCCTCACTTTTTCCCACTAAATCGCTAAAGTGTTTTTACTCTGTTTTCTTCTTGGTGATAATGGAATTTTCTACGGTGAAATCATCGCAACGTTTGATGCGGTTTCGGATTGTTTTTTCCTCTACACCCAGATACTCTGCCATGTCCTTGACTGTGACTTGTCCGTCTATGTTGCAGGCATCAAACGTATTCAGAAGCTCGGCACGCTTGTCTGCATTCTTCGCTTTCTCTGCACGTCTCTTACCCTCGCCACCACGTTTTGCGCCACGCTGAAACGGCTGCATTTCACTTTCTGCTTGCAAGTCTTTCAGCACACCCACGGTGTCCTCCACATGAATGGGATACCGGAACCACAGATTCTTCGGCTCGAACTTCGGAAACTCCCGGAGGGTACCGTCCAGCCGCCATGCCGTTCGCTGCTTGATATTGACTCTCACAGCTTCCAGATTGCGTTGTAAGACATCGTAGCAAGTAGGTGGCAAATGATCTCGACAAAGCTTTAAAGCTGCTACAGCGCTCAGCAGATCGTCCGGAGAAGCATCTGCCAGTACGGCTGGAGCATGAATTCGCAATTGCTCCACACAAGCTTCGCAAATTGCCGTGTTGGTTTCCTGTTTGAGAATGTCTTCTGTAAGCTCCAGTTCGGTCATATCAATGAGGGCATCCGGGTCACGGGCAAACACGCCGCTGCCGGATGCACGGTCCATGCTGCGCTTGCCGCCCTGTGCGCCCTTGCTGTGGTGGTGGCAGTAGATCACAGCACAGCCCAGCTGGGTGCACACCTTGTCGAACTGGTTGCAAAAATGCGCCATCTGATCGGCGCTGTTCTCGTCGCCGGTGATGACCTTGTAAATGGGGTCGATGATGACAGCGATGTATTGCTTCTTCTTGGCACGGCGGATCAAACTTGGGGCTAGTTTGTCCATTGGTTTGGTTGTTCCACGTAAATTCCAGATATCGATGCTGGATAAGTTGGCGGCTGGCAGCTGCATAGCTTGATACACATCCCGGAACCGGTGCAGGCAGCTTGGCCGGTCTAGTTCCAGATTGACATACAGCACCCGTCCCTTGGCGCACTGCCAGCCCATCCACTTTCTGCCTTCTGCCATTGCAATGCATAATTCAATTAATGCAAAAGACTTTCCGGCCTTGGACGGCCCGGCAATCAGCATCTTGTGCCCCTGCAGCAGCACATTTTCAATCAAAGGGGGAGAGAGTTCCGGCATATTTTCCCATGCTTCTGCCATACTCTCAAATTCCGGTAGGTCATCTGTAATGCTGTCGATGTAGTCTTTCCATTCGTCCCAGCTGCCCATGCCAATGTTTACAGCAACTAAGTATTGCTTTTTTTCTCCGCGCAGCACACCGGGCATGCGGGACAAACGAGAGGGATTTTTACAGGAACGATCCACTTGAAGACCATTTTTGTCGCAGACCTGATACAAAAACGCCACTCGCTCCCGGTATTCCTTTGCATTCCCTGCCTCCACTCGCACAATGGCATGCAGGCTCTTCCCGCCGCTGTAGACCAGGCATGCAATCGGCAATTGCAAATCTCGCATAATTCCGTTTTGCTGTTCAATGGGAATCCCATCAGACTCTACCAGGGCATAGCGAAAATCTGTTACATTTTCATTTTTACCGCCTTTTCCATCCAGCGGATTAAATCGGATCCATGCTCCAATTTCAGGATCATAGTCACCAAAAACTGCGCCAAGGTCATTTTCGCAATATGTCAGATCTTCTAGCAGTTTTCCGGCGGTTCGATCACAGCTTCCTGCATCCGGAAGATGCTTTCCGTCTTGATTTTTCCAACTGCGCACGACATAGCCAACATTCTCTTCTGCTTGAAACAACGTGCTGATATAGGTACTAATCTCCTTGACTGGATCCCATTCTGAAAACAGCGGTTTTACCGGAAGTGCTTGTGTTTGAAGCGGACTCGTGATTGCATAATCCTCTCCGATGTAATCCTCCCAGTCCAGCGCACGGGATTCTTTTTGGGGGCTGCTGTGCGGGCGGTAACCGCCTTCCAATGCCAGATGTACGATAGTGCCGGCAGTGACCGGATGCTCAGAACCGGCAAAAGTGCGCCACTTCTTTTCACATTCTCCGCTGTGATACCGGGCACTGTCACGCTGTGACCAGCCATCCCAAACGGAAACGTCATAGCCGGAATCTTTCAGCGCCATGCCAATGCCGCACCAATCCTGATAGGTCAGGCAGGATGGGTCAATATAGTCCAGTAGTTCGTCTAGGTTGTCGTCTTTGTAGGTATCCAAAAAATCACCCTTTCTATTGACAAAATCATAAGGATATGCTATACTAAAATCACAAAAAGCACGCCATTTCCAATTGAAACGGAGGTTATACGCATGAGTACCAAAGAAATGCTGCTTCACGAAATCGACGCTATGAACGAAAAGCAGCTGCAGGGACTGCTGCTGTTTATTCAGGGCTGCTATGCAGAAATCCCGAATGCGGAAACGCAGGCTGCTATGGACGAAGTGGAGGAAATGAAGAAACACCCAGAGCAGTATCCCGGTTATACCGATATTGATGAAATGATGAGGGATCTGCTGCAATGAAGTACACCGTAAAACCAACTTCTCTATTCAAAAAAGACTTGAAAAAGATGCAAAAGCAGCACAAAGATCTGGAGCTGCTTAACCAGATTCTGAAACTGCTGGCAGACGGGAAAGCACTTCCGGAAAAGAATCGTGATCACGCTCTGACTGGCAACTACACCGGCTGTCGGGAGTGTCACATTCAGCCGGACTGGCTTCTGATCTATGAGGCTGCAGATGACACGCTGTTCCTGTACCTCACCCGTACCAGCAGCCACAGCGAACTCTTTGACAAATAACCACAGGCAGACTGCAAAAAGCGGTCTGTCTTTTTTATTTTTCCGGCACATACTCCGCCACCGTGATCGCTCTCGGCACATGCCAGCCGTTCGCTGCAATACGGTTGATGAGATTTTTTGCTGCATCGAATGACCAGCCTCCAACATGTTGAAAGCCGTACTTCTCTAGACAGCGAATCTGCTTCGGCGTTGCCAGTCCGCTCTGCTGCCGCTGTGCGACAGTACGCAGAATCTGTTCTGCCCTTCCGGCTGTATCTACAGCTTCTGGATTGATGCCCCGTTTCTCCAAGTCTTCCTTCTGCTTGTCCGTCGGCGGATTGGATTCCCACCCGAACACCGGCACATAACCGGAAAGGTCCTGGGACTGGATCGACATTTCGTATTGCAGAGGGTCTACCAGTTTGGACTTCCGCTTTTTCATGGATTCCAGCTGTTCCGCCAGCTTGGATTCCCGGTCTGCCACTACGTCCTCGGACGCTTTGTTTTCGGCTTCCTCAATGTCCACCGGCACGCCAGCTTGCTCCGCCAGCTGCTGTGTCATTTTCTGCTGTACTTCCTCGTCCTCGCAGATGAGGCATGCCGGGCGACACAGCTCGTGCTTTTCCGTGTTCCACAGGAAATCCAGCAGTAGAAGGTGGTCTTTTCCCTCTGCCAGCCGTGTACCACGTCCCACCATCTGACAGTACAGGGCACGGACTTTCGTCGAACGCAGCACCACCACGCAGTCTACCTCCGGACAGTCCCAACCCTCGGTGAGCAGCATACTGTTACACAGCACGTTGTATCTGCCGCCGGCGAAGTCCTGTAGAATCTGTTCCCGGTCTTCGGATTCACCGTTGACCTCTGCCGCACGGAAACCGTGCTGACAGAGCATGTCCCGGAATTTTTGGGATGTCTTGACCAGCGGCAGGAATACCACTGTTTTGCGATTGGCGCAGTGCTTTGCCATTTCTGCTGCAATCTGATCCAAATAGGGATCCAGCGCTGTGGCGATGTCACCGGGTTTGTAATCTCCGGCAGCTGTCCCCACATGGGTGAAATCAATCTGCACCGGCACAGTCAGTGCCCGGATGGGCGTTAAGTATCCCTCGTGAATGGCCTGTGGCAGCGTGTATTCATATGCCAGACTGTCAAACACCTTGCCCAGATTCTGCTTGTCGCCCCGGTCAGGCGTTGCTGTCACACCCAGCACATTGGCATCGGCAAAGTGATCCAGAATTACCTGATAACTACCGGAAATGGCGTGGTGTGCTTCGTCAATGATGATAGTCTGGAAGTAATCGGAGGGGAACTGGTCAAGGCGTTTCTGCCGCATAAGGGTCTGCACGCTGCCTACCACTACCCGATACCATTCCCCCAGGCAGGTTTGCTCTGCCTTTTCCACAGCACATTTCAAACCGCTGGTACGTTCCAGCTTGTCCGCTGCCTGTTGGAGCAGCTCACCCCGATGTGCCAGAATCAATACTTTTCCGCCGCTGCGGACTTCATCTTCTGCAATCTTTGCAAAAACAATGGTTTTTCCACAACCGGTCGGCAGTACCAGCAGCGTGCGCTTCCTGCCTTCGTCCCACTCCTTGTGCACGGCTTCTCTTGCCGCTTGCTGATAAGGTCGCATTTGCATGGCATATCACTCCTTAAAACTGACCATTGTTCCAGCTGCTTTGCGGTGCGCTCTGCTGCGGCTGCCAGGGTTGCGGACTGTTTTGCGGATATGAAGGCTGCGGCGCACTGTAGGGCTGCTGTGCGGGATTCTGAGCAAGCTGCGGCTGATCGTAAGATGGATACAGCTTTTCAATTCGATTGCTCTTGCCTTTTCCGCTGCCGTCCCTCTTATCGTATTCCCGGATGATCACATGGCATATGCCGCTTTTCCCGTTGACTTCCTGCCAATTCATTCGGGCAGCCTGCCCTTTCTGTTTCATGCCGATGCTGGCAAAAAATTCGGACAGCTTCCATTCCATCATGGTATGTAAAAACAAATTTTCCTGCAGCAGCACACTGCTCCCATCCGTCCCGAATACCCGAATAAAAACAATGGCTTTGTTGCAAGGCGGAATCTTTTTACTGCCATCATGCCGGGCACGGTCAAACTTTTCCACCGTAAAGCGATAGTCTCCCTCCGGAAGCAGGATGTAGCTGCTTTCCTGTTGGATTTCGTCCTCCCAGCCTAATTCTCGTCCCTGTGCGGATGTGTTAAAATCGTTCATCGTTTTACTCCTATTCCTTAAATGTTATTTGGTTCGGTTTGCCTGAATCATGCCCATGATGTTCTGCCACCACGGAATGCACCAGCCCTCCACAAAATCCTGCGGATAGTTCTGTACGGGCATATCTGCCGGAAAATAGCCCTTGCTGCCTACCACTGCCTGCAGCTCAGCAGGCTGCACGTGGCTGGATGCCATCAGCTGCGCCAGCTGGGGAGCGATCCCATCCAGAATATGCTGTGTTTGCTGTTCCTCCGGTGTGACAGGCTGATCCCATGGCTCTGGCGCTGCGGATGCGGCAGACGGCGTGTAAAGTTCTACCGATTCCTGCAAGTCTTGCTGTGTGGGAATCCCTTCCGTCCGTGCCTTTTGCAGCAGCCGTTCTGCCGGAGACGGAGCTGCAAAAAGTGAGGCAATGGATGCAAATTCCAACGGCAATTCCGGCGGAAGTCCAAAGCGATTCTTTGCGTCCCACCATGCCGTTTTGGTGGTGTACATAACCCGTTTGCAGGCGGTTGCCTTGTGCTTTTTTCCTTTGTCATCCGTTGCAATGACGTGTGTTTGAAATGCCAAGAACAGGGTGATGTCAGACCATTCTTTCAGCAGCGGCGCAATCTTATTGGTGGTTTTATTGCCGAGTTTCAGTTCCCAATGGTCAAACTCTGCATCTACTTCTGGAAGGGATGCTTTCCGGGTGATGGCGTGGCAAAGCAGCACCACGTTGACCCCCACCTGAATGAGCCGTTCGGTACGATCCAGAAACCGTCCGATTTCCTCCGCTTCGTATTCCCAGCCTTTGCCGTAGCTAAAGCCTTCGATGCCGGTAACCTGATGCTTGCTGCACAATTCTGCAATGGCAAGGCGTTCCGCCCAGTCGAAGGTGTCGATGATCACAGTCTGATACTGCCGTTGTGTGTGGGATTCCAGCACGAAGTCTAGTTCCTGCTGCAACATCTCCCAGCTGGAGGGCTTGGGCAGCCGGCGAACGTTCATTTTTGAGGTGCTTCCTTCGCAGTCCAGGAAGACTGCTCCCGGCAGCTGCGCCGCCAGAGAAGTTTTGCCTACGCCTTCTTGCCCATAGATGACCAGTTTTATACCGGCACCGGTCTGAATGCCGTTTGTTTCTTCAAAATTCATGTTGCTTTTTCCTCACTTTCGTCTGCCATTCTTCAAATTCTCTGAGTTCTTTTTCGGTAGGTTCATCATTTTCTAAGCCGTATATACATCCGCTTTCAAGGGTACAGTCGTGCAAGTCGCCACGTGTTTTTACCCAATCCGAATATCTGACCCAACCATACTGACACCCTTGACAATACTTCATAACAGGATCTATGCAACGAGTTGGTTTATCCATTTGTGCCACCACTATTCTTAAAATTTACCCGCTGTCCATGTAGGTGCAGCAGAAAACGGTTGTTCTTCCTGATTGTGATTGTTTACAGAATAGCCGTCCTCAATGATGACGCTACACTCGTCCCCGGTAGAAACACGGGTAGCAATCGCCTGCAAGCCTTCCTGTTCCAGCCACTGTCCGAATTCCTGCAATGTGACATTGTCCATCTGTTCCAGCTTGTCCAGCAGCACAAAGCCGCAGTCCGGGTTCAATTTGCGAACAATGGCAGCTGCCACACGAAGCTGCTCGGAGCCGCTCATGCTGTCCCATTGCTTGCCATGGTACTGTAGTGTTCCGTTTTCTACTGTCAGCCCTTCCAGCGGTAGGTTAGCGGATTGCAGCAAGTCTTGTTTTTCTTGCCGGAGTGCGGAAATCTGCTCCGTCAGTGCCTCGTAGTCCTGTCGGTAGGTCTTTGCTTCTTCCTCGGCGTGTTCCTTGTTCAGGTTGTCCCGAATCTTCATGTTGATGGCATCGATCTCTGCAATGCTCTTTTCCAGTTCGGCGGTGGATTCGTCCTGCAAATCTCGTGCAGACATCTGTGCAGTCACTGCGTTCTGCTCTGCTAGTTCCAGATGCTTTTTGGCGGCGTCATAGGCAGCCTGTGCGGCGGTAAGTTCCTGCGCATACCGGGCGGCGTTTTCTCGTTTCCGTTGGTTCTCTCCGTTTCGTGCCAGAATCTCCTGCTGCCGTGCGATCAGCTCTGATGCAGAGACTGGTGTGTTCGGCACGTTCTCCCAGCACTTCAGCTCTGAGGCGTACTTCTGCTTCTGGTTAGCAATTCTGCCAATGGCGGTGCGTTGGTTGTACAGCCGGCTTTCCTCAGATTCGATCTGTGCCAGCTGCTCCCCGACACCAATAATTTGCAACAGAATTTCCGCCTTCTCCTTGTTCGATGCGTTCATGAACTTGGGCAGATCCAGTGCCAGTGCGGACAGGAAGGAGTTCAGCAGCTGCTGTCCGGACTTGTTGCCGTTGGGGTCGATGACTTTCAGGCTGCTGTTCTTGCCTTTCCGTTCCACAATCAGACCGTTGGACAGTTCCACGTGTAGAATGGGATCGGTGTATGCCCCATCCCTTGCCGCAGCCGTAGGCTTGTACTTGTCGCCGCCCAGTGCCCATGCAATGGCATCCAGTACAGAGGTTTTTCCCTGATTGTTGTTGCCGCCAATGATGGTCAGACCGTTGGCGGACGGTTCCAACTTTACCGCCTTGATCCGCTTGACATTTTCGATTTCCAGGCTGTTGATCTTCACGCTCATGCTTCTTCCTCCTCATACAGTTCAATGTGGTCATAGGCAAACTGGATCATTTCGCCCAGTACCTGCGTTTTGGTACGTCCGGTTTCAATGGCAATCTCTTCCACCAGGGCTGCATGTTCCAACCGCAGGTTGACACTGGTAAACAGCCGGCGCTCGCCGTTCTTCTTACTGGACGGTTCTTTTTTCTGCATTCTCAGTTTATCCATGATGTTCCTCCTCCGCCGGTCGTTCCGGCTTGTCCGATGGCAGCAGCAAGCCGATGTGATCGGCACAGTGCAGGTGTCCATCCAGTCCTAAGTACAAGGGTACGCTCTTGATGCCGCAGTTGACACAGCGGTTTTTCTCGTTCTGGTTATCCACGCTTGCACGCCTCCTAGAACACAGCCTTGTCTTGTTCTGCATCCCGTGCCTGTTCGTAGCCTCTGAAAATATCTCGCATCATCAAGAACCAATTTTCATCGGAAACCGCATCATCTCTGCGGATACTCAGCGCCTGCATCTTCTTTACTTCACTTTTTTTCATTTGACAAATTCCTTTCTATGTGATACAATATGGTTGGTTATGTATTCATTTGTTTTTCTGCTGCCAGTTGCTGCTGGCAGCGTTTTTTTATCACAATGGTAATTTCCAGGGCGGTTTCGGTTCGCTTGCGGAACACGAATTCTTCAATGGGCAGTACCAGCTTCAGCTTCTCGCCGACAGCCAGCAGTTCAGCGTTTGTGAATGGTTTCACGTCTCTTGGCTCCTTTCTTATACTGATCGCTTAGATACATCAGATCTAGGATCCCTAAAACCACGGCAATGCCGATGGCTAATAGGTCCTGCAATGGGGTTGTGGGTAGCATGTTAGTCCTCCTCTTCGTTTTCATATGCTTCTGTCCCGAGCGCAAGAATGTCCATCGCCATTGCGCCGAGGACTTCGCTTATAGTGGCATTACTACGCTGTGCGATTGCTTCGGCAATGTATTGCGCAGCGGTAACATAGCCTTCGGCAAGATCTTTGGTAGATACCCTTTTTGCATGTAGTTCTACGCATGTACCGTCTCCATCCATCTCAATGCGGATCTCAATGTGTTTCTTCTTTTCTTCCATGATTGGTTTCCTCCTTGTCATCTTCCCGCAGGAAGTCATATTTTCCGGTGGTATCGTTTCGCACTTCTTCCGCAAAGGCGTGTACCCCCTTGCCGAACAGCATCCGGCACAGGTCATCGGTGGTGAACTGCATCTCCGGATTCACCCGGACTTCTCGTATGTTCGGGGTCATGTTATGCTCCTTTCTTGTGTACGGGCAGTGTTCTGTTCGCCGATCTGCATGCCAGCAAATACCAGATACTGAATACGATCACGCAGGAAGATGATAAGATGCTCAAAATCAATCTAACTATTTCCATTCTTCTTCCTCCGAATTTATTTCTAGCATACGTTTGAGTTCATATGCTCTCTGGTCACCGCACTGTGATTGGAATTTGATATAACTCAGCACTTCCTCTTTTACAGAGATATTAGCCAAAAGCGCCTTTAGTTCAATTAACCGCAGAAAATCATGCAATAATGATGCGGAATACCCCAAATGGGTCTCGTTCACAGCATGATTGAACTGTGTTTCTGCGCTTTCAACAGCTCCTTCTCCAATTACCGTGCAAAGTTGTTTTTTCAAAAGGTTATATTCCTCTTTGGTGTCCATGCTTTATCACTCCTTTCTCTTGCAAAGCGAATCCGACTCAGCCAAAAATGTTCCGTCCTTACTGCGGTACTCCGTAATTAATCGAAGCGGATTGATGGTGGAATTCTCTTCTCCTCCGAGATAAACCACTTTGACCACTTCAACAACCTTCACTTCTTTTATGATTCTGATATTGCCCATAATTTACGACCTCTTTTCATCGCACTGCTTAATCAAGATATTGAGACCCGATTTGAAACCAAACCGACCCAATTACACGTAAACACAAAGCGACAGTTTTAGATCCTTGGCTTATTTCGGTGCGTATCCAAGCTGTAATAAATATTAGGGACGCCCCACCTAGTACGAGAATTATAGCTAGTAATCGCGTTTTCGTCACCTCTTTCGTCTTATGTTCTCATCTCAGCCTTTTCGAATCTCAAACAAATCGTTTGGCTTTGCCCCAAGAGCGACACAAATTGGATTGATAAAGTCTATGTTTATTCGCTTACGATTGCAGAGCATATTGCTGAACTCCTGCTCACTGAATCCAGAGCGTTCTGCAACGTACTTCTGTTTCAGGCCTTTTTCTTCCATGATGCGTCTGATGTTATACACTACAATGTCCATGGTGTTCACCTCGCTTCTATGATATATAACGATTGATTTTTACCAACTTGTATCCGATTTTATTTGGAGTGTTTCCTTTTTCCCTATAGCCGGATACTGTTTCAATCAATTTTCTTGATTGCAATTTTATTATATAACAAGATTCTTGATCTGTCAAGACTTTTCAATCAACTTTTTTGATACAAAAATACACAAATTATCAAGTTACTTTTTGTACACAAAGTATAATATCAAGTTGCTTGTATATTTATATTGACTTTCTGCGTTTTTCGTGGTATAATGTATATATTAAACTTGATAGGCGGTGACCAAATGAGTATCGGAGAAAGAATCAAGAAAAGACGTGAAGAACTAGGTATGTCCCAGCTGGAGCTTGCCAAAAGAATCGGCGTAACGCAGGGATCAATCGGAAATTATGAAACCGGTGTCAGCAATCCCAAAATGGAGTTAATGCCTAAGATTTTCGATGCACTGAAAACAGATGCAAACTATATTTTTCACGAAGCTGTTGAAATGCAGCAAATTGATTTTACATATCCAGAAATCGTAATGGTAAAAAAATACCGTGGTCTTGATAGCCACGGAAAAAAGATTGTAGATTATGTGTTGAATGAAGAATCGGAACGCTGCACGATTCCTGAACCCATTAGCCCCTCACAGCACACATGGACGATCTGTTACAGCGAATACAAGGCATCTGCCGGAACAGGCGTGATGCTGGATTCCTATGAACGTATGGAACGGCTAGACGTACTGGACACTCCAGCTGCACGCCGTGCAGACTACGGATTGATGATCTCCGGTAACAGCATGGAGCCGGCATACCAAGACGGAGATATTGTACTGGTGGAACAAGCAGATTCTGTAGAAGTCGGGGAGATCGGCATTTTCGTAGTAGACGGCGACGGGTATATCAAAAAATTTGGTGGCGACTGTCTGATTTCCCTGAATGAGGACTACGCTCCGATTCCATTGCACGAGTATAACCATGTAAAATGCTGCGGTAAGGTGATCGGTGTAGCACAGATGGCAGAGTGAGGTGAAAAATCGTGGGGATTTTCGAAAAAAAGAAAGCGGTGATGCGACAGCTGCAAAATGCAGTTGCTTTACAAAACGCACAAATTGCACAGCTGCAAGAAAATAACGAGCATCTTAAACAAGAACTTGAAAGCCTTCGTTCTTCCATTCCAAAAGAGCAGAAGGATTTCGAAATACTCGCTGAAAAGAGTAAAGCTTTAAAAGAGCAGATTGCTGATTCAGAAAAGAAACTGAATCAAACCAACGAACAAATCGCTCAAAAAGCGGATAAGTTAGATTCTACAGCATCAGAACTGCATACCCTATACAAAAGTCTGGAAGAAAAAGCAGGACAGCTGCAGGCGTGTG
>ERZ791829.1182-NODE-1182-length-16519-cov-57.517736_pt1 | contig 16519 bp, 10 predicted proteins | sample MGYA00510296_ERZ791829 | MGnify/ENA primary metagenome ERZ791829 (study PRJEB30046, sample SAMN00791973) | human gut metagenome | study: EMG produced TPA metagenomics assembly of the A metagenome-wide association study of gut microbiota in type 2...
TTGTTTGCATAAGAAATACAGATTGTTAAAAACACAACAATATTATATGAGCCCTACATCGGCTGCTTTCCGTTGGGGTAGGAAAGCGTAATATACAGAAAAAGAGGACATTACGTAAAGTAATATCCTCTTCTCTTATTTTTATTCGTTAGAAATTCCCATGGAGTTTTAAAACTCTATTTGAACTCTGTGTGACTCCGGCAGGATTCAAACCTGCAACCTTCTGATCCGTAGTCAGATGCTCTATTCAGTTGAGCTACGGAGCCTCCTAATATTAAGCAATTAGGCTTGTTCCTTAATTGCGAGTGCAAAGGTACGCATTTATTTTGAAACTCCAAAATATTTGCGCACCTTTTTCGTGGTTTTCTTTAATTTTTCTTCTTTCCGAGCGACTTTAGCCAGTTTAATGGCTTTTTAAGGATAGTTGTAAGTGTGGTTGGCTGTTTTATTGCTGGCACATTGGGAGTGGATTTTGCTGTGGTGCTCTTTCCATTCTCCTTTCTATCCTGCTTGCGATTCTGATTTGAACGGCGTGAAGCGTTGTCCTTACGCTGGCGACGTTGCTGATTGTTGCGTTTTGTCTGTCCGCCATTATGGTTAGGTTGTTCGTTGTTTTGCTTTGCCTGTTCGCTATCACGTGCAGCACGCTCATTGCGTCTCTTAGCGTTATCGCCCTTGTTATTGTTTGCATTGCTTTCTTTGGCTCCATTCTCCGCCTGCTGATTGTTGCCGCCTTCTGCATTGGCAGGCTTGCGGTTCGGCTTGCGTCTGCGCTTCTTTTGCGTAGTGGGTTGTGTGCCGTCCGGAGTATTTGTTTCTGCAACGGTCTCTTGAGCATTTGTGGTCTGTGGCGTTTCTGTAGCAGAAGTCTCGTTATTGTTCTGCTCCTTTGCGCTGTTCTTCTTTCTGTTGTCGCGGCGCTTGTTGTTGTCGCCCTGCGATCCATTGGCTTTAGAGTTGTTTCTTGGGCGTTTTTCGTCGCGTCCCTTTCCGCCTCTGCCTCTTGAGCGTGGGGCGTTGTAGTCGGGAGTCTCTCCAAGACCTTCGGGCAGTTCGTTCTTGTCGACAACACGTCCGAGGAATTTCTCTATCTGTTTGAAGCTGCTGATTTCGTCTTCGCTTACGAATGTGATAGCGATGCCGTCGCGTTGTGCTCGTGCAGTACGTCCTATACGGTGGACGTAGTCTTCTGGGTCGTGGGGCACATCGAAGTTGATGACCATGGCGATGTCGTCGATGTCGATGCCGCGAGCCACGATGTCAGTAGCCACGAGAACGTCAATTTGTCCGGTCTTGAACTTGTAAAGAATCTCGTCGCGTTCAGCCTGCTCGAGGTCTGAGTGCATCTCGCCAGAGTTAATCTTCATCTGCTGCAGTGTGCGGTTGATAGCCTTCACCTTTTGCTTCTTGCCCGAGAATATTATTACGCGGTTGAGGTCGCCTTTGCGGAACAGGTCTTTTACGATACCTATCTTCTGTGTTTCGTAGCAGACGTATGCGCTCTGTTTGATTTTCTCTGCAGGCTTGCTCACTGCAATCTTTACCTCTACGGGGTTTTTCAGCAGACTTTTTGCGAGTTCTTCAATTTTTTCGGGCATTGTAGCCGAGAACATGATAGTCTGGCAAGTGGCAGGCAGTTTGCTTGCAATCATCTTGATATCCTCAGAGAATCCCATGTCAAGCATACGGTCTGCTTCGTCGAGAACGAAGAAGCTCACCTTGCTAAGGTCGGCAGAGCCGAGAGAGATGTGGCTGATAAGGCGTCCGGGCGTGGCTATGACCACATCGGCACCCATCTGGAAGCTCTTCAGCTCCTGATCGTAGCGGTTGCCGTCGTTGCCACCATACACAGCCACGCTGCTCACGCCGTTGAGGTAGTAGCCGAAGCCCTGCATAGCTTGGTCTATCTGTTGTGCGAGTTCGCGTGTCGGGCTCATGATGACGCAGTTGATGGCATCGTGCGGATAGCCACCGTCGTCGAGTTTTGAGAGTATGGGAAGGAGATAGGCTGCAGTCTTGCCCGTACCAGTCTGCGCCACACCAAGGAGGTCACGACCTTCGAGGATAGGCGGAATACATTTTTCTTGTATTGGTGTGCACTGATCAAAGCGCATATCATATAATGCGTCGAGCACATTGTCATTGAGTTGTGTTTCGTCGAAATACATATTATGTTATGGGTTTTATTTTTTTAATTAGGGGCTTTTTTATAGCAGAAATACGCAACGATTGCAAAGATGAAGTTCGGAATCCATGCAGCCAAAATAGGTGGCGTATTGGCATTGATGGCAAATGTAGACGATACTGTTTGTAGCATGATATAGCCGAAGCTCAAGGCGAGTCCCATGCCGAGATACATGCCCATTCCTCCTTTGCGTTTGCGCGATGATAGCGACAGACCGATGGTGGTCAGGATGAACGATGCGAACGACGAGGCTATTCGTTTGTGGTATTCCACTTCGTATTGTACGACGTTGCCGTTACCGCGATTTTTCTGTTTGCCGATATACTCTTTCAGCTCCGGATTGGTGAATGTTTCTTGCTGTCCTTTCGAGTAAACGAGATCGGTTGGCTCCATCTGTATGATGGTGTCGCGCTTTGTTCCGCTTGTGATATGTTCGCGGAGTCCGCGCAGCTCACGTATCTTCCAGTTGGAAAGAGTCCAGTGATACTTTGAGTCGGAGATGGTGTCGTACTGGATATCCATTGCTGTAAGATGGCTCACAAGTTTCTTGTTCTCAAACTTGTCGAGAGAGAATCCGTATCCGCATTTTTGATTGTTGTCGTAATGCTGTATGTACGCAATAGTGCCTTTGTCCACTTGCAGCATAACGTTCTCTGCCGATGTGTTCTTCTTTTTGTTTTTGTACATCGTCTCGAAGTTCTGTCTTATCACCGTACCGTGTGGAATGACGTATGCACTGAGGAAGAACGAGAGTGTAGAGATAAGTACGCACGAAATCATGTAAGGGCGCATAAGGCGCTTGAACGAAACTCCTGCAGCAAGCATGGATATGATTTCGGAGTTTGAAGCCAACTTGGATGTGAAGAAAATTACCGCAATGAATACGAATAGCGGACTGAATAAGTTGGCGAAGTAAGGCACGAAGTTGGCATAATAGTCAAATACGATAGCCTTTAGCGGTGCGTGGTATTGAGTGAACTTTACGAGGTTCTCGTTCACGTCGAACACGATACTGATAGAGATGATCAGTATGATAGAGTAGATGTACGTGCCGATGAACTTGCGTATGATATACCAGTCGAGAATGCTGATATAGTGGAATGGGTTTATCACGTTCAAGACACGGAGAAAGCGCAGCTTGTGGCATAACCATGCCCAAGCTGTGCGTATTCCTTTAGTCTTTCTGCGTACTGTCTGCTGCAGATGTAGCAGTTTGTGTAAACGCCTGATGTTTTTTATTTTCATTTAAATTCTTCTTCCGAGGTTGTCTATAACGCTTGCTTTCCATTGTACGAAGTCGCCTTGCTCAATATGTTTGCGTGCGTCAGTGACCAGTCGTAGATAGAAAGCCAAGTTATGAATGCTTGCAATCTGCATAGCCAACAACTCCTGGGCTTTGAAGAGGTGGTGTAGATAAGCCTTCGAGTGTATGCGGTCGATGTCGCATCCGTCGGGATCAATCGGCGAGAAGTCCTGCTCCCACTTCTTGTTGCGTATGTTTATTGTGCCCTCGTAGGTGAAGAGCATCGCATTGCGTCCGTTGCGGGTAGGCATCACGCAGTCGAACATATCCACGCCGCGTTCTATTGCCTCAAGGATGTTCTGCGGTGTGCCCACGCCCATGAGATAACGTGGTTTGTCCTTCGGCAAAATCTCGTTCACCACCTCAATCATTTCGTACATCACTTCTGTAGGTTCACCCACAGCCAGTCCGCCGATGGCGTTGCCGTCAGCTCCCTTGTCGGCGACATGTTTCGCCGCCTCACGACGTAAGTCCTTGTATTTGCAACCCTGCACGATAGGGAAGAGGCTCTGGTTGTAGCCGTAGAGGGGTTCTGTCTCGTTGAAGCGCTTGAAGCAGCGGTCGAGCCAACGTTGTGTGAGTCCGAGACTCTTCTTGGCGTACTCGTAGTCGCTTTCACCTGGAGGGCATTCGTCGAATGCCATCATTATGTCGGCTCCGATGATGCGTTCTGTGTCCATAACATTCTCTGGTGTGAAAATGTGCTTCGATCCGTCAATGTGTGAGCGGAACTCGCAGCCTTCCTCACGCAACTTGCGTATGCCGGTGAGTGAGAACACTTGAAAGCCGCCAGAGTCGGTAAGTATCGGACGGTCCCACGTGTTGAACTTATGCAATCCGCCAGCCTTTTGCAGAGTGTCAAGACCTGGGCGCAGGTAGAGATGATAGGTGTTGCCTAAGATAATCTGTGCCTTCACCTGTTCGCGGAGTTCGTTGAAGTGTACTCCCTTCACAGAGCCAACTGTGCCTACGGGCATGAAGATAGGGGTCTTTATCTGTCCGTGGTCGGTGGTTATTATACCAGTGCGAGCGTCGCTACACGGGTCGGTATGTTGCAGTTCAAAAGTCATTCTTTCGTTTCTTCTTCAATTTTAAAATTAATCGGATTGTCTACAATCTCATCAGTGAGCGCAAACTTCCACACATCTTGTACGTTTTCGACGTAGTGGAACTCCACACCCTTGCGGTACATCTCAGGAATATCCTCGATGTCCTTGCGGTTCTCCTGGCACATTACGATGTCGGTGATGCCGGCACGCTTGGCTGCAAGAATCTTCTCCTTGATGCCGCCTACCGGCAGAACCTTTCCGCGGAGCGTTATCTCGCCTGTCATGGCTGTGTTCTTGCGCACCTTGCGCTGTGTGAGTGCCGAGGCGATAGACGTAGCTATTGTGATACCTGCCGACGGACCATCCTTCGGCGTTGCACCTTCTGGTACGTGGATATGTATGTTCCAGTTGTCGAAGATGCGATAGTCTACGCCGAGCGTGTCGATGTGAGCCTTTACGTATTCGAGGGCAATGACAGCCGACTCCTTCATCACGTCACCGAGATTTCCGGTCAGTGTCAGCTTGCCAGTCTTGCCCTTGCTGAGCGATGTCTCGATGAAGAGAATCTCGCCGCCCACGCTTGTCCATGCCAAGCCCGTAACGACACCTGCATAGCTATTACCTTGATATATGTCGCGATAGAAGGGTGCCTTGCCGAGCAGCCCCTCAATCTCGTTAGGTGTAATCTTTTCGTTTACGTCGTTGTCGAGCGCCTTCTTGTAAGCAATCTTGCGCAGTGCCTTGTTCACCTGCTTCTCCAATTGGCGCACACCGCTTTCGCGAGTGTATTGCTCAATCACTCTCTCTATGGCTGCCTTTGTGAATGTAGGCTTCTCCTCATCCTTGTCCAATCCGCAGTTTTCTATTTCACGCGGAATGAGGTGGCGTTTCGCTATCTCAATCTTCTCCTCCGTTATGTATCCGCTCACTTCAATAAGTTCCATACGGTCGAGCAGCGGACGCGGTATAGTGTTGAGGTCGTTGGCGGTTGCAATGAAGAGCACCTTCGAGAGGTCGTAGTCAACATCAAGATAGTTATCGTGGAAGGCGTTGTTCTGTTCAGGGTCGAGCACCTCAAGCAAGGCTGATGACGGGTCACCGTTGACGGTGTTCTGTGTCACCTTGTCAATCTCGTCGAGGATAAACACGGGGTTTGACGAACCTGCCTTCTGTATGTTCTTGATAATTCTGCCAGGCATGGCTCCCACGTAAGTGCGGCGGTGTCCGCGAATCTCGCTTTCGTCATGCAGACCACCTAATGACATGCGTACGTACTTGCGCTTCATGGCAGCAGCAATACTCTTGCCAAGTGATGTCTTGCCGACTCCCGGAGGGCCGTAGAGGCAGATGATGGGCGACTTGAGGTCGCCGCGCAACTTCAGTACAGCCATGTATTCGAGAATGCGTTCCTTCACCTTCTCCATGCCGTAGTGGTCGTGGTTGAGCACGCGCTGGGCACGTTTCAAGTCAAGGTTGTCCTTGGTGTATTCGCCCCAAGGCAGTGCAATCATCGTCTGCAGATAGTTGTACTGTATGTTGTATTCTGGGCTCTGCGGGTTGAACATGTCCAGTTTGTCAAGCTCCTTGCGGAAGAGCTTTGCCACATCCTCCGACCAGTTCTTCTTAGCTGCTTTCTGCTCAAGCTCCTTGCGTTCCGGTGATCCTTCGCCTCTGCCCAGCTCCTCTTTGATGTTTTTTATCTGCTGCTGCAGGAAGTATTCGCGCTGTTGTTCGTCGAGATCTTCGCGAGTCTTCGTGCGAATGTTCTGTTTTAGTTCGAGCAACTGTATCTCCTTGTGCAGCACCTTCAGTGTCTTGATGACACGTTCCTTGATAGAACTTGTATAGATAAGTTCGGCTTTGTCGGCTATGTCGAATGGCAGGTTTGTGCAGATGAAGTCTACTGCGATTACATCATTCGAAATGTTGTTCAGTGCAAACTGCGACTCATCAGGCAAATCCTCGTTCTGTCGGATGTATTCCGTAGTGGTAGAACGCAAATCTTCCATTGCCGTGTTGAACTCCTTGTCGTCTGCATCAGGCAGTTCCTCCATGGCTGGTGATATTTCGCCCATCAAGAAAGGCTTGTTAGCGGTGAGCTTGTTCAGTCGGCAGCGTCCTAAACCTTGGATGATTGCGGTGATGTTATTTCCAGGTCCGGGCAGTTCGAGTATCTTCACGAGGCGTGCGTACACTCCATACTCAAAGAGGTCTTTGGTGTCTGGGTGCTCAACTTCCTGGTCGTGCTGGCAGAACACGGCAAAGCTCGCATCCTGAGTCTTGCGTATATGGTTGAGCAGATTAAGACTTTGTTTTCTTCCAATGATTACGGGAGTAATCACTCCCGGGAACATTGCCATGTTACGTGTGGCAAGAATGGGCAGTTCGCCTTCTATGTTTACGTTGAACAAATTTGAAATATCGCCGTCATAATCGGCTATCATCTGTATTGAAGTACTCGTTCTCTTATTCATATCTCGTTAACTGTGTATCGGGGGCGTGTGTATTTCCGTGCAAAGTTACTTAAAATTCTGCTAATGAGTGAATTTTTGTTGTTATTTTATATAGAAATCGGCGGTCAGTTGTGCGTACCATTCTGATCTTGAACCATCAATATCTTGTAGGCACACTTCCTTCATTTCTCTCTCGCATTTGTGGTCTGCGTGGTGGAATGCTACAAGGTGGCGTTTGGGCTGTTTGCGGGGAGTGGTGCGCACAATGCATTGGCGCGACATGGCAAGTCCTGCCTTGTATGCCTCGGCAATGAATGCTTGTAGACATTCGGTTGGTATGATGGCACTGAACTCGCCGTCGGTATCGAGCAATGCTTTCACGGTAGCGAACAACTCGCAGTATTTCAGCGCGCAAGCATGTCTTGCTGTAGAGCGTTGTGCGTTGGGGTTGAGCAGACTATCGATGAAAAACGGAGGGTTTGATACGATAGCGTTGTACTTGTCTTGGGTGGAGTGGTGTTGTATCGCTGTCTCCACTATCTTTATACGGTTTGCAAACTCGGTGTTGCTAACGTTTTCGTATGCTTGTAGAGCTGCGTCATGGTCAATCTCTACGGCATCAATGATGGCATCAGTATAGCGTTGCGCCATCATCAGTGCAATGAGTCCGGTGCCAGTACCAATGTCAAGGATGCGTTTGCCGCCATTTGCCCATGAACCAAGTAGTACGCCGTCGGTACCAACCTTCATGGCGCAGTGGTCTTGGTGGATTACAAACTTTTTGAAAGCGAACATTTATGATTGTACGATGTTGTTGTGGAAGTCTTAACGCCTTCGCTGTTGTTTACAAGTCGAATTTGTGCTGTACGGCTTTACTCCATTGTTGCAGTTTTAGTCGACTCTTGCTTATTTCTTCGCGTATTATGTTTATCTCGTTGAATAGTTCTGTGGCTGCGTTCTGTAGGGCATTCGGCTTTCTGAGATTTCGGTCAGCTTGTGAGTTTACCACAATCTTAATGCCTTTTGGCTTCAACTCTACGTCGATATCAGCACCCGTCATAACTGGGTCGCCGTCGTAATGGATAGCTCCTGGTGAGTGGCGATGCACGCGTAGTTTCTTGCAGCGGAATGTCTTAATCTTCGAGTTGTTCTTATCGAGTGTTTTGTTGAACATCTCAATGCTGATTTGTGGGGCGTCAATCAGTCCGAATGGCTCCATGATGATAACATCCATTAGTCCGTCGCTCATAGACGCTTGTGGTGCGATGTATGCGTTGTTGCCATATTGTGATGCGTTGGCGCACGATATTAAGAAGGCTTTGTGCAGGCTCGTCTCGTCGTCAGCCATCACTGTGTATGTCTCAGGTTCGTACTTCAAGCCTTCTCTAAGTACATTTTCAATGTATGTTAGCGGACCGCGTTTGCCAGCTTCTGCGAATTTTAGACTGATGAAGGCATCAAAGCCCATGCCGCATGTGCAGAAGAATGGGTATCCGTTGATGATGCCATAGTCAAGATCGCGTACCTCAAAGGTGTTTAATATTTCTATCGACTTCTTTACATTAATAGGTAGCTGTAGGTGGCGTGCAAGTCCGTTTCCCGAACCGCATGGTATTATGCCAAGTGCGGTGTTGGAGTGTACGATGGCACGTGCTACCTCGTTGACAGTGCCGTCGCCTCCGACTGCCACTACCAAGTCGACGTTTGCGTCTTTCGCCTTTGATGCAATCTCTGAAGCATGGCCAGCATATTGAGTTATTGCGATTTCATATTCGAACTTCTCTTTGTCAAGAAGTTGCTCAATCAGTTCGGGGATGGCAGCTTTGTCAGATGTGCCAGAAATTAGATTGATTATGAAAATGGCTTTTTTCTTCATATTTATTGATGCTATAAATAAGGCACAAAGATAATAAAATAATGTTATAAGTAAGGTTGTGGTTTGGTGAAAAATACCAAAAAGTCATATTTCTTATGAAAAACGTGCGTGTTTAACATATTTTTTGTACCTTTGCACCTTGGAAATAACAAAATTGAAATATACCTATTTAATATTATAATGGGACAGTTACAAGAAAAGTATAAAAGCTATCGTCTTCCGCAGAAGTACATGGCGGAAGGTGTTTATCCCTATTTTCGTGAGATTACGAGCAAGCAGGGCACAGAAGTAGAAATGGGCGGACACAAAGTTCTGATGTTTGGCTCAAATGCTTATACTGGTCTTACTGGCGATCAGCGCATCATCGATGCTGGTAAGGCAGCTCTTGATAAGTATGGTTCTGGTTGTGCAGGTAGTCGCTTCCTGAATGGTACGCTCGATATCCACGTGCAGCTTGAGAAAGAACTCGCAGAGTATATTGGCAAGGACGACGCTCTTTGTTTCTCTACTGGTTTCTTTGTAAACAGTGGCGTTATTCCTGCAGTTGTTGGTCGTGGCGACTATATCATCTGCGACGACCGCGACCATGCCAGTATTGTTGACGGACGTCGTCTGTCGTTTGCAACACAGCTCCACTACAAGCACAACGATATGGAGGATCTTGAGCGCGTGCTGAAGAATCTTCCAGAGGAGGCTATCAAGCTCATCATCGTTGATGGTGTGTTCTCAATGGAGGGCGATCTCGCAAATCTGCCAGCTATCGTGGAACTGAAACACAAGTACAACTGCTCTATCATGGTTGACGAGGCTCATGGTCTTGGCGTATTCGGCAAGCAGGGTCGTGGTGTTTGTGATCACTTCGGCTTGACAGACGAGGTAGACCTTATCATGGGTACATTCTCTAAGTCGATGGCTTCTATCGGTGGCTTTATTGCTGGTGACAAGGATACAATCAACTGGTTGCGCCACTCTTGTCGCACCTATATCTTTAGTGCGTCAAACACTCCGGCTGCCACCGCTGCCGCTCTTGAGGCGCTTCACATCATTCAGAAAGAGCCGGAGCGCATTGATGCCCTTTGGAGAGTCACACGTTACGCACTTCGTCGTTTCAAGGAGGAGGGCTTTGAGATTGGTGAGACAGAGAGTCCGATTATTCCGCTTTATGTTCACGATGTTGAGAAGACATTCGTTGCGACAGCTAAGGCCTTCGAGTATGGTGTGTTTATCAATCCGGTTATTCCGCCGGCTTGCGCACCGCAGGATACGCTTGTTCGTTTTGCACTCATGGCTACCCATACAGAAGAACAGGTGGAACGTGGCGTTCAGATTTTGAAGCGCGTGTTCAAGGAGTTGGATATCATTAAGGATTAATATCTGCGCTCTAATAATATTTTAGTAAGAAGTATATTAAACTATATAATAAAGAAAAGGCAGGCTGTCCGTGTGGATAGCCTGCCTTTTTATTTCTGTCAGTTGCTGTTGTTTGCTGATAGCGCAGCGACCTCTTTAGCAATCGCGCTGTGGAAACATGGTTATAGTAGCATTGTTTTGATCCGCATCGACCGATGCAGACATCTGCGTCGGTCGATACGGACATCTGCGTCGGTCGATGCGGACATCTGCGCCGGTCGATGCGGACATCTGCGCCGGTCGATGCGGATGACAAACTCTGCTGTTACGTTGTTTGTTACCAAACAACAATAATTACTTAATCAAATCAACTGAACGCTTCAAGAACGAGTCGAGTGCAGCACCTTTCAACATGCCGTTCTGCAGCAATGCAAGGTCGATGAGCTGATGTACAACCTTGTTGCCTGCTGCGTATGTGGCGATGATGTTGTTCTTCTTGGTGCGCTGCTCTTCAAGGGCACTCTCTGTGTGCTTCACATCGTCCTTTTCTTCCTGAGAAATCTCCTCCTGCTTCTTGCCATTCTGGCTCTGGTGCAATGCCGCGAGGCGTGCTTCGAGTCCTTTAAGCTCGCTTTCAACGGGCTGTAACTCTGTGGCGCAAGCTGTCTTGCCGTCTTCGAGAACCTGCTTAATGAGCGGATGGTCGCTATTAAGTACGAGATTGAATGCGTCGGGCATTTGTGCGTAGAATGCCATGCCAGCCTGGAACTTGCTTGCCTCTTTCATTCGGCGCATATACTCGCTCTGTGTGATGAGTACCGGCAGAGTCTGGTCACCGAGAGCCTGCACGTCTACGTAGAACTCGGTCTTTTCCATCTTCGGCAGTTGTGAGCGGAATGCCTGCTCCAAGTTGTCTTTTTCGTCCTTTGCCAATTCGCTTTCTTTCTTGTCTTCTTTCTGTATGAGGCGGTCGACGATGTCGGCATCTACACGTGAGAAGCGTGTCTTCTCCAACTTCTGTTCGAGCATTGAAACCATTGGGTTGTCAAGCTGTCCGTCAAGCAATAATACGCTGTAGCCCTTAGCTTTGGCTGCTTCGATGTAGCTGTATTCGCCTTCTTTGTCGTTAGCGTAGAGATAGACGAGATTACCTTCCTTATCGGTTTGATTGTCCTTGATGAGGGTTTGGTACTCCTCGTATGTAAAATACTTGCCGTCTACGTCCTTCAGCAGCGCAAAGTCCTTTGCACGGTCGTAGAAGTCGTCCTGCGAAAGCATACCGTAGTGGATGAAAATCTTCAAGTCGTCCCACTTTTCCTCGTAGTCCTTGCGGTTCTCCTTGAATATTGCAGCAAGGCGGTCTGCCACCTTCTTTGTGATGTATTTTGAAATCTTCTTTACGTTAGCATCACTCTGCAGATACGAGCGGCTTACGTTCAGCGGAATGTCCGGCGAATCGATTACACCATGGAGTAGGGTGAGGAACTCTGGCACGATGCCTTCCACCTGATCGGTTACGAATACTTGGTTACAGTAGAGCTGAATCTTGTTGCGCTGCAGCTCAATGTTCGACTTGATGCGCGGGAAGTAGAGTATGCCGGTGAGGTTGAACGGATAGTCGACGTTGAGGTGAATCCAGAACAGCGGCTCGTCCTGCATCGGGTAGAGTGTGCGGTAGAACGACTTGTAGTCTTCGTCCTTCAGTGTGCTCGGTGTCTTTGTCCACAATGGCTCCACATTATTAATAATATTGTCTTCGTCGGTCTCCTGCTGTTTGCCGTCCTTCCACTCGGTCTTCTTGCCGAAGGCTACTGGTACAGCCATGAATTTGCAGTACTTGTTTAGCAGTTCCTCTATCTTCTGCTTTTCGAGGAACTCCTTGCAGTCGTCGTCGATGTGCAGTACGATGTCCGAACCGCGATCAGCCTTCTCCGTCTCCTCAATCTCAAACTCTGGACTACCATCGCAGCTCCATTTTACGGCCTTTGCACCCTCTTTGTAGCTGCGTGTGATGATGTCCACCTTCTTGCTTACCATGAACGAAGAGTAGAAACCCAAACCGAAATGACCGATGATTGCGTTGGCGTTATCCTTGTATTTGTCGAGGAAGTCGGTTACGCCAGAGAACGCGATCTGATTGATATATTTGTTAATCTCCTCCTCGGTCATACCGATACCGCGGTCGCTGATGGTCAGCGTGCCTTTCTCTGTGTCGAGACTGACGCGAACGGTAAGGTCGCCCAATTCGCCCTTGAAGTCGCCGCGTTCAGCGAGCGTCTTCAGTTTCTGTGTCGCGTCGACAGCGTTAGACACCATCTCGCGGAGGAAAATCTCGTGATCTGAGTATAGAAACTTTTTAATGACAGGAAATATATTCTCTGTCGTTACTCCAATATTGCCTTTCTGTGCCATAATATGAGTTTATAGTTTAAATATTGATGTTATTTTTTTACTTGTAACTATAAAATCTAAATAACAAATAGCGTGCCACAATGAAAAGTCGGTGGTTGTTGGTAGAGAGTGTAAAAAAACTTGCTTGAAATTTTGCGTATGTGAAAAAATAGTTATACCTTTGCACTCGCAATTTGAGAACGGGGTGTAGCGCAGTCCGGTAGCGCGCCTGGTTTGGGACCAGGTGGTCGCAGGTTCGAATCCTGTCGCCCCGACTTCTCTCTGATTGTAAACGTTGGTTTCTTGTGTTAGAAACTATAGGCTAATTCAGCAAACGGGGTGTAGCGCAGTCCGGTAGCGCGCCTGGTTTGGGACCAGGTGGTCGCAGGTTCGAATCCTGTCGCCCCGACTTAAAAAGAGAAATGTTTCGATGAAGCGTTTCTCTTTTTTTATGCCTTTATTCTTCATTTTGGCATTGCTATGCAACTCTTGCTACTTTTATCAAATATTATTTTGCTCACTTTCCTAAATTTTATTACTTTTGCACAAAGTTTCAAGTAGTAAACAAAAATAAATCAATATAATGGAGATTTCATACAAATGGCTTAAGGAGTATGTCGATTTCGACCTTACACCGCAAGAGACGGCCGACGCGCTGACATCTTGTGGTCTCGAAGTGGACGCTCTTGAAGAAGTGCAGACCATCCGTGGCGGATTGAAAGGTCTGTACGTGGGCAAAGTGCTTACATGCGAACTGCATCCTAATTCAGACCACCTTCATATCACAACCGTAGACCTCGGCAAGGGCGAACCGCAGCAGATTGTTTGCGGTGCACCTAATGTTGCTGCAGGTCAGAAGGTTATTGTTGCCGACTTGGGCTGCGTGCTCTACGACGGCGACAGCGAGTTCACTATCAAGAAGTCGAAACTCCGCGGCGTAGAGTCTTTTGGTATGATTTGCGCCGAAGACGAGATAGGCGTGGGCACAGCTCACGACGGCATTATCGTGTTGCCAGAGGACGCTCCCGTTGGTCAGCCGGCTGCCGAGTACTATAACTTGGAGAGCGATTGGGTTATCGAGATTGACATCACAGCCAACCGTTCTGACGCACTCTCTCATTGGGGCGTGGCGCGCGACCTCTATGCTTGGCTCAAGCGCAATGGACACAAGACATCGTTGCATCGCCCCGACTGCTCTGAGTTCAGCATCGACAACAACGACATGCCTATCGACGTTGAGATTGAGAATACAGAGGCTTGCCGCCGCTATGCTTGCGTAAGCATCACAGGTTGTGAGGTGAAGGAGAGCCCGGAGTGGTTGCAGGACAAGCTGAAGATTGTAGGCTTACGTCCTATCAACAACATCGTCGACATCACCAACTACGTTATGATGGCATACGGTCAGCCAATGCACTGTTTCGATGCAGACATGGTAGAAGGCAAGAAGATTGTTGTGCGCACTCAGCCCGAAGGCACTAAGTTTGTCACTCTCGACGGTGAGGAGCACACTCTTGGCGAGCACGACCTCAGCATCTGCAACGCCAACGAGCCGATGTGCATCGCTGGCATCTTTGGCGGTAAAGGCTCCGGTACATACGACACAACAACAAATGTTGTTCTGGAGAGTGCCTACTTCCACCCGACGTGGATTAGAAAGAGTGCACGCCGTCATGGTCTGAGTACCGATGCAAGCTATCGCTTCGAGCGCGGCATCGACCCGAATGGCACTATCTACGCTTTGAAACAAGCTGCCATTCTCTGCAAGCAGTTGGCTGGCGGAAAGGTGAGCATGGAGATAAAGGACGTATATCCGTCGCCAATAGCTGACTCGCGTGTACAGCTCGACTACGAGTATGTAGACCGCTTGATTGGCAAGAAGATAGGTAACGACATGGTAAAGAGCATAGTCGAGAGCCTTGAAATGAAGGTGGTAGAGGAGACAGCCGAGGGCTTGCTGCTCGATGTTCCGGCTTATCGCGTAGACGTACAGCGTCCATGCGATGTAGTGGAGGACATTCTGCGCATCTATGGATATAATAATGTAGAGATTCCGACACAGCTCAAATCGTCGCTCACAATTCTCGGCGACGAAGACAAGGCCTACCACTTGCAGAACGTGGTAGGCGAGCAGCTTGTAGGCTGCGGCTTCCGCGAGATTCTTAACAACTCGCTTACAAAGACAGCATACTATACTGAACTGAACCGATATACAGAGGAGACAACCGTTAAGGTGATGAACCCGTTGAGCTCTGACCTCGGCGTTATGCGCCAGACTCTGCTCTTCGGCGGTTTGGAGAGCGTTGGTCGCAACGTGAACCACAAGATGCCTAACCTACGCTTCTTCGAGTTCGGCAACTGCTACCACTTCTCACCAGAGAAGAAGAACGACGAAGACCCGATTAAGGCTTACACCGAAGAAATGCATCTTGGTATGTGGCTTACCGGTAAGCGTGTTGAAGGCTCATGGGCACACGCCGACGAGCAGTCTACATTCTACGAACTGAAGGCTTACGTGATGAATATCTTTACACGTTTGGGCGTAAACCCCAGTGTAGTTGTTGCAGAGTCATCAGACAACAACGTGTTCGGCAAGGCTCTCGCTTTGAAGGCACGTTCTGGCAAGGTACTCTGTGAGATGGGTATCGTTTCGCACAAGGTGCTTAAGAAGATGGACATCGAGCAGGAGGTGTTCTATGCCGATATCAACTGGAACAACATGATGCGCGTCATCAAGAAGAACGAGGTGCTCTATCACGACATCTGCAAGTTCCCGTCGGTTAGCCGCGACCTCGCATTGCTTATTGACAAGAACGTACAGTTCGAGCAGATTGAGCAGATTGCACGTCAGACAGAGAAGAAGCTCCTCAAGAGCGTAGAACTCTTCGACGTATACGAAGGCAAGAACCTGCCAGAAGGCAAGAAGAGCTACGCCGTTAACTTCATTCTGCAGGACGAGACAAAGACCCTTAACGACAAGCAGATTGAGGCAATTATGACGAAGCTCATCAGCAACTTGAAGTCAAAGTTGGGAGCAGAACTCAGATAATAAACAATAAAAACAATATACAAAATGGGAAGAGCATTTGAATATCGCAAGGCTACAAAGCTGAAGCGTTGGGGCCACATGGCTAAGACATTCACCCGTCTGGGTAAGCAGATCGCTATCGCTGTTAAGGCTGGCGGTCCGGAACCTGAGAACAACCCGTCACTCCGTTCTATCATCGCTACATGTAAGCGTGAGAACATGCCGAAAGACAACATCGAGCGTGCTATCAAGAACGCAATGGGTAAAGACCAGAGCGAGTACAAGGAAGTAACATACGAGGGATATGGTCCTCACGGTATCGCTGTGTTTGTTGACACACTTACTGACAACACTACACGTACTGTAGGCGACGTTCGCTCGGTGTTCAACAAGTTCAATGGTACACTCGGTACAACAGGTTCACTCTCTTATCTCTTCGATCACAAGTGTGTGTTCACATTCAAGAAGAAGGACGGCGTAGATATGGAAGAGCTTATTCTTGAGCTCATCGACTTCAACGTTGAGGACGAGTTCGACGAGGATGATGAAGAAGGTACGATCACTATCTACGGTGATGACGTAAAGGCTTACGCACAGATACAGAAGTTCCTTGAGGAGCAGGGTTTCGAGGATATCGGTGGCGAGTTTACATACGTGCCTAACGACCTTAAGGACCTTGACGCTGAGCAGCGTGCTACCATCGACAAGATGGTTGAGCGCCTTGAGGAGTTCGACGATGTACAGAACGTTTACACAAACATGAAACCGGAAGAGGCTGAGTAAGAATAAAAAATGAAAAGAGTGGTTGGCTACAGCCACTCTTTTTTTAGTTGAAAATAACGCCTAAAAAAGCAAAAAATAGCAGAATGATGCTTTTATTTTGAGTT
>ERZ791829.1205-NODE-1205-length-16311-cov-4.060224_pt1 | contig 16311 bp, 10 predicted proteins | sample MGYA00510296_ERZ791829 | MGnify/ENA primary metagenome ERZ791829 (study PRJEB30046, sample SAMN00791973) | human gut metagenome | study: EMG produced TPA metagenomics assembly of the A metagenome-wide association study of gut microbiota in type 2...
CGCGGGCGGCCGGTGGCGGCGCCGTATTCGCCGCCGGCGTCACGCAGCGCGGTGGCCTCGTCGCCGAACATCTCACAGGTGAACGGGCCCTCGCCCACGCAGGTGGAGTAGGCCTTCATGATGCCGATGATATTGTCGAGCCGCGCCTCCGGGATGCCCGCGCCGATGGGAGCGTAGGCCGCGATGGTCGAAGAGCCGGAGGTGTACGGATAGATGCCGTAGTCAATGTCGCGCAGCGCACCGAGCTGGGCCTCAAAGAGCAGGGACTTGTTGTCCTCGATGGCCTCGGAGAGGTAGTCGGTCGTGTCACAGACGTAGTCCTTGAACGGCATGGCGTAGGTGTCGATCCAGTCCATCATCTCGTCGAGGTCGATGGGGTCATGGTGATAACCGTTGACGATGAAGAGATTCTTCCACTCGAGAATGTCGGCCAGACGGGCCTTGAGTGCGTCGCGGTCGGCGAGCTCGCCCATGCGCAGCGCCTTTTTCATGTACTTGTCCGAGTAGGCGGGGGAGATGCCGCGGCGGGTGGAGCCGAACTTCTTGTCCGCCAGACGGTCCTCCTCCAGACAGTCGAGCAGTTTGTGGTACGGCATGCAGATGACGGCCTTGTCGCTGATCTTCAGGTGCTCCGGCGTGATGGTGATGCCGCCGGCGCGCAGACGCTCGACCTCGTGGAACATGTGCTCCGTATCAATGACCATGCCGGGGCCGAGCACGTTCACGGTCTCGTCGCGCAGGATGCCGCTCGGCATGAGATTGAGCACGAACTTACCCTTGTCGTTGATGACGGTGTGGCCGGCGTTGTTGCCGCCCTGATAGCGCACGACGACGTCGTACTTCTGGCTGAGCAAATCGACCATGCGGCCTTTGCCCTCGTCGCCCCAGTTGATGCCTACGATGGATGTCAGCATTGTTGAGAAACCTCCTGTTTCTTTTACACGTTTACGGATGCGTCGCATCCGAGCAGTGTTGTATATTTGTTTAGGACCGGCGTGACCTGCTCGCGCAGGAACGTCTCGGTCTGGTGTACGGCCATGCCGGTGAAGGCATGGGGGTCAACTAGCTTTTGAAGCTCGGCGCGCGTGAGCCCGAAGATCGGGTCGGCAAGAATGCGCTCGAGCAGGTCGTTGCTGCCGCCATTGAGTTTGACCTCTTTGCCGGCGGCGACGCTGTGCTGCCGGATGGCCTCGTGCAGGGCCTGCCGGTCGCCGCCCTTTTCCTTGACGCAGTACATGAGGATGTTCTCCGTCGCGAGAAACGGCAGTTCGTCCGCCAGATGCTTTTCGGCCATTTTCGGGTACACGGTCAGCCCGCGGATGACGTTGAGGTACAGCGTCAGGATGCCGTCGGTGGCGAGAAACGCCTCCGGGATGCTGATGCGGCGGTTAGCCGAGTCGTCGAGCGTGCGCTCAAACCACTGGGCGCTGGCAGTGACGGCTGCGTTCTGCAGGTCGCAGATGACGTACCGCGACAGGGAGGCGATGCGTTCGCTGCGCATGGGGTTGCGCTTGTAGGCCATGGCCGAGGAGCCAATCTGGCCGCTCTCAAACGGCTCATCCACCTCCTTGAGGTGGGACAGCAGCCGGATGTCGCTGGAAAACTTCGAGGCGCTCTGCGCGATGCCGGACAACACCTGCAGCACCTGAAAGTCCACCTTGCGCGAATAGGTCTGGCCGCTGACGGGGTACGCGCCGGAAAAGCCCATCTTCTCGCAGATCTTCTGCTCGAGCGCGACGACTTTCTGCTCGTCGCCGTCAAACAGGGCGAGGAAGCTCGCGCCGGTTCCGGTCGTTCCCTTGCAGCCGAGGAGCTTGAGATTGCTGAGCTGAAACTCCAGCTGCTCAAGATCCATCAGCAGATCCTGCGTCCAGAGCGTGGCGCGCTTGCCGACAGTCGTCGGCTGTGCGGCCTGAAAGTGCGTGTAGGCGAGCGTCGGCTGCGCCTTGTGCGCCTCGGCGAAGTCCGCGAGCGCCTGGATGACGTTCACCAGCAGGCTGCGGATCTGCTCAAGCGCCTCGCGCATGAGGATGATGTCCGTGTTGTCGCCGACATAGCAGGACGTGGCGCCGAGGTGCAAAATGGGCTTTGCCTCCGGGCAGCACGCGCCGTAGGTCAGCACATGGGCCATGACGTCGTGCCGCACCTCGTGCTCGCGCGCTGCGGCGTAGTCATAGTCGATGTCGGTGATGTGCGCGCGCAGCTCCTGAATCTGCTCATCCGTGATCGGCAGACCGAGCTCCTGCTCACTCTCCGCCAGCGCGACCCAGAGTCTGCGCCAGGTGGAAAATTTGTTGTCGTCGGAGTAAATGTGCTGCATCGTGCATCCGGCGTAGCGGGTGCACAGGGGATTGACGTAGCGGTCGTGCATACTTATCCTCTCTCTGCGTGGCGCAGCGCCGCCGAGATCAGCCCTTTGAACAGGGGGTGCGCCTTATTCGGGCGGCTCTTGAACTCGGGGTGGTACTGAACGCCGATATAAAAGTCGTTTTCGGGGATCTCGACGGTCTCCACGATGTGGCCGTCCGGCGACAGGCCGGAGAGCACGAGCCCCTTTTCCTGCATGAGCGCGCGGTAGTCGTTGTTGAACTCGTACCGGTGGCGGTGGCGCTCGGAGATGTCCAGCGTGCCATAGCAGGCGGCCATTTTTGTGCCTGGCACGATGTGGCACGGATACGCGCCGAGGCGCAGCGTGCCGCCCTTGTTAATCTCGTCGCTCTGGTCGGGCATGAAGTCGATGACCTTGTGTGCGCTGCCCTCGTCGAACTCGCCGGAGTTGGCGTCGGCAAGGCCGCAGACGGAACGCGCAAACTCAATGACCGCGATCTGCATACCCAGGCAGATGCCGAGATAGGGAATGTTGTGTGTGCGGGCATAGTGCGCTGCCGCGATCTTGCCCTCGATGCCGCGGTTGCCGAAGCCGCCGGGCACGAGAATACCGTCACAGCTGCCGAGCACTTCCTCTACATTATCGCGCGTGATCGTCTCGCTGTCAATCCATTGAATGTCTACGCGTGTGCCGTAGACATAGCCGGCGTGGCGCAGCGCCTCGGCGACGGACAGGTACGCATCGTGCAGCTGCACGTATTTGCCCACGAGGCCGATCGTCACGCGGCGCGAGCGGTTGCGGATGCTCTCAAGCATGGCGTCCCACTCGGTCATGTCCGGCGCGGGCGCGTCGATGTGCAGCTCGCGGCAGACGATTTCGGAAAAGCGGTTCTTTTCGAGCATGATCGGTGCCTCATACAGCACGGGGATGGTCATGTTTTCAATCACGCAGTCGGGCTTCACATTGCAAAACAGCGAAATTTTGCGGAAAATGGACTCTTCGAGCGGCTCGTCGCAGCGCAGCACGATGATGTCCGGGGAAATGCCCATGCCCTGCAGCTCCTTGACCGAGTGCTGTGTGGGTTTGGTCTTGTGTTCCTCGCTGCCGTGCAGATACGGCACGAGCGTTACATGAATGTAGAGTGCATTCTCGCGCCCGATTTCCAGGCCGACCTGACGGATGGCCTCGAGAAACGGCTGGCTCTCGATGTCACCGGTCGTGCCGCCGACTTCCGTGATGACGACGTCGGCATTCGTCTTGCTGCCGACACTATAAATAAAGTCCTTGATCTCATTCGTGATGTGCGGGATGACCTGCACCGTCTCACCGAGGTATTCGCCGCGGCGCTCCTTGTTGAGCACGTTCCAGTACACCTTGCCGGTCGTGAGGTTGGAGTATTTGTTCAGGTCCTCGTCGATGAAGCGCTCGTAGTGTCCGAGGTCGAGATCGGTCTCCGCGCCGTCCTCGGTGACGTACACCTCGCCATGCTGATATGGGCTCATGGTGCCGGGGTCTACATTGATATAGGGGTCGAGCTTCTGCGCGGCGACCTTCAGGCCGCGTGCCTTGAGCAGACGGCCGAGCGAAGCTGCCGTAATGCCCTTGCCGAGGCCGGAGACAACGCCGCCGGTCACAAAAATGTACTTGGTCATGATCCACACTCCTCAATCTTCATAGGTACGAATGATATTTTCTGCAATGGTCCGCCGGCGCATACTGGTGTCCATTGCCTGTTTCTCAATGTATTTGTGCGCCTCCGTTTCCGTCATCTGCAGATGCTGCACGAGCAGGAGCTTCGCGCGGTTGATGATGCGGATGTCGGCAACCTTTGCCTCGAGCTTTTCCGTCTTGTGCTGCATCTGCTCGAGCTGGATGCGCACGGCGGCCAGCAGCCGGATGGTCTGCACGATGAGCGACTCCGGCGCGTCGTTCGGCAGCACCAGCACACCGGACTGCTCGAGTAGCCTTGCGGCCGCGTCCGCGTGTTCAGGCGCGGCCAGCAGCAGTACGGCCATGCAGTGCCGTTTTTTGAGCTGCAGCGCCAGCTCCTGACCGGAGCTGCCGGCGACGGGCTCTGCGATGAGCACGCCGTCGATGCCGCCTGCATCAAACTGTTCGAGCGCCTGGCGTGCGCTGTCGGTGTGATCGAACGGGACGATACGCGCCCGCGTGAGCAGGGCGCTGATGCGCTGGGTCTGCGCCTCAGAACTGGAGACCAGCAGGGCGCGCACGGTGTGCAGCGATGTGTTCATGGCAGTCACCTCGGATCGGGAATCTGAGCGGAAAAACAAAAAAGACGCTTCCGATGCCGATAAGGGGCACTTTCCCCCAAGTCATCGTGAAACGTCAGCGTTCTCGAAAAGTTACCATATGAACTTATGTTTGCGGCCGCGAAAACAGCACACAGAATTTTGCCAATCAAAATCCATGTATATAATACACCACGGCATTTGCGCGTGTCAAGGATAAAGAAACGAGCAAATTCGCCGAAAATTCTGTGAAATCCGCCGAAAGAAATTGCGCCCGACCCGCTTGACATTTTTCCGCAACAGGCGTATATTTTGCTACATTGAAACGGCAATGGCGTCGTGGAGAGCTCAAGATCTCCGGGCACCAGTGCCGTTTTTTTGTTGTTGACGTTGTTGACACCGATTTTTGAAATACAGAAAGGGGACCATGCGAGATGGAAAAGATCTCTGACATTTTTGGATCCATGGTATTTAACGATGCAGTCATGCGCGAGCGTCTGCCGAAGGAAACGTACCGGCAGGTGCAGGCGACGATGGAAAAGGGCAAGCGTCTCGATGACGATGCCGCGCGTATCGTGGCCAATGCCATGAAAGACTGGGCGATCGAAAAAGGCGCCACGCACTTCACGCACTGGTTCCAGCCGATGACCGGCATCACCGCCGAGAAGCACGACAGTTTCATCTCTCCCTGCGGCGGCGGTCAGGTGATCATGGAGTTCTCCGGCAAGGAGCTCGTCCGCGGCGAGCCGGATGCGTCCAGCTTCCCGTCCGGCGGCCTGCGCGCAACGTTTGAGGCGCGCGGCTACACCGCCTGGGACCCGACGTCCTATGCATTCATTAAAGATAATGTGCTGTGCATTCCGACGGCGTTCTGCTCCTACGGCGGCGAGGCGCTCGATAAAAAGACGCCGCTGCTGCGCAGCGCCGAGGCGCTCAACCGGCAGGCCCTGCGTGTGATCCATCTGTTCGGCAACGAGGACGTGACCGCCGTGCGCACGACCGTCGGCCCCGAGCAGGAGTACTTCCTGATCGACAAGTCCGTGTATGACAAGCGCAAGGACCTGATCTATACCGGCCGCACGCTCTTCGGTGCCAAGCCGCCGAAAGGCCAGGAGCTGGACGATCACTATTTCGGCAGCATCAAGCCGCGCGTTGCGGCGTTTATGAAGGATCTGGACGAGGAGCTCTGGAAGCTCGGCGTTTACGCCAAGACCGAGCACAACGAAGTGGCGCCCGCGCAGCACGAGCTCGCGCCGGTGTTCACGACCGGCAACATCGCCGCCGACCAGAACCAGCTGACGATGGAGATCATGCAGAAGGTGGCATCGCGCCACGGCATGGTCTGCCTGCTGCATGAAAAGCCGTTTGCCGGTGTCAACGGTTCCGGCAAGCACAACAACTGGTCCCTGACCACCAACACCGGCATGAACCTGCTCGAGCCCGGCGAGACGCCGGCCGAGAACGCACAGTTTCTGCTCTTCCTGTGCGCGGTGATCCAGGCGGTGGATGATTATCAGGATATGCTGCGCATCAGCGTGGCGTCGGCCGCGAACGACCACCGTCTCGGCGCGAATGAAGCGCCCCCGGCCGTCGTGTCGATGTACGTCGGCGATGAGATCGAGAACATTCTTGACGCCATTGTCAACGAGACGTCCTACGCCGGCCAGGAAAAGGAGCTGCTGAAGATCGGCGTGCATGCGCTGCCGCGCTTCCCCAAGGACACGACCGACCGCAACCGCACCTCTCCGTTTGCGTTCACCGGCAACAAGTTCGAGTTCCGCATGCCCGGTTCCTCGGCTTCCATTTCCGGCATCAACGTCGTGCTCAACACGGCGGTCGCCGAGAGCCTCGAGCAGTTTGCTGACGCGCTCGAGGGCAGCAAGAACTTCGAGGCCGACCTGCAGGCGCTCATCCGCAGCGTGCTCATCAAGCACAAGCGCATCCTCTTTAACGGCAACGGCTATGACGATGCCTGGCTGGCGGAGGCTGAGCGCCGTGGCCTGCTGAACCTGCGCACGACGCCGGAGGCACTGCCGTATTACCTCGCCGACAAGAACGTGGCGCTCTTTACCAAGCACCGCGTCTACACCCGCACCGAGATGGAGGCCCGCTATGAGATCCACCTCGAAAACTACAGCAAGGTGCTCAACATTGAGGCGCTGACGATGCTCGAGATGGCGCGGCGCGACATCATGCCCGCCGTCAGCAGCTATCTGCGCGAGCTGTCCGAGACCGCCACGGCGATCCACGCCGTGTCCGTCACAGCTGACTGCTCGTATGAGGAGAGCATCATCCCCGAAATGTCCGCGCTGCTGGGCGATGCCTGCCGCAAGGTCCGCAGCCTGGATGAGGCGCTCATGGGCGCCAAGACCGTCGAAGGCAGCCAGGCACTGGCCAACTACTACCGCGACAAGGTCTTTTCCGCCATGGCGGAGCTGCGTATCACGATCGACCAGCTTGAGACCATGATGCCGTCCGACAAGTGGCCGGTCCCGTCCTACGGTGAGCTGCTGTTCAGCGTGCGGTAAAAAACGCTTTCTCTTTCTTTTTCTCTCTTCTTTCATTTTCATACTTCTGTCAAAAGCATTGACGGAGAAAAGTAGCACGGGCGATCATTCCCAGCGAGTGCGGGACGGTGTGAGCCGCATAACAGAGCCTGTGTGAAGAACACTCCCGAGCTGCAATCTGAACGGGCGAGAGCCTCAGTAGGTGCGCCGTCAAAGCCGGACGTTATCCCGGTGCGGTTTGTTAGAACCCGTGAGAAGTAAAATAGGTGGCACCACGATACGCAGCTACTCGTCCTATTGTCGGATGGTAGCTGCGTATTTTTTGATGTATTCAGGAGGAAAAAATCATGTGTTCCATCATCGGTTATCTCGGCTCGTCCATCTCTGCGCAGGATCTGCGCGCCGGCTTTGACAAGACCATTTCCCGCGGCCCGGACGATACGCGCATGCTGCACATCGGCGCGGCGACGCTCGGCTTCCACCGTCTGGCCATCATGGGCCTGCACCCGGAGGGCATGCAGCCATTCACGCGGGATGGAAGCGCGCTCGTGTGCAACGGCGAGATCTATGGCTTCCGGCCCATCCGCGAGCGGCTCATCGCTGAGGGCGAGACGTTCGAGAGTGAGTCCGATTGTGAGATCCTGCTCCCGCTCTACGAGCGCGAGGGGCTGGACATGTTCCGCGGGCTCGATGCGGAGTTTGCCATGGTCATCTATGACGCCAAGCGCGGCGGCCTCGTCGCGGCGCGCGACCCCATCGGCATCCGCCCGCTGTACTACGGCTATGACGCCGAGGGTGCGATCATCTTTGCCAGCGAGGCGAAAAACCTCGTCGGCCTTGTGCACGATGTCATGCCGTTTCCTCCCGGACACTATTATGCCGACGGCAAGTTCACCTGCTACCGCGACATGACGCACGTCGACGCCGTCTGCGAGGACGATCTCGAGACCGTCTGCACCCACATCCGTGAAAAGCTCATCGCAGGCGTGGAAAAGCGCCTCGATGCCGACGCGCCGCTCGGCTTCCTGCTCTCCGGCGGGCTGGACAGCAGCCTGGTGTGCGCCATCTCGGCAAAGCTGCTCAAAAAGCCCATCCGCACGTTTGCCATCGGCATGCGTGCCGATGCCATCGACCTCAAGTACGCCCGCGAGGTGGCGGAGTATCTGCACGCCGACCACACCGAGGTCATCATCACGCCCGAAGATGTGATTCAGGCGCTCCCGGAGGTCGTGGCGCTGCTCGGTACCTATGACATCACGACCATCCGCGCGAGCATCGGCATGTACCTTGTCTGCAAGGCCATCCACGAGCAGACCGACCTGCGCGTGCTGCTCACGGGCGAAATTTCCGATGAGCTCTTCGGCTACAAGTACACAGACTTCGCACCTAGCCCGGCGGCGTTCCAGGAGGAGTCCGCCAAGCGCATCCGCGAGCTGCATATGTACGATGTCCTGCGCGCTGACCGCTGCATTTCCGTCAACAGTCTCGAGGCCCGCGTGCCGTTCGGCGATCTGGACTTCGTGCAGTATGTCATGTCTATCGACCCGGCCAAGAAGTGCAACGTCTACGGTAAGGGCAAGTACCTGCTGCGCCACGCCTTTGAGGGCGACTGGCTGCCGCACGACATTCTCATGCGCGAGAAGGCGGCCTTCAGCGACGCAGTGGGCCACTCCATGGTCGACGATCTCAAGGCCTACGCCGAGCAGAAGTACACGGACGAGGAATTCGAGACCCTGCGCCGGAAGTACGACTTTGCGCAGCCGTTCACCAAGGAATCGCTGCTCTACCGTGAGCTGTTTGAGCAGTATTACCCCGGTCAGGCACACATGATCGTCGATTTCTGGATGCCGAACAAGTCATGGGCCGGCTGCGATGTAGACGATCCGTCCGCGCGCGTGCTCGCAAACTACGGCGACAGCGGAAAGTGAGAAGAACATGGACGACACAGCACTGTGTATCCGCACCGCGCACCTGAGCGACGCGCCCGCACTGCGCACAATCTATGCGCCGTATGTGGAAAAGACGGCCATCACGTTCGAGTATACTGTGCCCGATGTTGAGGAATTTGCCGCGCGTATGCGCGCCACGCTCCGGCGGTATCCGTATCTGGTCGCAGAGCGCTGCGGTGAGCTCGTTGGCTATGCCTATGCCGGGCCGTTCGGCAGCCGCGCCGCCTATGACTGGGCGGCGGAGATGAGCATTTACCTGCGCGAGGATCAGCGGCATCGGGGAACCGGCAGGCGGCTGTATGCCGCGCTTGAGGCGGTGCTGCGCGCGCAGCACATTCAAAATCTCTATGCCTGCATCGGTTATCCGGACGGGGCAGACGATGCGCACCTGACGAAAAACAGCGCACAGTTTCATGCGCACCTCGGCTACCGGCTTGTCGGGGAGTTTCCGCGCTGCGGCTATAAGTTCGGCACGTGGTATTCCATGGTCTGGATGGAAAAGTGCATCGGTGCGCACGAAGCAAATCCCGCGGCTGTGCGTCCGTTCCCGGAGCTCAGCCCGGCGGAGCTGGACGCGATTTTGAAAGATGCATAAAGACAAGGACCGTTTCCATGCTTGGAAACGGTCCGTTTTTTATCGCTTTTGCAGCAGCGTATACGCGCCCAGCAGCATCTGTGCCGCCTCGGCGCGCGTGATGGGGGCCGCGCAGTCGCTGCCGTCCGGATACACGCCGCAGGACGTCAGGCTCGACACGGCAGTGCACGCCCAATCGGGAATATAGGCGCTCTCGAGCGCGGCGGCGGGGGAGGGGTCGAGAAAGTTGCTGAGCATGACGGCGGCCTCGGCCGCAGTGATGCCGCGCTGCGCGTCGAACACGATTGCCGTGCCGTCAGAGCAGCCGTCGATGTCTCCGTTCATGACCGCGGTCGCGACGTAGGTCTTGGCCCACGCCGGGATCTGCTCGTCGTCTCCGAAGCCGGTCGAGAGCACGCCCTGCAGTGTCTCCGTGCCGGTCAGATGCGTGCACATGGCGAGAAACTCATCACGCGGCATTGTGCTGTCGGGGTCGAAGAGATACTGCTCGCCAACCTGCCGGCCGACGCACAGCCCCTGCTCGGCGAGCATGACGGCGGCGTATTCCTCCGGGCGGCCGGCCATGTCGCTGTAGGTGACGTCCGGCTTCTGCTTCTTGATGGAGATGAGGACGGTCGCCTCCTGCGATTCGTTGCCGCTGCTGTCGGCGGCGCGGAAGCCGAAGTAGTCGCGCCCGCGCTTGCCGTCAGCGGGCGTGTAGACGAACGTGCCGCTGTCGGTGAGCGTTACCGTGCCCTTAATGGGCTCGGTCGTGATGCGAAAGGTGAGCGGGCTGCCGTCGGGCGCGTTGGCGCTCAGCGTGCCGCCGATGGACGTGTTGCGGAATGTGGTCAGCTCCAGATTTTCGGCCACGGGTGCGGTACCGGCTGTGTCCTGTTCGGCAAAGCTCGCCGGGACGAGCGCCGTACACAGCGCCAGCGCGCCAAGGACCGCAAGAATTTTCTGCTTCATATTGCAAAACCTCCGTGCAAATGTAGGCTGAACCTAGTTTGCACGGAGGTGGTGGAAATATGCGTTTTGGTCTTACTCGGTCCGCAAGGCGACGACCGGGTCTTTTTTTGCAGCCATGCCGGACGGGATGAGGCCCGCGATGAACGTCAGCGCCATGCTGATGAGAATCAGCAAAATGGCGCCGAGCACCGGCAAAATGGCGCTCAGAGTCGGCAGACCGGTCAGATGGTGCACGATGAGATTAATCGGGATCAGCAAGATCAGCGTACATAGGATGCCCATTACGCCGGCTGTGAAGCCCTCAATGAGCGTTTCGGCGTTGAACACGCGCGAGATGTCCTGCTTGCTCGCGCCGATGGAGCGCAGGATGCCGATCTCTTTCGTGCGCTCGAGCACGGAGATATAGGTGATGATGCCGATCATGATCGACGACACGACAAGCGAGATGGCCACAAAGCCGATGAGCACATAGCTGATGGCGTTGATGATCGTCGTGATGCTGCTCATGAGCAGGCCGATGTAATCGGTGAAGCTGATCTGATTGTCCGGATTGTCGGCGTTGTAGTCGTCGATACAGTCGGAGATGCGGTCCTTATTTTCAAAGCTGGAAGCGTAGATGTTGATGGCACTCGGGGAATCCTTGTAGACGTAGCCGAGCTTTTTGAGGTTGCTCTGATAGGTCGAGCCGCTGGCGGAGGAGGCGACGTAGTTGTCGTACACGTCCACGTACTGGTTGCGGCTGATGCCCTTGGCGTTGATGACCGAGATGATCTCCTGCGAGGTCATGCCGCTGTAGGACTTGACAGTCTCCTGCTGCATCTGCATGGACAGCATCGCGCGCAGGTACGGGCGGAAAAAGCGCGTGAACGTCTCGTCGTCCATGGCGTCGATCATTTCTTTCATCTGCTGCGCGGTCTTGCCGCTGGCCTCGAAGATGCCGTTGTCGGCCATCTCTTTGGCCTCGTCACGGGTGAAGGTTGCCATGGTCTGCGTGAGCGCGGCGTCGAGCGTGGCGTCATCCGGCGTGGTCATGCACTTGCGGTAGACGGTCGCACGGTCGTCCACGCTCAGCTGGTTGAGATAGGCCTGTGCGGCGGCGACCTTCTGCTCGGTCGTGGCGGTCGCGGCGTTCGGGAACGCGGAGCCGGTGAACACGTCCACGTCCGGGTTCGCGAGCTGCTTCTGGATGATCTCGGTGCCGTCGGCCTGATCGATGGCGTAGTCCGTCAGGGCGGAGGTGTAGCCGATGGAGCCGTAGGTATTGCTGGTCACGCTGCCCTTGGCCGGACGCACGATGCCGACAATTTTGAGCTGTACGCCGACGGAATCGTTGTTGTAAAGCCGGCGCAGACCGTCGGTCGTCTGACTGATGTCCGTGTAGCCGGAGCCGCTGGCCACATAGCCCTCCGACGGGAGGATGAGCTTGAAGCTTCGTCCGCACAGATCCTCATAGCTCCAGCTGTTTTGCGTCGTGTCGATCTGCTTTTTGCTCATGGACTGCATCATGGCGTTGCTGATGTCGTCCATGCTCTCAAGCCCGAGGGCATAGAGCGTCAGGTCGGAGATCTCGTTGTTCTTATCCACAACGAGCACGACCTCGTTGTAATCCTGCGGCCAGGAGCCGTAGATCACGTCGTACTGATTCTGCGTCGAGGCGCTCACGAGCTCGCCGTCCTCACCGGACAGCAGCTCCTGCCAGACGTTGAACCCGGAGTAAAACCCACCCATGGAGTCAAAGTAGGCCGTGTAGTCGCCGCCGTACATGGACTTCATAACGTTTTGCAGCAGCTCGGTCGTATCGGCCTTGATGACGGTGCCGTTGGGATCCTCAGTATAGACGGCGAAGCCCATGTCATACGTGTACTGGATGCCGCTGATGTAGTCATGGATCTTGTTGTCGGGGTTTTCGAGATATTTCTTGAACTCCGGCAGGTTGTTTGACTGGCCGGTCGCGCTGCTGACCATGGAGTTGAGCATGCTGTACATGACTGTGTTGGCATAGACCTTGTCGAGATCGTGCGCGTCTTTGCTGTCATCCTTTGCGCCCGACATGGCCGAGAGCATTCCGGACATATCCACGGGGTTTGCCTCGATCGTCAGCGGGTAGGATGAGAGCGTCTGCTCCTGTACGGTGTCAATGTACGACTGGAAGCCGTGCGAAAGCGACAAAATGAGCGCGATGCCGATGATGCCGATGGACCCTGCGAACGCGGTGAGCAGGGTCCGGGCCTTTTTCGTCATGAGGTTGTGCAGCGACAGGCTCATGGCCGTCGCAAAACTCATGGACGTGTGCTCCTTGACCTTGACCGTCACGGGTGCAGACGTCTCGGACTCCGTGCACGGGTTGTCGTCGCCGACGATCCTGCCGTCGAGCAGGCGCACGGTGCGCGTGGCGTATTTCGACGCCAGCTCCGGGTTGTGCGTGACCATGATGATGAGCTTATCTTTTGCAATCTCCTGCAGCAGATTCATGATCTGTACGCTCGTTTCGCTGTCGAGCGCGCCGGTCGGCTCGTCGGCGAGCAGGATGTCAGGGTTGTTGACGATGGCGCGCGCGATGGCCACGCGCTGCATCTGGCCGCCGGACATCTGGTTCGGCGCCTTGTCGAGCTGGTCGCCAAGACCGACCTTTTCCAGCGCCTCGACGGCGCGCGCACGCCGCTCCTCGCCCGAGACGCCCGAGAGCGTCAGCGCGAGCTCCACGTTTGCCAGTACACTCTGGTGCGGGATGAGGTTGTAGCTCTGAAAGACGAAGCCGATGGAGTGGTTGCGGTACGTGTCCCAGTCGCGGTCGTCATACTCCTTCGTAGAGCGGCCGTTGATGATGAGGTCACCGGAGGTGTAGCGGTCCAGACCGCCGATGATGTTCAGCAGTGTGGTCTTGCCGCAGCCGGACTGGCCCAGAATTGCGACGAACTCGCTCTCACGAAAGGCGATGTCGATGCCCTTGAGCGCCTCAACCTGCGTCGTGCCGGCCTCATAGACCTTGGTGATGTTTTTCAGTTCCAGCATGGATGGGATGCTCCTTTATATGGATGCCGCGCGATGGCGCAGCCTTAGATACTAATTAAAAAAGTATTAGGACATAATGATAAGCGCCGCGCCGGCATCCGTCAAGCGGCAGGACGCCGGTTTTGCAGAATTTTAACTGTTTATTCACAAACAAACATGATATAATTTCCCTGCGTCTGCTGTTGAAACATGGGAGAATGTCTGCTATAATATTTAGTCACCCGGACTAGGGGCCTGAACATGATAACTGGAGAGCTTAGAATATGAAAATTGTGATCGTGGGCGCTGGCCGCGTGGGTTATGCCATTGCGGAGCAGCTTCTGACAGAAGGGCATGACATTACCGTCGTCGAGAGTGATCCTGAGCGCGCTGCCTATATTTCCTCCACGCTGGATGTGATCGTGGTCGAGGGCCGCGCGAATGTGGACCAGCTGCGCATCGCCAACGTCGCGGACGCCGACCTGCTTATCGCCGCGACAACTTCGGACGAGACGAACCTCATCAGCTGCATGGTCGGGCGCAAGCTCGGCGCCACGCATACGATCGCGCGCGTGCGCGACGAGGAGTATTATCAGGACGTGGTGCTGCTGCAGGATGAGCTGGGGCTGAGTCTGTCCATCAATCCCGAGCGTACCTCCGCCAAAGAAATCTCGCGCACACTGCGCTTCCCGGCCGCCACGAAGGTCGAGCCGTTTGCCAATGGCCTCGTGGAGCTCGTGGAGTTCAAGCTGCGCGAGGGCAGCAAGCTCGACGGCCTGCGTCTGAACGATTTCCGCGGCCGCTACAGCGATGGCATCCTCATCTGTGCCGTGGAGCGTGAGGGCAGCGTCACGATCCCGAACGGCGACTTTGTGCTCGCCGCCGGAGACTATGTCACCGTGGTCGGTGCACCGCACGAGCTGCACGAATTGTTTCGCAAGATCGGTGAGTTTCGCCACGAGGCCGAGAGCGTCATCATCGTCGGTGGCGGCCGTATTGCCGAGCGGCTGGCGCTGGAGCTGGCGCGCATGCACATCCACTCGACGATCATCGAGCGCGACCCGGCCCGCTGCCGCGTCATGAAAACGCTCCTGCCGGAGGCAACCATCATCTGCGCCGACGGTACGAAGCCGGACGTCCTGCGCGAGGAGGGCCTGCCGGAGGCGGACGCGCTCGTCACGCTCACGGAGTCGGACGAGACGAACCTCATCATCTCCTCGTTCGCGTATCATGAGAAAGTACCGAAGATCGTCACCAAGGTGGATGAGGACAATTTCATCCAGCTCGCGGAATCGTATGGTCTGACGACGATTATCCAGCCGGCGGACGTGACGGCCGGCCGCATTGTGGAGTATGTCCGCTGGATGCAGAACTCCGCGCACAGCAGCGGCGTGGAGACGCTGCGCATGGTGGCCGACGGGCAGGCCGAGGCGCTGGAATTCATTGTGCGTGCCGAGAGCCAGTTTCTCGATGTGCCGCTCAAGGCGCTCAAGCTCAAGGACTCCGTGCTCGTTGCCTCAATCATCCGCCGCGGCAAGTGCCGCGTCCCGTCCGGCAACGATGCCATTGAACTTGGCGACCGTGTGGTCGTCGTCACCACCAACCATGGTATGCACGAGCTGAAGGACATCCTGAAATAATTGCAGAGAAAACAGCCGCCGCTCCCCATCGGGGAGCGGCGGCTTTGCTGTATCGTGTTTTTTATTCCGGGCGGCGGAAGATGACGACCTGCGCCGGCGTGTCCGGTGTGAGCGTCATGCGGTTGGTGTCATAGTGCTGGACATTTGCGCCGTCGCCCTCAAAAATGCCGGTGAAGTCCTCCGGCGCGCGCAGGCGGTGGTTGCTGTGGCCGGGCGCCTGAAAGTGCATCGGGATGATGACGCGCGGCTGCAGTTGCTCGCAGAGATAGTAGGCGGTGTCCGGCTCGATTGTGTAGATGCCGCCGACGGGGATCATCATCGCGTCGAGTCCCTGCAGCTGCTGCATCTGCTCTGGCGTGGGCTTCGCGCCCAGATCGCCCAAGTGCGCCACGCGCATGCCCTCGGCGGCGAAGATACGCACTGTGTTCATGCCGCGCAGACGGCCGCGCATGATGTCGTGGTACGTCTCGAGCTCCGTGACGGCAAACGGGTTTGTCTTGCCATTGCTGCGCAGCGTGACGCCTTCCCGGAAGTTGTGGTCGCGGTCCTCGTGGCTGATATAGACGGCGTCCGCCGTCAGCCGCACGTGGGGATAGGCCGTGCCGACGCTGGTGTCCTGAAACGGGTCGATGACGGCGCTGTAGCCGCCGGAGACCAGCTCAAAGCAGGAATGGCCATGCCAGATGATGTCCATAAGATGCACCTCAATCATCAAATTTTCTTTATTTTACTTCCGCATCCTGCGATTGTCAATCTCCGCACCGGATAATGCGGGCCTTGTTTCCCGGGGGAAAATGTGTTAAAATCAGACGCTATGAATACAACGATGACTTTTGAACAACGCTATGTGCAGGCGCGCAGACGCTTCATTGCGGCGGACTTCGCGAACCTGAACGATATGCAGAGGCAAGCGGTCCTGACCACGGAAGGCCCACTGCTGCTGCTGGCTGGTGCCGGCAGCGGTAAAACTACGGTGCTCATCCACCGGATCGCGAATCTCATCCAGTACGGCCGCGGGTCCGACACCGACGAGGTGCCGGACGCGGCGACGGAGGCGGACCTTGCGCTGCTCGAGCGCACGGACCTGACGCCGGACGAGC
>ERZ791829.1218-NODE-1218-length-16180-cov-15.881612_pt1 | contig 16180 bp, 10 predicted proteins | sample MGYA00510296_ERZ791829 | MGnify/ENA primary metagenome ERZ791829 (study PRJEB30046, sample SAMN00791973) | human gut metagenome | study: EMG produced TPA metagenomics assembly of the A metagenome-wide association study of gut microbiota in type 2...
TACGATTTCTAAGCTATTTCTTATATGTCAGTAATGACAGAATGATATACCAGACGATGACAGCCGCAAATCCGCTCAGTTGGAAAATAATTAGCAGAGGGATACTGACAATCAGAAAAATATAGCTTATCTTGTTATGCCCCCATGACAGGTCTTTAAACTTCAGTGAGAACATCGGGAGTTCTGCCACCAGCAGCAGTGACATGGCTACTACTAAGATGAACAAGTATAAAGCGTTGAAATGGTCGGATACTAAAAAGTTGTGTGCACCTACGGTCAGTGAGCCCCAGAATAATGCATTGGCTGGAGTCGGCATTCCGATAAAGGAGGAAGTCTGTCGTTCATCCAAATTAAACTTGGCTAATCGTAAGGCAGAGAAAACAGCTATCAGGAAAGCTGTATAGGGCATGATTCCTGACAATGGCAGAAGAAAATCCGGATAATGTACTTCTTTAAACAAAGAAAATGCGATGGCAGCCGGTGCAAGTCCAAAAGTAATGTCATCTGCCAGTGAATCAAGTTCTTTTCCTATGGGAGAAGATACATGTAGCAGACGGGCGGTCATTCCATCAAAAAAGTCGAATGTGGCTCCTAATACAATAAAAAGCAGAGCCAGTTCATATTTACAATGAAAAGCCATATAGCTGGCTATGCATCCACAAAACAAGTTGCAACTTGTAATGGTATTGGGAATGTTCCGGGTTATCACATTTGCCATATCTTATTATATAATAAGGTGTAAATATTGTATTTCAGGTTTAAGGCAGACGGGCAATTACCGTTTCATTACCGGTGGTTTTTTGTCCCATGCTGACGCAGACTTCTGTGCCCAGTGGCAGATATACATCTACCCGTGAGCCGAATTTGATAAATCCCATGTGCTCGTCAATATAACAATCTTCACCCGGTACCGCATAGGTAACGATGCGTCTTGCTACTGCACCGGCAATCTGCCGGGCCATCACTGTATGACCCTCAGGGGTTTCAATTACCACCATGGAGCGTTCGTTTTCCGTACTGGCTTTGGGAAGCCATGCTTTCATAAAACGTCCGTTATGATGGTCTACATGCTTTACCACTCCGTCTACAGGATACCAGTTGGCATGTACATTGGTGATGTCCATGAAAATGGAAATCATCAGTCGGCGGTCATGGAAATATTCGTGTTCATCCACCTCCTCAATTACCACGATACGTCCGTCGGCAGGAGCTACTACGGTTTTTTCCGTATCTCCTTTGAACAATCGAATCGGGCAGCGGAAAAAATTGACCATCAGTAGATACAGAATGATACTAATGGCCGCTACAATATAAAATGGTATCCGACATTCTATCCCCCAATATAAAGCGGAGTTTACAAGAAGCAATAATATTGCGCTGGTAATCAGAATGTGAGTTCCTTCATGGTGGAGGCGGATTTTTTTTAGTTTCTTTATTTTGTTCATTCGGGTCATAACAAAGTTGAATGTTTTATCGTGCGAAGATAGGGCTAATTTGAGAACTCTGCAAATAATAGAAACAGAAAAACAAGCTAAGGTGAATATTTCCTCTTTAAATAAAGAGGAAAAAAGATGATTTTGATATCTGCTGAAAAAACGCAAGGGTGTTTGATTTTAAACTCTTTGACATTTTAACTGAAACACAAGTACATTTTAAAGGAAACGTACTTGCGTTTTAGTTGAAATGTACTTGTGTTTTTGAGGGTGATGTAAAAGCATTTGGAGGTATAATTTTATTTGTGAAATAGATGTTCTTTATCATGTTTGTTTTTGTATGTATCTGATAGATAGGCGTTTATAAAGTTTGTAATTTTTTGTTTTTTTAGCTAATGAATATTTTTGTCCCCTTAAATGAACTATTTTGTCACTTCTTTCTATAATAAAACGGTACATTTGTCACGAAAACTTTAAAATCTAAATTTAATCTAAATTCATTGTATGCAAACTGAATTCCGTACTATTCTATGGAGAAGGGGATTGAGCATGATGCTGTTCGTCTTATTCTCTATGACTGTGGCTATGGCCCAGGTGCTCGTGAAGGGTACTGTGATTGACAAGACAGGAGAAAGTGTCATCGGTGCCAGTATTCAAGTAAAAGGTACTACTCAGGGAACCATTACCGATATTGATGGTAAGTTTTCGTTAGGAGTACCTGACAAAAAATCCGTTATTGTGATTTCTTTTATTGGCTATGCCACAAAAGAACTCCAGGTGGATCCCTCTAAACCAATGTCTATTGTATTGGAAGAAGATACAAAGGTATTGGATGAAGTTGTAGTCGTTGGTTACCAGGAAGTGAGAAAAAAAGACCTGACTGGTTCTGTAGCCAAGGCGGATATGAATGAATTGTTAAATACTCCAGTAGGGTCATTTGACCAGACACTGGGGGGACGTATTGCGGGTGTAAATGTGTCTTCTGGAGAAGGTACTCCGGGTGGAACGATGAATATTGTAATTCGTGGTAATAACTCATTGACACAGGATAACTCTCCACTTTATGTAATTGATGGTTTCCCGGTGGAAGATGCTGCCATTGCAAGTACTATCAACCCTTCTGATATTGAATCATTGGATATTTTGAAGGATGCTTCGGCTACGGCTATTTATGGTGCTCGTGGTGCAAATGGTGTAGTTATTATTACGACTAAAAAAGGTAAGGTAGGTAAGGCACAAATTACATATGATGGAAGTGTAACCATGCAGCATGTGACTCGTACCATCCCGATGATGGATGCATACGAATTTGTAAAATTACAGGCAGAAACATATCCTGCATCCATTGCAAATTCGACAGGTGGATACCTTATGGAATATCAAGGAAAACAATGGACTCTGGAAGATTATCGTGATATTTTCCAATATGACTGGCAAGATGAAATTTTGCGTACAGCTTTGCAGCATAATCATAATATAAGAATTACGGGAGGTACAGAAGGTGTCCGTTACAATGCATCTGTATCTTATTATAATCAAGATGGTATTTTGCTGAATTCAGGTTATGAACGTTTTCAGGCGCGTGCAAATACGGTTGTGAAAAGAGATAAATTGGATATTAGTCTGACTACAAACTATTCTCGTAGCATACAGACTGGTAGCACTCCATCAGAAACTTCTTATAGTGGTATGAATAACCTGTTCTATAGTGTATGGGGATATCGTCCTGTTACTTATCCGAACAAGTCTATGGAGTCATTGCTGAATGATGTGATGGATGAGGCTATTGATAGCAGTAATGACTACCGTTTCAATCCTATCCGTTCTTTAAAAGAGGAATATCGCAAGTACTATATTAATAATCTTCAGATGAACGGATACGTTTCTTATGAATTTATTAAAGGATTGAAATTGAAGGTTTCGGGAGGTTATACTTACGATGCACGTAAAAACGACCAGTTCAACAACTCCAATACACGTTACGGTGGTCCGACTTCTACCGATAAAGTGAATGCGCAGATTATTCGTAATGAACGTTTGACATGGTTGAATGAAAATACGTTGACATATCAAACAAACATTAAGAAGAAACATTTCTTTAACTCTTTGATTGGTATTACATTCCAGAATTCAGATTATGAATATTATTCACTGAAGTCTACTCATATCCCTAATGAATCGCTGGGAATGGCTGGAATGGCAGATGGAACTTTGTCTTCTTCATCTTCTTTGAAGAGTTCTTGGGCAATGATGTCTTACTTGGCACGTTTGAATTATAATTATAAATCAAAATATTATGCAACCGCTTCATTCCGTGCCGATGGTTCATCCAAGTTTAGCAAAAAACATCGTTATGGCTATTTCCCCTCAGGATCTTTAGCTTGGAACTTTATGGAAGAAGAGTTTATGGCTCCAATTAAGAAAGTTGTTGGAGCAGGTAAGCTGCGTGTAAGCTGGGGATTGACGGGTAATAACCGTATTGGAGAGTATGATTATTATGCTTTGTTGCAGATGCTGAAGGAGAAACAAGGAGATTATATCTCTAATGGTAGTATACCGAGCGGTGTTTATCCTTTTGATAATGACATGAGTAGTGTAGGTATGGTGCCCGTTTCTCTTCCAAATGAAGATTTGAAATGGGAAACTACTGAGCAATGGAACGTAGGTTTGGATTTGAGTTTCTTTGATGAACGGTTGAATTTCACAGCTGATGTATATCGTAAAACTACGCGTGATTTGCTTTTGGAAGCTTCTTTACCTCTTGTTTCTGGATATTATAGTGCTACGAAGAATATAGGTAAGGTTCGTAACGATGGTTTGGAATTGAGCTTAAGTACAGTAAACATCAAGACAAAAGATTTTACCTGGACTAGTGACTTTAATATTGCATTCAATAAGAATGAGGTACTTGAACTGGCTGAAAATCAGCTGTCATTGACAACTGCTGCCAAATTTGACCAGAATTATAATTCTCAGCCGAGCTATATTGCTAAGGTAGGACTCCCGATGGGTATGATGTATGGTTATCTTTATGAAGGTACTTATAAGTACGATGACTTTATTAAGTCTGGAAATAGCTATACTTTGAAAGATAATGTACCGTATTTCAGTTCAGAAGCAAATACACAGCCGGGTATGCCTAAATATAAGGATATAAATGGAGATGGAGTTATTGATTCCAATGACCGTACGATTATAGGTCGTGGTTTGCCAATCCATACTGGTGGTTTTACTAATAGCTTTGCTTATAAAGGATTTGACCTGAGTATCTTCTTCCAGTGGTCATACGGAAATGATATTATGAATGCAAACCGCTTGTTCTTTGAAAATGCAGGAGGTAAGAAGGATTTGAACCAGTTTGCTTCTTATGCAAACCGTTGGACACCGGATAATCCAGATAGCGATATTCCTGCAGCAACTAAATCTGCATCAAATAATGTGATATCTTCACGTATTATAGAAGATGGCTCTTATTTGCGTTTGAAGACCGTTACGTTGGGTTACACATTCCCGAAGACTCTGATTGCAAAAGCTAAATTGAGTAATGCAAGAGTATATCTGGCAGCTCAGAACCTGTGGACATGGACAAGTTATTCGGGTTATGACCCAGAGGTTTCTATTCGTAACAGTGCCTTGACTCCTGGTCTTGACTTCTCTTCTTATCCGAGAGCATTCACTTTGAGTTTTGGTGTTAATTTGGGATTTTAATAAAGGGTTGAATTATAAATCGTGAAATATATGAAAATAATAAAATACGCTTTATGTGCTTTCTTGTTTGGAGGATTGGTTTCCTCTTGTAACTTCCTGGACAAGGAGCCTTATAAGCTTTCTCCGGAGAAATATTTTAACAATGCCACGGAAGCAGAGTCATTCCTGACAGGTGTATATGCCATTTTGGGACAATCTACTTTCTATGGAGAGAATTTTATGTATCTTGCTGGTGGTGACGACTTGCAGCATTATGGCGGAACAAGTACTCGTCAGCCGGCTGATAAAGGACTTATTTGTGCCAATACAGTATCAAGTGACCCTGCCGTTACTGGTATGTGGTATACATTGTATTCTGGTATTAATCGTGCCAATATGTTCCTGGAGAACATTGATCGCGTAAATGATATTTCTGATGAACAGAAAGCTCAGTATATAGCAGAAGCTCGCTTTTTACGTGCTTTTTACTATTTCACATTGGTACAAAACTGGGGTGATGTGCCGTTCAAGACTGAATCGACCAATACCGTAGATAATCTGAGTCTTCCGCGTACTGACAGAGAGAAAATTTATGATTTTATCGTAACCGAAATGTCTGAAGCGGCCGATGAAGAAAAAGGAGGCTTGTTACATGCCAGTGAATTGGGATATAAGCCTGGACGAATTTCTCGTTCTGCAGCCTGGGGAATCTTGGCAAGAGTATACATGTTTCGTGCAGGAGAATATCATAGAATGAAGACTCAGCCTTCAGGAAAGGAGACAGAATATTTTGCAAAGGCAAGTGAATATGCTCAGAAAGTGATGAACGAAGGACATGATCTGGCTGATAATTACTGGGATGTATTCATTGATTTGTGTTCAGACAGATACAATAGTACTGGAAAGTATGAGAGTATTTGGGAAGTAGAATTTGCTGGTGGCAATCAGACTGATGTGAAGGCTGCTGGACGTTGGGGAAATAATGTAGGATTGGAAGGTCCGGACTTGTCAAATAATAGTAATGTGGTTGGAAGGAATGACCCGGGTTATTGCTACCAGTTTATATTTGCTACTCCGAAACTGTTTGATTTGTACACTGCTAATGGTGATTATGAGCGTTTCTACTGGAATTTGGCTCCATTTAAGTATGTAGAAAAGGATAATAAGGCAAAGGTTTCGGTTACCGGACGCTATTTCGTTAAAGGTTCTATGCGTAAAATCCTTGATGAATTCCATAACTGGGGCGAGGATACTTATTCATACGGTGAATATACAGGACCGGCAGAGAGCTATAATCAGGTAGGTGATTTTGAAAATCCTAGTGAAGTAAAAGATAAAGGTCGGGCTTGTGCAAAGTTCCGTCGCGAATATGAAGCTGACAAGAAAGATAAAAACTATACTTGTATCAACTTCCCTATATTACGTTATTCGGATGTATTGCTGATGATTGCCGAGGCTGAGAATGAAGTGAATGGAGGTCCTACTACATTAGCATATACATGTATTAATAAGGTACGTTCGAGAGCTGGCATTTCTACTTTGAGTGGCCTGGATCAGGCTGGTTTCCGTCAGGCTGTGAAAGACGAACGTGCAATGGAATTGTGTTTTGAGTTTACACGTCGTTATGATTTGATACGATGGGGAGAATTTGTGACTAATATGCATGCTATGGTAGATGTAGCTCTTTCTGCAGGTGATGAATGGAAGCAGGTACAAACTAATAGTGTACATAATTATTTCAAAAACGTGACAGAAGCCTATAATTATTTCCCGATACCAGATCAGGAAATGTCTGTAAATAAGGAAATAACAGAAAATAATCCAGGCTGGTAATCTTGAAAACAATATTAAAGTAGTAAGAATTATGAAAACATATAATTGGTTGTTTCTGACATTAGCGGCTTTTTCTTCAGTGGCATGTAATGATGAACTGGAGAAAGACTTGAAAGATGTTAGTGTAACAGTTGAGACAAACGATAACGTGACATACGATGGAAAGGTGATTACTGTGGCAAAAGGAACCCCTGTTAAATTTAATATAGGAGGTGAACCGGATAATATCACTTTCTTTAGCGGAGAAACTGGACATAATTTTGATTATCGGGAAAGGGTTACAATCGATCCGTCTCAGATTGTATCTTCAAAACTGACTGTAGAAATAAATACCCAGTATAGTGGTGCGTATGACAATCTTTTCAGCATGTATATGTCTGAGGAATTTCCTGGACTTTATAAAGACGATTTTCCTGGAGATTGTCAACAGTTGAAGGATTTTACTGGATGGACGGAATGGGTGAAGCAAGAGGAACTTCCGGTTGAGCCTAGTAAAACTGTGAGCTATGAAATGGATATGATGTCTCATTTGGGAAAAAATATTACATTGGCTATTCATGTGCATCCACATGATCTTACAAAACAGCAGCCTAGATTGAACTTTAGTAAAGTGAAAATCACGAATGAACTGACAAATGGTTCTGCAGTTGAACTTTATGCTTCAAATATGGGCTTTACTCCTGTAAATGTATGGAGTTCTGATGTTAGCAGTGTAGAGATTGACCCGAACCTGTCAAAGAATACCGGATATTATGACACAAATAATAATCTGATAGAAAGTGCCTTGTGGTATGGTACCGTAACTAATAATATTTGGGGTATGTGGAATCTTTCTAATGCTTCTACCGGTAGTTTCTATGTGCATAGTGCCGCTCTTGGAAAGGGGCTTCGCGAATCATGGTTAGTGTCTGATTATTTGGTAATCAATGCTTGTTCTCCTGATACAGGAGTCGCTTTGAAAAATATGACAAACCGTTTTTCTTCGTATGAATATACATACAACGAGGTCGGAACTTATAGAGCTACTTTCTATGTATCTAATGAAAATTATAAACATAGTGAGTCAAAAATTATAAATATGGTAATTAACGTAAAATAAACAAACTAAATGATATATCTTATGAAGAACTTTAAATCTTTACTGCCTTTCCTGCTGATGTTATTTGTGTGGGCAGGATGTGATACAGATGATTTGAGAAATAATGTGGATGAGTTGGAGAACCGAGTAGAAAGCTTGGAAGCTCAGGTGAGTGCCATCAATGACAATATGAACGCTATTCGTGTAATATTGGATGGAACGAAAACCATATCTTCATATACATTGGAAAATGGAACCTATACGTTGAAGTTAAGTGACGGGTCTGAAATTACTTTGTCACAAGGAAATGAAGGACAGATTGTTGAACCTGATATTACGATTAATGAAAATGGAGAATGGGTTCTGAATGATAAAGTAATAGGACAAGCTACCGGTAACGATGGTATAACTCCTAAATTTAATATCAGTGCAGATAAATATTGGCAAATTAGCCTTGATGGCGGGGTTACCTATGACTATGTATTGGATGTAAATAATAAGAAGGTTCCTGCCACTACAGGGGGTGATGTAAGTGTTTCTGATGCATTCTTTAAAGAAGTGAATGTGAAAGGTGATATGCTGGAGGTTACATTGAAGGACGGAGAGACTTACTCATTACCTATTGTAGCCGATTTAAAGGCACAGATTGTAGATCCTGCTAAAGGATTTAAAGATGGTGTCTGGACTATCGGATATGGTGAAACTGTAACAACTGAAGTGGAAATTTCTGGTGATAACTCTTTTGTAACTGTTCCTGCAGGAGGCTGGACAGCTACATTGAGTGAGGTAAAAGATGGAAAGGCAACTTTAACGGTTACAGCTCCGGCCCAGGCTTCAGTACAGAGCCGTGCTACTGCCGATAATTCTACAGAATTGGTTTTGCAGGTAAATAAAGGGATTAACTGGGCAATTGATAAAATTAAAGTGGAGGCAAAACTTGTAGTTGCAAGTTATAAGGCCTTGTATGATGCGGATCAGGCTATCAATGTAAATGGAGTAGAGATTTCTAAGGCTATGTTCGGTGAAGCATGTAGCATTGAATCTGATACCGAAATCTCTAAATTAGATTATAAGGTTTATTTTGTGAAACCTGGAGCTACATTGACGTATAATGCGCCTACATCAGTTTCTGCTAAATCGTTGATTGTAATAGGTGATAATTCTGCCGACCAGACAGCAAAAGTAGTATTGAAGAATCGTATTCAGTTAAATATGGGATCATCTCCTGCTGAAAGTGATGGTTATTATGTATTCTATAATGTTAACTTTGATGCTTCTTCTACTACTACTCCGGCATTATTGGCCTATAAGAATGACGTACAAGATAAAGCTATTGTGTTTGATAACTGTAATCTGACTTTAGGAAATAAAAACTTTTTTGAGTTGACAACAGACGGACGTTATTTCAATAGCCTGACTATTAAGAATTCGAAGGTGAAATTGAATAACAGTATGTATCTTGTTCATATTGATAAGAATACTTCTACAAAATTTGGAAATTTATCTTTGGTGAACAATGTATTCTATGCTGAAGCTGTAACAAGCGGAAATGGATTCAAGATCTTTAATTCTACGAATGCTACCTCAAGTTTGGACAAACTGGTTCTTAATAATAATACATTTGTTAATGTTTGTCCTAATTGGAGTGGAATGTATTATCAGCTTAGTTTAGGTACGGTAGATTTGCAGAATAATCTCTTCTGGGCTTCTACTCTTCCTGCAAATGGTATCATCTTACGTCCGGGAAATACGAAAATTGCAGGAACTGTTTGTAAGCACAATGTAGGATTTAGTCTCAATGCGAATACAAACACTTGGATTGCATTCTTTGGATTTGATGATAATAAGTTCGAGGGTGCTGAAAATATTATCAATATTAAGGCTGAATCTACAGAAAGTGCAGAAAATCCATTTGTTGGTGGAACCTTCGATCTTTCTACAGGTACGTTTGTTCCTAATGCTACTTATGCAGAATATGGTGCAAAATTTGAATAAAAACCTTTGACCCATGAAGAAACTGATATTTTTATTTCTTAGTATGATTTCTCTTGTCGCGCTGAATTCGTGTGACAAGAGAGACGATATCCAGAAGGATATTGATGATTTGAACTCTCGCTTGGACCAGTTGGAACCTATGTTGGCTCAGTTGAATGAGAATATTTCAAATTATCAGGGAGTCCTTGATGGAAAGTTGTTGGTAATGGGATATGCCGTGAGTGAAAACGGAGATTATACTGTGGAACTGAGCAATGGAGAAACAATTAAAATCTATAGCGGAAAACCGGCAGAAGATTTACCGTTGTTTTCTATTGCTGATGGTAAATGGTTTTATACGCAAGGCGATGAAACTTATCCTTTGATGAATTCCGAAGGTCAGCAAGCACCGGCTTTAGGTGAGACTGGAGTTACTCCTAAGATTCGTGTAAATGCACAAGGCATGTGGGAATATTCATTGGACAATGGAAAAACTTGGTTAGGTAATATCGGACCGGCTAATCCTGCTCAAGGAAGTGCGGGGGTATCTATTTTTACAAATGTAATTGTTTCCGATGATGGATCTTCGTTGACTTTTGAATGGAAGAATGGAGAAACAGTTATGAGCCAGACCGTAGCTTTATATGGAGGATTGAGCCTTGATGTAGATTATGGTTCAGCTCCCATTGTCTTTGCCCTGGGTGAGTCTCGTGAGTTTAAAGTCACTCAAACAAAGGTAGAAAATGTGGTGATTGAAACCAATACCTGGGGAGTGAAGTTAGATGAAAAGAAGATTTATATAACAGCTCCTACGGTGAATGTACAAGGAAAGGAATATGAAGATAAGATTGTCCTGAAAATATTCTCTAAAGAAGGATATTGTAAGGCAGTGATAATTCCTGTAAAGTTATTGACTAAATAGTAACGTCATAGAGATTGAAAAAATTCTGCCACATTGTGGCAGAATTTTTTTTATAATATCATGAGATTGGAGAAAGACATTATATCGCAAGGATTTTATTATTGCGATATAACGGAATAAGATTTAAAACTGAATACGAATGAAAAAAAATCACCTTAAAACAGTATGGCTGCATTGTGTATGGACAGCTGTCATGCTATTGATTGTATGTGCGTGTAAAGGCGAAAATCCAGAGGGGGATAGAGAAGATAGCGCCGAAGATAGTCCGGTTGCAGATAATGTATTGACACAGATGAATCGTGATATTGCCGATATGCAACAGATTGCAGAAGGAGAGGTTAAAGTTTTAGCTTATACAAGGGAAAGTAGCGGCCGGTTTCTGATAGAATTAGACAATGGTCATGTGCTTACTGTGTATGCAGAGGATGAGCTGGAAGAGAATGCCTCTGTTCCTTTGGTTGGAATTGATGCAGACGGTTATTGGGTGTATAAATTAGATGGAGAAACTGAAAATTTAAAAGTTGCGAATGGGCAACGTGTTTCTGCATTAAGTTCTACTGGTAAAGGAGTCTTTACGCCGCAATTTCGAATTGGTTCGAAGAGGTTTTGGGAGGTTACCTATGATGGTTCTCAATGGCTGCAAATTGGAAACCGGCAGGTATGGGACATAGAAAAAGAAGCAGCTGCTGCATTTTCTCCTTTTGCGGATTGTGTTTTGAACGAATCTGCCGGTACATTGTCGTTGCATTTACGGTGTGGAGCGAAAGTAATTACTGCACAGGTACAAGGTAAAACCACAACAGAGGCCTGGAATAAGTTTGTAGCAGGCTCTTCCGATAATGTATTGCTGGATTTCTCGTATGCTGGTTACAGACATGGGGAAGAAGAAGCTCCCGATGGATTTGCATTTGGATATAAAATTGAGAATGTGAAAGAACGTATGCTGCAGAAGAATATGTCTGCCCGTGCTGCCTTTCTGGATATTATAAATGAGTATAAACTGGATAAAGGGATAAAAAATGCCAATGTGGTGATTTATTTCCCGGAAGGTACTTATGTGTTGCACAATGATGATGACAACACATACGATGCAAATAAAACAGATTTTGACTCAGATGCAAAAGGAAATAATGTCAGCAATGAAATTTTGATGTATGGAGGGAATTTTGTCATAAAAGGTGACGGAGCAGACAAGACGTTCCTGGAAATGGAAACTCCTAACTTGCCTAAAAAGAAATCGGATATGTATTCTTCGCCAGTAATGATTAATATCAAGCATAATTCATGGCTGGGAGCTGAGTATGAAGTGACTGGAAATGCGGAAAAAGGCGCGTTTAAGGTGAAAGTGGCTGGAGCATCGAATTTCAAGGTCGGTGAGTGGGTATGCTTGTATTTACATGACAATAATCCTGAACTGGTGAGAAGGGAATTGCTTCCGTATACTTGGGAATCTACTATGACAAATATTTCTACAGAAGGTGTGCAGGTGGAAGATTACCATCAGATTGTGAGCATTAGTGGCGATGAACTAACGTTTAAAGAACCGATAATGCATGAAGTGGATGCACAATGGAACTGGAAATTACGTAAGTATTCCTATTACGAGAATGTAGGGGTAGAGGATTTGACGTTTGTAGGACATGCTGTAGATGACTTCATTCATCATCGTAGCTGGATTGATGATGGGGCGTATAAACCGATTGCTTTTATGCGTGTGGTCAATTCATGGATGCGACGAGTGAACTTTGAGAGTGTGAGCGAGGCTGCTTCTATTATCTCTAGTGCGAACTTCTCTGCTTATAAAATTAATATTACCGGGAATCGCGGACATTCGGCCATTCGTTCCCAAGGTTCCAGCCGGGTGTTTATTGGTGCAGTACGTGATTGTACGGACGGACCGTTGGCAGACCAATACCCTACGTTTCAGACTAATGCCGGACAATATCATGCTTGTGGCGTATCGAAACCTAGTATGGGAGCTGTTATTTGGAGGGTAACCTGGGGGGATGATGCTTGCTTTGAATCGCATGCTACTCAGCCTCGTGCTACGTTGATTGATAATTGTACGGGTGGTTTTGTGCAGTCCAGACAAGGGGGAGATGCTAATCAGGTACCGAATCATTTGAATGATCTTACTATCTGGAATATGTGTGCTACGAAGACAGCTGTAAATGGAGGCGGAACACTACCTGGTAATGGTGAGTTTGACTGGTGGCGTATGGGATGGAAATACTGGAAGATTTTGCCTCCGGTAGTTGTGGGGTTCCATGGGGCTTCTGTTAAATTCGTAAAGGAGCAGGTAAAATTAGATGAGAGTAATGGCATTCCAGTGGAACCTCAATCGCTTTACGAGGCGCAGTTGAAGCATCGTTTAGGGACTGTCCCAGCTTGGTTAAATGCGTTGAAGCAGTTTTAATGAAATTTCTTTGTTTGTTTTATGTTTTCCTGTCCGAAGCTATATGTTTCTGGGAGCAGAAATTTATATTTCCCGATTAGCAAACGAATAGCTCTCTGACGGAAAACATAAAAAATTTTTTGATGTCATACTTTTTTGTTCAAGAGGTTTTGTTGTCAACTTTTACCTTATCCTTTTAAAATAAGAATCCCGTTCTTCGCGTGTATAAATACCGAAGAACGGGATTCTTGTCATTTATAAAGCTCGTGTATCAGTCTTTGTCAATTTTAAGAATACCACCAGTCGTAGAATTGAAAACGACCCGTGTATTGATTTTTTTGTCAAACAGACCATCTACCAGTACTTCGGTATGCCCGAACTGGGTAAATGACATTTCGTCGTTGAAAAGTTTTTTGCCTTGATAGCTGACTGTGACATTACCTTTACCGGGTACATTGTAAATGACACCGTCAATTTTTTTCTTCTTTTTCCCTTCTTCTTCAGGCACAGGCAAGGTAGAAGTGTTTCGAATAGAAACGTAAATCGGATCACCAGCCAGATTGTTCGTAGGAAGCACTCCTAGTTGGGCAGAAAAACGAGCGGCAATTTGTTCTTGTGCATTGTTGTCGGGTTCTACTAAAAACGTAAAGACTTTGTCTTTGCGGTCAGTAGTACCGGTAAATGTTTGGGTCAGCGCTTTTTCTTGTTTGTTCAGCTGGTCAATAACCAGTTGCAGGGAAGCCCCGTCCTTTGGCATGGTTTCTGCCTGGCCGCGCAGGATGATATTTTTGCTGTCGCGTATGTTGTAAATTTCGCGTGCTGTCAGTTCGGCCATCTTGGCACTGGAACCGGCCATGAGGATGTCTTCTGTCATGTACTTGCGGGCATTTTCATGTGGCTCGGGTGTCTCCAGTTTATAGTCAGGGGCAGATTCTTTCTCTGTAGAGGTTGTATTGATGGCTTTTACGATACCTTTATCTGTCAGTTCCACATTGGATGCCACACTTTTATCTTTCAGTTTCATGATGTAAGCTTTGGTGGAGTCGGGTACTCCCACAAGGCGTACATGAATATCCTTGATTTCCCAGTGACTTTCGGGCTGTGTATTGACATCATTTAAACGCAGGTAGCGGCTGGCGTAGAGGCTGAAGTCGCCTGGCTGGTAGTTTACTTTGGTTGCAATGATGTCAATAGCAACTTTGGTCTTAGGCAAGAAGTACACGATGCCTTCGCCTGCTTGTGGTACATAGCTTTCCTGGGAGTAGGCATTCAGAGAGGCCAGTAGTCCCAATGCAATGATTCCTCTTTTCATATTGTCTGTCATTTAGTTTCCATTAGTTGTTTCCAGGCTTCAGGCAGTGCTTCTACAATATCTCCGGAAGTCATGCTGATAACGCCTTTTTGCTGGCAAGCAATGTCACCGGCCAAACCGTGTACATATACACCCAGTCGGCAGGCTTCTTCGTGTGTATAGCCTTGTGAAAGCAGTGAAAGGATAATACCGGTAAGTACATCACCGCTTCCGGCTGTGGCCATACCCGGATTGCCTGTCGGATTGAAATAGGTCACTCCGTCAGGGGTAATGACGGCGCTCCATGCCCCTTTCAGTACGATGTAGCATTGCAGGTGGGCTGCCAGCTCTTTAGCTTTTGACAAGCGTTCATAGCTGTTGCTGCAGCGCCCGATGATGCGTTCCAGTTCCTTGACATGTGGAGTCAGGATACTGTGGCGAGGAATACGGGTCAGGTAGTTGCGGTAGTTGCTGAAAATATTGAGTGCATCTGCATCCAGAACTAAAGGGATATAGCAGTTGCTTACCTGGTCAAACAGTGCCTGCACCGTGATTTCTTCCTGTCCTAATCCTGGACCGATGGCTACGGCCTGGAAGTTGTCGAGGTCGGCAGCTTCAGCAAAGCAGCGGTCGTGTACGTCATCTTGCACCATGGCTTCGGGCACATTGCTCTGTAGCAGATCATGGTTACATACAGGAGTGTGTACGGTAAGTAGTCCGATGCCTGAACGCAGGCAGGCACGTGAAGCTAACAAAGCGGCACCTCCCATCCCGTAGGAACCGGCTATCAGCAGACCGTGGCCGAACATGCCTTTGTGGGCAAACTTCTTTCTCGGCTTGATGAGCGCACGCATTTCGCTGGCTTCGGTAATATAATAGGGAGTTTTTGCTGCTTCGATGAATTCACGGCTGATGCCGATGTCGAGTAATTGCCATTCGCCTACTACATCTGCATTTTCAGCAAAAAGGAAGGAGAGTTTAGGCAACTGGATACTTAGGGTCAGGTCGGCCTTGATGATATTTTGTCGGATGTTGTGGGTGTTGTCTTCTCCCATCAGTCCGGAAGGAATGTCAATGGATACTACCTGGGCAGGAGAAGCATTGATGTATTGTACTACGGCTGCAAAGCCTCCACTTAGCGGTTTTTGCAGTCCGGAACCGAACAGACCATCTATGACTACGTCGTGACTGCCCAGATGGGGAGGATCGAACTGGTTGCTGACTTCGGTGTAGTTGGCAAAACCGCTTTCTTTCAGACGCTGTACGTTTGTAAGGCATTCTTCAGAAAGTGTGCCTTTTACATTGAACAAATAGACTTCTACCGGATAGTTCTTAAGAAAAAGAATCCGGGCTACGGCCAGTGCATCTCCGCCATTGTTCCCGGGACCGGCAAATACGACAAGACGGTGTGATTTGTCATATCGCTCGCTGATGGCTTGTGCCAGCAGACCGGCGGCTTTTTCCATAAGGTTGATTGACAATATAGATTCGTGGGCGATGGTATATGCATCAGCCTCTTTTTGTTGTGTACAACTTAAAATTTTCATTGTATATATAAAATAGCTAT
>ERZ791829.1220-NODE-1220-length-16148-cov-21.465171_pt1 | contig 16148 bp, 24 predicted proteins | sample MGYA00510296_ERZ791829 | MGnify/ENA primary metagenome ERZ791829 (study PRJEB30046, sample SAMN00791973) | human gut metagenome | study: EMG produced TPA metagenomics assembly of the A metagenome-wide association study of gut microbiota in type 2...
GGTAACTCACTTCGGTTTTTTGGTGCCTACCCCGTACCGCCATGTGGTACAAGGTTGACACTGCGCAGTGGTTCAGTGTTAGCACGGTATCAGAAAAAAGAGAGTGATACTATTGTACCACTCCCTCTGTCTTGTATTTAAAATTTATTTTATCTAATTCCTGTCAAGTCTACCTGTATTGTACCTCCATTCCAGTTACCACTATCTCTTGTCACTGTCAACCAGTGTGCACTAACACTTGTAACTTTTGAAGGGAAAGTGCCAGTTCCCGGTATTGTTGTTGTTACTGTCCAAGTGAATAAGTTAGCGTTTTCTACTGGAATATATACAGCTCCAGTGTTTGCATAGGTAGGTATAGATGCTGTTATAGTGTAACCACCTTGATATTTATAATCAAGTGCTACTATTTGTGTAGTAGACTCAGCTGAAAGTGAGATGCCCTTATTATCACCAAGTATGTATCCATACGATTTAGAATTTGTTAATCTAAAAAGAAGCATGCTATTTATATTGGATGTATAAGAGCCAGCAAAGTTAAGTACTAAAGGTGAGCCAGTAGCACCAAAATTTAATTGAGCGGCATCATCAACAGCAACAGCATGTTTTGTCCCATTTATTTTACATCCTATTGCATTAAAGTACTGTTTAGCAACGTTTGCGCTAGCTTCATTATGAACATAAATACCGTCACTACCATAAAATTCACAATTTCTAAACGTATAATTGCAACCTCTTGTACATCCACAGCCCAACGCTGGCTCATGCTCACTAGTAAATTTACAATTCACAACATTTATTGTAGTACCAGCACTTGTATCGGTACTTCCATCAAGATGAAAGGCATAAGCACTTTCACTTGTTGAATGAAAAAATATGCCCTCAATATAAGTATCACCATAAATATTTGCAGGGCCATTAGGATATGCTGTATCGCTAACAATCTCTGGCATATCAATACCAATAAGGTCTATACCTGGATTTTTTGTAAGTACAATACTTTCTTTGTATACACCACCGCAGATTAAAATTGTAACTCTGTTATTTCTACTGCAATATCTCTTTGCAAAGGTAATAGCCTCATTAATTGTATGAAATCTTCCACCACTTTTGGCAACTGTAATAACATTAGGGGTGTCACCATCAAACACAACGTTTTTTAATTCATTTAATGCACTTGTTGTTAAATCAATTTTTTTATTAAATTCAGTATTAGTATTAGTCTGATTTTTTTTAAATGTCTGTAAATCACTGTTAGTATTATTTGCAAGCTCTTTAGCTGCGAGGGCTTCTTTTCTATACTCTTCAACCTGTGCATTATAATTACCAGTATTAACCCAATAATCTGTATTATTAATTTCCACATTCGCAGGCACTGGCACTTTACTCGTAAAGCTATTACCCATATACGTTACCACACTCAATGCTTCATACTGCAAAGCCTTATTCCACTCACCCATAATCTTCGGCACGTACCTAGCACCAACATACTGTCTGTTAATTAATTCATTACTCATATCACTTTTACCTCTCTTTCTTAATAACTTAATACTAAATGTCCATAGTCATAGTTACCAACACCGATATTATTTTCAATATCTAACCCAGTAGTATTAAATGTAATATTCTTCCAATTAGCAGGAATATTATAAATAATATATCCACTGTCACTAATAGTAACAAATATCATAGTTGCAAGATACTCTCTAATAATACTTTCTGCAAAACTAGTATCATAGTTATTAATCCATTCCTGCACCTTTTTCATTTCCTGCTTTAACTTTTCAACATCATTACTAATAGCTTTATCATTTTCAATCAAATTATTAATATAGTCAACGCACTTGCAGATAACTTCATAATAACTTAATTCATCATCATATACTAGTGGTAACACTTTAAAGCACCAAAACCTAAACTCTGTTAAGTCTCTATAATTTGCGTCCATTATTACCTCCCTTTCCCTTTACCATAAAGTAAAGAAACAATCACTACAATCCTCAATAATCATCATATCAATATTGAGAAAAGTCTCTCTAAATTTCTTTAATAAACTGCTATAATTTTCTGTTCCTTGTTTACCTTTAACTGTTTCAATATACTTATCAGTATTATTAATATTTTCTGTACCACTTCCAGTTTTACTATCATTCCTTGTCAATGTATCTGTACTTTCATTAGTAGTCGCATTATCTTCATTCACCTTAGTAACTGTAGTCAAAGGTACGCTATCAGCAATTCCCTGTGTGTCCATACTATTTTGTGGAGTATCACTAAATCTATTCAAAGTATTAGTATTACTTGTACCGCTACCGCTACTAACATTTTTAGTTGTACCTATATTAGTTTCTGTGTTATTGCTTGTCTTATTACTTGTACCACTACCCTCTCTATTTCTTGTCAAATCAACATCATAAAAAGGGTTAAACTCAAGCAACTCGCTTTTATATAACTGATTGTAATAAGGCATAATCTCATTTAGCTTAGCATTTAACGCAAGCTTCCACCTGCCTACAGTCTCATGCGCAATCTCTCTTGTGTAATAGTGCTTTAATATTTTCCTGCACAAAATCTGTCTATAGTTTTCATCAAAGATAGGAAAGTCAAAATTAAAAACCTTATTCCAACACCTATCTAAAATACTATCAACATTATCTGCACCCTCACTCTCACTCAAGCCTGCACTATTTTCACAAATAAATCGCACCTCTGTTGTATACTTACTCATTATTTTCACCACCTTTACCTACATCAGTCTCATTACTCAAATCTGCTTTATCGACATCATAAGTATCAAGTACCTGCATGTCCTCTCTATAATCAACACTAATGTTTAACCCAAACATTTTGTTAATCTGCTCACATGCCTGTTGTCTCATAAACAGTCTTGAATACCTACTAGCAATCGTGCCACCTAAGTTTCTTTGTACTTCATCAGTTATCATTCTTTCTTTCTTCACAGTATTAACATTACTAATGCCTAAGTATGTCAATGCTTCATTCCAATACTGCGTTTTTAAATCATACAACTTATCAGCAACATAAGGGCTTGTAGTATCAAAAGTCTTAATACCACTTAAATCCAAATTCTTATCGCCGAAAATGAATGGTTCATTACCCATATACTGTGCATATAGATTTTTCATTACAAGTCTCTGATTTTCAGTACATGTAATAATCTTAGGTGTTTTCTGCTGTATAACATTTATATCAATAGTCCTCTGTATTTCATACAGTCTTTTGCTCATTTCCTGCACATCAAGTATACTGTTAGTGTGTAGCATATTATTAAAGATAATAACACTGTTACTTTGGTCAAGTTTCATCTGATAACCATTTTGTGCAAACGCTGTACGTGTAATAGGTATTCTGTAAACATCAAGCGTTCCACCTATCATAACTTGTAGTCCTAAATAACCCATGACTTCATCCTTAAAAAATACAGCCATCCCGTCATTGAAAAGAGCTAACTCTAAAAATCTTGCGTCAATTGTATTAGGTAAGTTCTGCCAGTCAAACATTGAAATGCTTAATTCAGTAAGCCTATTAACATACTGTAAATATGTTCTTTGATTTTGCAGGAACGCTTCAGTTTGTGCTTTTCTTCCTTTTTTCATTGTCTCACCTCTTTTCTAACTAGGTCTGTTATCTAAGGAATAGTTACCTATTTCACTAGCATTTTTCCAAAATGTAATACCACTGTTAAAAATATTTTTGATTGCAGTAATATCGTTATTACTACAATTTATACTAACTAAATTGCACTGCTGTGTTTTGGTGTATGTCCAATGTGGTCTTACATTAATATTAGGTACTTTGACTTCATTAGTAGCGTAGCCAAACATTGTAAAATAATCGTCAATTATTTTTGCAAGTTTAGGGTGTACATGAGTATTCATGCTATAAAAATCAAGAAAAGTAGTATCTAACATTATATTATTTCCACCGCCACCATGTGAACTAACTGGCAATGTTTTAGCTTGTTGCATTTGAATTAAACTATTTTTAATGTCAGAATATCCACTAAGTGCCATTCCAGTTTGTATAGCTGATTGCATTGTATTATTGTTAGGTGTTTGTTGTGCTGTAGGTCTCATAATATTATTTATGTCGAATTGACCATTACCTGCCAATTTAATATCAGTATTTGGATTTATCATTTGAGATTGTAATAAATTACTTCCCATGGATAACATTGGGGATACTTCACTTAGTCCTGCTCCTATTGTAAGCTTAGCTAAACCAGTTGCTATATTACTTTGTACACTCACTTTATTTTGCGCCCACCACACCTTAAAAGTATCACTACTCCATGGTACAATAGGCATATTATCAAGTGTTAAACTAAAATCAAAATTTATAGTTGTATCACCTGCACTTGTTGTTTGAGCGCTACTCGTTCCGTTATAGTTCAGTGGACTTGCCATATAATATCCATTAATAACATCACTAAACACTTCAAAATTGCATTTACCACTTATATCATCAAATAGCTCGTAACGATATTCTATACTATTACCACTACCATTACTCATTGTTAAATAAGTATATGGGTAACATAGTAATTTATGATTTTTAGGCACATAAGAACCAACTTTATTTGTTGGTTTATTTATTTGAAATGGTAATGGCTCATTTTGTTTTAGCCCATAAATAGGTTTTTTATTTGTGAGTGGTTGTCCGTTTGTTAATAGATGTTTGATTATTGATTTAGGTGTTAATATGATATTAATTATTTGGTCTGCTTTTCCTTTATTATCAAGTGCCATTATAAACTCAGCTAAACTGTGTTGGTCATTATCACAATATATTAACATACATGGTGAATACATACCATTATAATTATATTGTAATTCTGAAATAGCTCCTTGTTCATCAGCACCACTTACCACTATTAAACACCAATCATTAAAAATTCCACTTTTAATGGGTTGGTCATACATCATTTGTCCAGTTGGTATATTTTCACCAACTAAACAATCATTTGTGGTATCTGTTGCATGATGTTCTCTTTCAACAAAACTCTCTTTAAGAGTACAGTCAAAAAGAAACCATGTTTGCATAACATCAATAGTAAAATATACATTACTAACTTTATCGTTTACATATTCAATATTAGTAATAAAAGCGTAAAACCATTTAGTGCTGTAGTTACTATTCTGAAACATCATATAATTGCAATTATAAATACTTTCAGCACTAGCACTCATTCTTACAACACCCTGTTGTCCGTTAATTCTCTGAAAACTAGCCTTATCCATAGTCTTACTAACTTTACTATCAAAGTAACTTTTCTGTGCGCTTTTGCTTGCAAAATAAATAGTATCTTTATAACTACTATCTATTGGTACACCGCTACATAATTTGATAATACTATTAGGTTGTATCTGCATATCTTCACCACCTTTACAATAGCAGGAAAGCAATTACGCTCTCCTGCCATATTTAATTTACGCAACTGTAATAGTTGCTTTGCCAAACTTAGTACTATCAAACGTGCTAGTAGCCTTAACTGTAATAGTTTCTGCAGCATCACTATTAACTTTAAGCATACCTGTACTTGAAATACTAGCCTTAGCACCCTCTTCTACAATGCTCCAAATAACACTCTGTGGTGCATAGTTATCAGTATCAACAGTAACACACAACTGTAACTGACCACCTGCACTAACTGTAGCTTCACTAGGTGTAACTGTAACTTTCTTTACCGCAGGTACACCTGCAACAAATACTGCATTGTTAGAGAACGGAGAAACACTAAATGTTTTCCATACATGATACCAGTAGTTCCAATAAAGACCCTCACCATTGTACTGCTCTGTAAAGTTCTGATAGTTATCGAATATCATAAACCAGTCACTATCTACCATTACACAAGGTATAGCGTCAAGTGCTTCAAGTTCTGCTTTTTCTATCTTTGTATAAGTTGGGTCATCAGCAAAGAGAATATTTAATCTCTCAATGTCTAAATCACCAAAACTATCTACAAGTACATGATGCCCGTCAAACTCTGCTCTATCCATATTGAAAGCACTTGCAAGTACTTCAACATTCATGGTAGCATCAAACTTTGAATTGACTAACAAATACTGCTCCTGCTTAGGTGTATGGTTCATAACTCCTGCAAGGTTATTCTTTGAACTAAGGAAAGTAAACTTGTTTGATACACCCTTAATAGTACTAACAATGCTATTCATGTTTGCAGTATTAATAGCAGGAATTGTAACTGGGTTCATCAGTCCATTTAAAATATGCTTTGCAAGCATATATTTCATAGTCTGAAATTCATCATAGTTAGCACCAGTGTACATAGCGTCTACAATCTTAGCAATTAAATCTGTAATGCCGTCAATAGACAGAAAAGCCTGTCTTAACTGGTCATTTGAGATTGTAGCTTTGTAGAACTTCTGATAGTTCATGACATGAAACGCGCTGCGTACATCAGGAATTTCACGCTTGAATACATTGGACTCGGCAACCTGTGGGTCGAACTGAAACGGCTTTGCAATATTAACAAATACTTCCTCGATAGACTCACCAAACTCGAGCATACCTTTTTTAAACATAGCCCACGGATTGTCGTATGATTTGCTTGTTAAAATTACTCTGCCTATTCTGTTTACAAGAGCAGATAAAAACTCATTCTGTAAAGCAGGGTAGTCCATGATTACCGCGCCAATTTCTCTGATTGAGTCAGAGTCTGCTGTAGCCTGCGGTACATAATCTCTGTAGTTTGTGCTTGCGTTGTTTCTTATTGCATTTAAAATATCAACGCTTGAATTAGTAAGTGTCTTAATTTTTGGTTTTGTAGCCATAATTCTTAGCCCTCTCTTTCTTTAAATAAATCATCAAAGGAAATGTCCTTACCGTCATCAGTAATATCTTCCCTTTGGCTTCTTAATACTTCATTAGGGTCTGTACCCTCTTTACCTTCAAAAAATCGTGCTTTATATTTTTCTCTCCACTCATTGTCGTTCTGTTCATATTTTGCTTTCCAATCAGTAGTATCACTTGCACGTGCTTCAAGGTCATTGTAAGTGTCAGTAAAATTTTCAATCATAGCAAGTGTGTTATCATCAGCACTGTCGCCTGCTAAACCTTTTACTGCGCTCATAAAATCATCGTGTGAAAGTACTGCCATTTTTCTCACCTCTTTTCTGTTTAAAATAATGGTCTACACATCATCCAAACTGGCATACGTTTTCGCTTAGTTGGTGTGGGTGGTGTGGGCGGAGTAGGTGGTGTAACTCCAGTTAGGTATTCATACCAGTTGCTTGCATAAGTTAAACGTTTATCAAGTGCTTCTACTCCTGCACGTTCTCTTTCATATAAATATGCCTTGCAGGCTTCTGCAACATTAGTCAGCTGTGAAAATTCTGCACCAGTATATCCGTAACCTAGTGACGGCTTAGGTATCCATTGTCCACCATATCCGTTTATTATTTCATCCCACATTAACTGTGTTTGTATTTCACCAGTTGCCCAATTAGAACCATGTGCAGTTGCATAATCTGTTAAATTACTGCTAGGTGTCCATTGTATTAAACCCCAACCACTGCTTGCACTTGCTGTTTGTTTCATACCCGGGTTAATGTTTGACTCCTGCTGTAGGTTTCCTAACATACCTGCTATACTTTCAATGGTAAAACCTTTACTATGAAAATATCCATAAAATTCAGTAGCATTGTTTTCCATTTGTGATTGAGTTAAGTATGCATTTACTCCAACTTTAACTATCCATGACATTATCTTATTCCTAAACTAAAAAGTTTATTCCATGTGTTAATACCGCACATACCATCAGCAGATAAACCATGCTGTGACTGAAAATTTTTACATGCTCTTTCGCATCCTGCACCATATTTTGTATCAATGCTACCAGTATAATATCCTAACTTTTTCATAAGTATTTCAAATACTGTTACGTCATTGTTTGAAGAACCTCTTTTTAATAAATTCATACTATAACCTGCACTTCCTTTGTCATCTTTATAGCGTAAATGATAACTCCAACCATAACTAGGTGTGTAATATTTTCTTATGCATATTTCTTTTCCAGTTTGGTCACCTGCTTTACGTCCTTTTGTAGTTCCATTTTCATCAATACTTGCATGAACTATATGTTCACTATCTGTTGAAACACAAACATGATGTCCCACAGCTAAATGAATATCACCTTTTTGAAAAGGTCTGTTACATGAAGTAAAGCCACAACGTTTTAACTGTTCATACAAGTTTCTCGTTGTACTGTTCACATTTACATTAAAACCTGCTTTAGCAAGTGCGTGACTAACTAATGAACTACAATCAAAGTCAGGATTTCCATCTCTGTTAATCTGTGAATAACCATGTGAATTGTCATTTGCTATTGCAACCATAAAGTCTGTGTATGTGTCAACTTTACTCATTCTTATCACTTCTTTCTACATTTAGAATGTCACATAATTTCTGCAATATTAATGTGTTATCATTTAATGCAGTTGTAAACTTGTCTGTTTCTGCCTTGTGACTATCATTAAGTTTCATACAATACCATGCTAAACATAAGCACATTACTATAGGAAATCCTACTGTTGTGATAGCCTGCATAATACCGTTTATATCCATGCTTTTATCTCCTTTCATTTAATCTATTATAATTATATCATACTAGTTGAAATTTTGCAATATTTATGATATAATAAATTGAGATAAATATAGGCAAATTTAAGAAAAGAGTACAACAATATGAGTGAAAATAAATACTATGACGGAACTAAATTACTTTCAATGAAAGACATAAACGGATTGAAGCCGGAATTATTTTTATGTACCACTAATAGAAGTGGTGGTAAAACAACATATTTTGGCAGATTGTTAATCAATAGATTTCTAAAATATGGTAAAAAATTCTGCTTAATTTATAGGTACAATTATGAGCTAGATGATGTATCTAATAAGTTCTTCAAGGATTTACAAACATTGTTCTTTAGTAATTATACTATGGAAAGCGAAAGATGTGCAAGTGGTATCTATCATAGTTTGTTTTTAAATGAACAACACTGTGGTTATGCTATTAGTTTAAATAGCGCAGACCAGTTAAAAAAATATAGTCATTTGCTTAGTGATACTGATAGTATGCTATTTGATGAATTTCAAAGTGAAACTAATCACTACTGTAGTGATGAAATAAGAAAATTTATCAGTGTGCATACAAGTATAGCAAGAGGTCATGGTGAACAAGCAAGGTATCTTCCAGTGTATATGTTAAGTAATGCAGTTAGTATTATTAACCCTTATTACACAGAGTTGGGAATATCTGAAAGATTAAACAGTGAAACTAATTTCTTAAAGGGAGATGGATTTGTACTGGAAAGTGGTTTCATAGAAACTGCAAGCAAAGCACAAAAAGAGAGTGGTTTTAATAGGGCATTTAAGAATAACCAGTATGTTGCATATTCAAGTGAGAATGTGTACTTAAATGATAACACTGCTTTCATTGATACACCAGTAGGAAAAGGAAAATATGTTGCAACGCTAAGATATATGAGTCATGATTATGCAGTGAAACAATACAGTGAGCAGGGCTTCTTATATATTGATGATAAAGCAGATAGTACTTTTAGAAATAAAATAAGTGTTACTGTTAATGACCATGATATTAACTATGTTATGTTAAAACAGAATGATTTATTTATTAGTCAGTTAAGATATTATTTTGAAAAAGGTTGTTTTAGATTTAAGAACCTTAAATGTAAAGAAGTCTTATTTAAAACTATCAGTTATTAGGTATCTGCTGTTGTATGTTCACTTGATACTGCTAGGTAGCACGTTTGAAAGATAACGCTAGTATGTATTGTCGTAAATGCTGTGCGCTTGTGTTCTGCAATAGTTATAGATATAGAAAAGGCAAGAGTTTGTACTCCTGCCTTTTTGTTTTTATTTATAACAATTTAATATTATTTGAGTAATATCACTTTTAGCTTCATATAATATTTTTGATATAGGTACATTAAAATCACATGGTATTCTTAATTCATATTCATTACTATTTAATTTAATGTATAACTTTATTGTTACTCTATTATATTTTTCTTCTATTGTATAACTATTAAAATTAATTTTTGTATATTCTTCATGTAAACATTCTACTATAAAATCAGTAAACTTTTTAAATTTTTCCATACAATATTTCTCCATAATATAATCTCCTTATTTGTAAAAATGATTGTGTATATCCGTTGCAATTAATATGTTTAATGATAGTACAATTTCTCTTGTATCTTTTTTCTTTATAAAATCGTATGGTAGTAACTTTGAAATGTATAATCCATTTAAACAATATTCTATTTTATACTGCTCTGTATATGGTACATCATAAAACTCGATTGAACCTCTAAATCTTTTGCGTAGTTCTTGTAGTACTTTTTCCATTTTATCATTCATATATTTATCTCTCCCTTGTAAAATAATCACAATCATATTTGTACTTACAAAAACAACATATATGATTGCAAGTCTTTTCATGTTTCTTTGCTTTGTGTCTGTAATATAAATCTACTATCCGTGTTATCATATTATTCTCACCTCATTTCATATGTCGTGTCCACTAGTAATACACCGCCTTTAATTCTCTTAGGTAATAATTTTCCAGGAACACATAAACCAACTTTAAAGTCACTATAGTCTCTTTTTGTTGCTAAGAATTTTAATTCGCTTTGTGTATAGTTATCACTCTCCTTTACTTCATAACCCTGCATTGATTTATTAAATAAATCTTTACATTTCTGTGGCATACCTGCACACTTAATATCATTGTATGGTTCATCAACTGGAATTAAATCATTATGAGTTATGTGTTCTATGTATGTTTTCTGTCTTGTAAAAATAGCTGTGTCCCAACTACTCTCAAGTTTCCAACAACAAAATTTTACCGGGTCTACTGTTATTCCTTTTATCTTATCAGCAGGTAAATCACAATGAATACTGTCAGTATCAGCGTAAATAAATCCTGCTTTATCTACTCCATAATAGTTCTTTTGAGCTGCTGTGATTGTAAAGTTACGAGCATATGATGTTATTGCACTACCAGTTGCTATATGTCCTACCTTTTTGTTATTAGCAGGAATAATATAAAACCCTATACTTTCATCATCTTTTACATACGCAACCTTAAAACTACTATTGGAACTACTAGCTAGTTTACCATAAAGATTATTAAGAAACAATTTTGCTTCTGTACGCTTTGCACCTTTACTGTTCATTTTAATTTCTGCATAATGATTGATATAGTTATCAAATATTCCTTTCATAGAATAAAACCAACATCCGTCTAAAATTTCAAAGTCTACAAGTTCATAGTGCTTTAACATTAGTTTATAATCTGTCATGGTTACTGTCATTATTACTGCACTATCATGTATGTTACTATTTTTATCTTTATAATAACGATTATATGTGCCATCTTTATTCAGTATATCACTAGTTGTTAATGACTCTGTACCTTTATATAAATGATTGCCTTTTATCTGAATAAATGGTAACTTATTTTCTTTGATATAAAAGCGTGTTTTTATTCTTATGAAATAATATTTATTTTCTCCTATAGCTTCATTGGGTATTATATTACCACTCCAAAAATATGGTTTACCTATTGGAAAATAATTACCACTTTGAGAATGCATCATACTAGGATATAAAGAGTTTACGTCTCCAGTTGTTCCGTTATGTCTAACCTTGTTTTCTTTTCCTTTTACTAAGTAGCACCAACCCCCTCTATAACTATGACGTATGTATTCATCAGCATTTGACGAACCGAAAATATTTTTATCAAGAGCAACTTCATCAAGAGGTGGAAATAAATCTTTATAATCATAAGCACCAGTAGTCTTTTTATATTCTTCCATACAACATGAACCTATTGTAAGTTTATCATGTCCGTCATTGAATAACTGTTCAAGCGCTTCTTTAACTACTAATACGTCATTAGCTATGTATTGTTTTTCTTCATCAGTTATATTACATCCTGCGTATCTATAACCAATATATTCCATATCTAATTTTTGATGCTTTGTTTTAAAAGATTTTCCTATTTGCTTTACTGAAAATGGTAATAGTTTTAAGCTATCTCTTAACTCTATTATGTGATTATTAACTTTAATAGTTAATGTATACCATTGACCCATATCAGATATTGTATATCTAAAAGTTTTATTTTTCATATCTTTTATTGCAATAAATTCTGCTTGAGTCTGTTCATCATTTAAGTAATGAATAGCCTGCTCATACTTTAATTTTGTTAGCAAGTATGACAGCCAAAAATTTCCGTCAAATTTTAAGTTATGATAATAAGCAACTATGTCACAATTTAATGTTTTAAAATATTGAAACTGTTCATCTATTGAATGAAAAATATTTACATTTTCTGTGTAAAACTCAACGCTTGCACTTGCCCAAACTTCTGTTGATGTTTGACCCTCATAAACTGTAGTTTCAAAATCGCACATAAATTTTCTAACGTTTTGTTTCTTATTCTTCATCATAATTAGCAAGTGTTTCTAACCAATTATTCGTGACTATTTCCATTTCTTTTGACATATTGTTATAAGATAAAATGTTTAATGCTTGTACTATATTTGACCTTATTCTACTATCTTCGCTATCACCTGCTATTACTTCTAAACTTTCTATAATTTTACTTTCATTATCCCTTAAATGATTATAATATGCTTCGCCAAACTCCTGCATATTATCTTGTAACATTGATATAGCTTTATAATAAAAACTTTCTAATGATATTTCATTAAATTTATTGTATGAACGATTATAAACATATCTGCTATTAGGTAAATCATATAACATTTCTTTAATCGTATCTACTATATCGTGTTGTTGTGCAGTAAATCTCTGTCCTAAATCTTCTCTTGTTTCTTTTAAAAACTTTTGCGTTATAGTTTTAGGAATATTAATGTATGAAACGTCAACTCCTTTATCAGCGTACTCTTGCATTAAATCATATAATGCTTTTTGATTTTTTGATAAACGTTTCTTTGCCATACTTTTTTCTCCTCTCTAAATTAATAAGACCCTTGCTAACTTAATAGCAAGGGTCAGCAGCAAGATAAAATTTTATTTTACTGATTTTACATCAAGTGCACAGTCAATATACGGTCTGCCTGCTTTTGTTGTACCGCTAACTTTAATAACACTGAACTGTTTACCATGCATGATATTAGAAACATTATCAAAACTACGCTTGAAAGTAGCTGACTGACAAGAGAATACCTCATTGTCTGGTGTGATGATTGATAATATATCAACACTATCTCCATTCTCTTTTTCGTCTGTGAATGTAAGATAGCCTGCTACTGGAATAGATGTGTTGTCCTCTACATCCTTAAGAGATTTAATACCTCTATCCAATGTCATTAAATACTGCTCTACCTCTGTAAAATCTTTTGACTGTGTATTAATTGTAATTGCCATGTTTGTTTATCTCCTTTTCTTTTATTCTGCGTCTGCCTGCTCTGTTTCAATCTCTTTACGTGTAGCAGGGTCAAGTATCTTTGCCCCCTTGATAAAGTCTGCTTCATCCATGCCATAAAGTTCGTTGACCTCTTTAAGTTCACGAATTGCAACAATTGTGCAATCATCAGTGTTATACTGCTTTGATACTCTCTTTAGCACCTTGTCCTTGTCAGCAATCTTACCAGTAAGTGTGAACTCCTGCTCGAATGTCTCAGCAGTCTGAGGATTTACACATAAAGCTGTAACTAATGTTGAAATAATTGTACGTGTAACCATTGGTTTTCTCATAGTCTTTTTTCTCCTTTTCTTTGTGCTATGATTTGTAAAGTTAAATGTAATAAAGTTGTAACACCTTAAGGTGTAGTAGTCAAGTTGATTTTTGCAATCTATTTGATGATAACTTTACTATCTCTTGACTATTATGCAGGAAAAAAAATCATCTGCTCTATGACGAATTACAATTTTGCAATCCTCACGATATATAGTTTCTATAGTAGCACCTAATTTATCAGTTTCAACTTCAATCTTTTGCGTATTGGGGTCTGTAATAAGCTGCGCATATAATGCTTCTATCATTGTTAATCACTTCCTTTTTCTTTGAAGAGCCCGCACTATTGAGTGTCGTATTGCCTAGCAATAGCGCGGTATCATAGTATTAAAACAAACGTTTTGTAAAAGATGTATTACCTCTTTACATATTATATAGTACAGTAATAATATGAATACAGTATAACTAAATTGTGAACATTTTATGAACTTTTCAATATTTAGTTTCTGCAATTTACGAAAATTTACGAAAACGCTTATACATATCACTAATACTTTTTTCTATTTTAATACGTTCATACATTTCGTCAATGCATATTTGTGTATAATATTCATTCAAAGCTACTAACTCCTTATATTTGCCGTATACTATAAATGTGTAATAAGATACAATATTAATTAATAACATTATATTAGCTCGAAAACTTGTATGTTCAATAAACTTGGTAGTCCATATAAACTTTCTTATCATTCTATATCTACGATATATTATTTTACTTTTATCTCGATAAAAACTCATATTATAAAAAATCTCCTTTCAATTATCCTGTGATAAAGCTTAATTATTTTATCAGAGATTTCCTTTGATGAAACACCAGTTATCATATCATAATCAAGCGTATCAAGGAAAAACCTCTTTTCTCCAAGTTCACGTGTTTTAACCATAACATACCACATGCTCTCAATATTCGCATAACCATAAAAAACTTTGCCTTTTACCTTTTTAGCAACCTTACTTGCTATCTCTACGACAAAATCCTCATAAATTTCGTCAATTTCTGTTTGTGACATTTTTCTATTTTTGTATAACATTTTTGTGACCTCTTTTCTATTCTTCTACATCCACTTGTAACATATTCTCATTTTCTACAACCTTAAAGCTCACCACTTTCATTTTCTTTAATTGCTTATCTGCCATAATTTGTGATTTTCTATATAGTTCGTATATGTCGTACTGTACATCATGCAAGCGAAAATTTGTGGTTTTGCTAAATTTAATAAGTGTGCCTAGTTTTATATTGTTTGTCATTGTTTCACCTCTTTTCATTCTTTACTATATTCAATTGTAAAGCCTGCACAGGGACTTGCACCCTGCTGTGCAGTTTACGCTTAGACTATTCTATAATATCTATTCTTATAAAACTTTCATAAGTATCTTTCAATGAATATAAACTGCTTATTAAATTATCAAAGAAACAATTAGGGATATTTTTTACTGTACCACTCCATATGCTCTGTTGTAACTTATGGCTATATATTTCCACTTCTTGTTCACTCAACAAAACTCTAAATAAATTTTCAACAGTCATACTATTTCACCTCTTTTCTATTTTCGTCAAGTTCGATAGCATTTTCTAAAAAATCTTTTTCAGTAATACCATATAATTTTGAAGATTTCTCAGCGTTTACAAGTTTTAAGAATTTTGCGCTATTGCCATAATCTATAGCAAACTGCTTTTCAATATCTCTATCACTTAAATCTCCAATATACGACTCATTTAAAGTTATAACCTCATTTGTATCAAGATTAAAAGCCATAATCTCTGCATTGGTTGTTACGATTGTACGTGTTATCATTTTTTCTTTTCTCATAGTTTTTTGTCTCCATTTCTTTTTTGTGCTTGTTTATTTGCTACTTGCTGATATTGCTATCAGTAATACAAGAGAGCCGAAATTGCACCGGCTCAAAAGTAACTAAGCTACTTTCCAAAACTCTTGCCTTGTTTTTGTAATATATAATTTACCTATAAATTTATCAGTTGCCATGTCATATACATCTATTGATAGTGTAAACATCATGCAATTATAACTATTTATTGTAAAATGTCTAAGTATATAAAATGGCTCATTCATATTATGCACCTTTAATACTCTCTTTTGAGTACCCCTTTCCTTTATCTTTAAGTACATTATAACGGTCAGTTGTGAATAGCGTATGAATAAATTGTAAACAAATTGTGAACATTTTATATAGTACTATGGTACTAAGTTAGACACAACTAACTTCACGCACTCACGGTACCACGCTGACGTGCTAACACTGTACCACTGCAATGCGTTACTACTTTACCACTGCGCAGTGGTAAAGTAGTAACGAG
>ERZ791829.1234-NODE-1234-length-16007-cov-2.793756_pt1 | contig 16007 bp, 16 predicted proteins | sample MGYA00510296_ERZ791829 | MGnify/ENA primary metagenome ERZ791829 (study PRJEB30046, sample SAMN00791973) | human gut metagenome | study: EMG produced TPA metagenomics assembly of the A metagenome-wide association study of gut microbiota in type 2...
ACACATACCCGGAAGATGTGCTGCCATACCTGCACCTGCAATAATAACCTTAAATTCCTTTTCCTCTGCTGTCTTTGCATACTCAAAGAACACATCCGGTTCTCTGTGTGCAGAGATAATAGTCATCTCATAAGAAATACCCAACTGTTCAAGGATGTCTGCTGCTTTTGCCATAACAGGCATATCAGAGTCACTTCCCATAACAATACCAACTTTAGCCATAATTTCCTCCATTCCTGTTTTGATTCAATGCCGCCTTAATGGTGCAAAGAAAAAAAGCTAAAAATTCTTCTTTCTATTTTACTTTATCTTGTTACACTCGTCAACCTCAAGCCGCTTTTTTTCTTTTTTGCTTTCTATTACATGTTTTATTGCAAGATATGGATGGTGGAAAATCATTCTCGGACCAGAAAAACGCATAACTTCACGTATTTTTTCCCTCATTTCCGGCTTGTAACAATGAACTTTACAGTTAGAACAAAATGTCTTTGTCTCCATAAACGGGCATTTGTCACTTCTTAACTTTGCATAATCATCAAGCTTTTTACACTCATCACAAAGCACTCCTTTTGTTTTATGTTTCTTTTTACAGTACAAACCAATCATAAGGGAGACAACCTCTTTTTCCTGCTCCCTTTTTGACTGTATTTTTTCTGCTGACATTTTACTTTCTTTATCTTTCATCAGCTCATCCTTCCATTTTCCACGCTGTATACACGGTCAACCATACGCATGCTTGATTTTCTGTGCGATACAAGCACAATTGTCTTTCCGTTTCTCTCTTCATGAAGAGATTTAAGAATTACAGCTTCATTAAGGCTGTCAAGATTACTTGTCGGTTCATCAAGAAGCATCATATCCGCATTATGTAAAAATGCTCTTGCAAGCCCGATTCGCTGTTTTTCGCCACCTGAAAGCGTTCCGCCAAGTTCTCCTACAGGTGTGTCATATCCTTTTGGAAGTCCCATTATAAAATCATGCACAGACGCTTTTTTACATGCCTCATAAACTTCCACATCTGTTGCATCAAGTTTTGCTATTTTAATATTATTTTTAATGCTGTCCGCAAAAAGATGTGTCTCCTGTGTAACAAAGCTCTCCATATCTCGAAGATTTGAAGTATTTACATCATTAATATTTTTCCCGGAAATATTAATGCTTCCGTTATCCACATTCCAGAAACGCATAAAAAGCTTCAAAAATGTCGATTTTCCGCTTCCGCTTCGTCCTGCAATTCCTATAACAGAATTTTTCGGTATATCAACTGACACATTATCAAGAATTGTTTCATCTCCATATGCAAATGTAACATTTTCTGATGATGCCCCATTAAATTCTATATTCTGCTTTCCGCCAACCTCATCTACAACCGGCTTCTCCTCAAGAATATCAAGGACTCTGTTTCCTGCTGCAAATGTGTTCTGTAATGTGCTTCCAAGTGCCGCAAGTGCAACAACAGGCCCAAAAGAACTCATAAGTGCAACAACAGGAATCAGCACACCATCAAATCCAACCGCTCCGTTTACAAATAACATTCCGCTTGCAAAAAGCATCAATACGTCAAAAATAAAATCGCTGTATTAGTAACCGCTGTATTCCTTCCCGAAAAACACTTCATCTTTGCTTCATTTTCACTGAGTTCTTCCATTTTTTCATTCATCTGTGCAAGACGTTTTCTGCCTGTTCCAAACTGCTGTATCTGCGGCAGTCCTCTGAGACTGTCAAGCACAAATGCTGATAATTCACCTGATTTTGTACGAAAAACCAGTCCCATGTCACCGCTTAACTTTGAAACTGCAAGTGGAATTATAACACCTACTGTAATATAAGCTGCAAGTGCAATAACACCGAGCAGAGGATTATAGCTTCCGATAAAAATACACATTATCACCGTAAAAAGTGCTGCTATCGCAACAGGTGAAATCGTATGTGCATAGAATACTTCAAGAAGTTCTATATCAGATGTAATTACAGAAATCAAATCACCTTTGTCTCGTCCTTCAAGCTTTGCCGGACAGAGCTTTCTCAATGCTCCAAATACCTTATCTCTTATTAATGCAAGAAGCTTAAATGCAATAAAATGATTGCATGACTGTTCCGCATATCTTAACACAGCTCTGAGTACCGCCATTCCTGCCATTGCTGCAAATATAACAGCCAGATGCAGACTATTTTTTCCTAAGACACTTAATATTGCAAATCCGCCCGAAATCGTTATAAATGATGCACAAAGATGTCCCATAAGTCCCATCAGAATTGCAAGAATCATATATGCTGTCATCGGTTTAACAAGTCCGATAAGACTTGTCATGACTTTAAATCCGCTTCTTTTTTTATTTGTATTCATGCTGTCTCCTTTCCAAAACTTTCAAGTTCCTGCTGTGCATTCCAGAGTTTCTCATAAACTCCGTGTCTGTCAAGGAGTTCTTCATGTGTTCCGCACTCTGCCACATTGCCGCTTTCAAGAACATAAATATTATCTGCTCCTGTTACGTTGGCAAGTCTGTGTGAAATAAGAATTACTGTCTTTGTCTTTGCAAGTTCGTATATTCTTTCCATTATTTCATTTTCACTTTCAACATCAATATTAGACGTTGCCTCATCAAAAATGTATACAGGACTGTCATGCAGCAATGCTCTTGCAAGTGCAAGTCTCTGACACTGCCCGCCGGAAAAATTAGATGCTTTTTCAAGAAGCTTAGTATCAAGTCCATCCTCGCCTTTAAGGAAATCTGCAAGATTAACTTCTTTAAGCACTTCCCATAGTTTGTCATCTTTGGTATCCGGACTTCCCATAAGAAGATTCTGCCTTACTGTTCCTTTGAAAAGATAGCTGTTATGCCCTACATATGTAATATGCTTCATAAGGCTTGCTTCGCTTATCTGCGAGAGTGAATTGCCGCCTATTGTCACATTTCCCATATAATTTTTCATATGTCCCATAATAATTCCCGCAGTTGTTGACTTTCCACAGCCGCTCTCACCGACAACAGCTGTAAAACTGCCACTTTTAAATGCCATGTCAATTCCATGCAATATTTCCCTGTCATCATCATATGAAAATGCGAGATTTTTGCACACTATATCTCCATCCTGCGGACACTCTTTTCCGTTTTCATTATTATCTTCCGGCAAATCAAGAAGTTTAAATATCTTATCGCTTGATGCCATACCATTCATTGCAATATGAAAGAAGCTTCCGAGCTGTCTCATCGGTATGAAAAAGTCAGCCGAAAGAAGTATTATAAGAATCGCCCCGGCAAGACCGATATGCCCTGCCTTAAACTGAGTAACAGACATTACAATTCCAAGTGCCGCACCGCCATATGCGATTAAATCCATTATCGTAATCGAATTAAGCTGCATTGTGAGCACTTTCATAGTAATTTTACGGAATTCTTCAGATGCCTCATTCATCTGTTTGTGTTTGAATTCATCTGCCTGATAGATTTTTAATGTTGTAAGTCCCTGAAGATTTTCAAGGAAAGTATCTCCGAGTGCCGTATATCTGCCCCAGTATTTACTGAGAAGTTTTTTTGCCCATGTCTGCACAGCCGCTATCGCAATAGGTATAAGCGGAACGCATATAAGAAGTACAACCGCAGACGGAACATTTATAAAACATAAAATCACAAATAAAGTAAGCGGTGCAATCATTGCATAGAAAAACTGCGGCAGATACGCACCAAAATATGTCTCAAGCTGGTCAACACCCTCTACCGCAACCTGTACAACTTCTGATGTCTGAACCTTTTCCTGATAAGAAGTTCCAAGCTTTTATAACTTTTCATATATCTTTTCACGCAGTGTTTTCTTTCCTGCCTTTGATGAAAGATAACTCATCTTGGACATCCCGACCGCACACAGAAATCTTATGACAACCGCTGCCGCCGCTATTATTATAGTTGTATAGATTCCTGTTCTTGTGACATTTTTTTCTGCCATAGATGCAAGAAGCACGGATATTGCCGCCATCATGACAACATTGGCAGCAAGCGAGCACCACTGTATCGCAACATTGAGTGCTATATACTTTTTACTTTCTTTGACTGTACCAATCAGCCTTTTATTAATCATCATAAATGTAAGTTTCCTTTCTTCTTTTGCAGCGAACTTTTGTTAGTTTGCACTAATAAACATATCATATAACTTACATCTGTTCAAATTAATATTTTATAAAAACGGGTGGGAATTTTAGGGAAAAACTAACGGGATATTCACAGCCGTGAATATCCCGCACATCTTATTATATCGTTTTACAATATCTTTAAATATTTAGTTTTAAATTAATTTACAAACGGAGTAAACTGAAGTTTTTCGTATGTATATTTTCCCCTGATTTCTTTTGCCTGTTCTTCGCTTATAGGCTTTTCTGTTTTTAAAGCAACATCAGTAGCATAATAATACTTCTGTCCGGGCACCTTGTCATCTGTATACACAGTTTCTTTCATATCCAGCTTTGCATTGGAATACTTAAAATATGTCCAATTGGAATATGCGGCACCGCCAATCGTAACCTGCTTATCAATATTTTTTATAAGCAGGGCATATGAATAATCGTAAGACGGCGACTTGCGTAGCATCTGCTGCATTGTGCATTTTTTGCCATCAACAAATGTAAAATTCTTCAAATGTTCTGCCATAATTGTTGGCAATGGAAACGTATCTGAAATTCTTTCAGGTAAATATTCTGCCAGAGGATTACCGCTACTGTCAAACCATGCTCCCGATAGCAGTTCGTCAAGTACATCTCCATCATATTCCATAAATGATTGTTAAGTCCGCTGAAAATACTTTCCTGTGCAATGCGTAATATCCCTGTCAGAAAACCATATGACAGATTTTTATTATCCTTGAATGCACCCGAAAAAAAATTCCTCATAAAGCCAATTATCTCATCATAGAAATCTTTTGAATATCCTTTCTGAATCTGGGTATCGTATTCGTCAATAATTATAATTGGAGCTTTCCCATAATGCACTGCAAGCATTTTTGATAATCTCTCAAGTGCAGAAGTAAGTTCAACCTCATTTGCAGAAGAATCCAAAATCTTTGTAAAATAAATTTTTTCATATTGCGAAAGCTTATCACTATCAATCAGTTCCTGATGAAAAGCAGTGTGCATACACCCATATGGCATATACACACTGTAATTAAAATAAATATATTCTTACAGCATATTAAAATCTGTATTATCTTTGCTTATAAGTCTTTAAAAAGTCTTCCATCTTCTCTACTGCATCTTTAAGAACTTCAATTCTAGGAAGATATACAACTCTGAAATGATCCGGCTCGCCCCAGTTAAATCCAGCACCATGAATTATGAGAATCTTCTTCTCACGAAGGAGGTCGAGTGCAAATTTCTCATCATCATATATATTAAACTTCTTTGTATCAATCTTAGGAAAAATATAAAATGCCGCCTTTGGTTTAACTGCACTGATTCCCGGAATGTCATTAAGTGCTTTGTAAATATATTCTCTCTGCTCGTAAATTCTTCCACCCGGAACTATATATCCATTGACACTCTGATGTCCGCCAAGTGCTGTCTGTACTATTGACTGTGCCGGAACATTTGAACAAAGTCTCATATTAGAAAGCATGTTAAGACCTTCCATATAATCTTTTGCAATGCTCTTGTTGCCGCTTAAAATCATCCAGCCGATTCTGTAGCCCGCAATCATATGCGACTTTGAAAGCCCGCTAAATGTAACGCAGAACAAATCTGGTGCAAGCGATGCAATTGAAATATGTTCTTCGCCATCCATGACGAGTCTGTCATATATTTCATCTGAAAATATTATAAGCTGATGTTCTCTTGCAACTTCAACAATCTGATCAAGAACTTCTTTTGGATATAACGCACCTGTCGGATTATTTGGATTGATTATTACAATAGCCTTTGTCCTGTCAGTAACTTTCTTCTTAATATCATCAATATCAGGATACCACTCTGACTGCTCATCACAGATGTAGTGAACAGCCTTGCCACCGGCCAGTGTTACACATGCTGTCCATAGCGGATAATCAGGAGCCGGAACCAGCACTTCATCGCCATTGTCAAGCAATGCTGACATACTTAGATTTATAAGTTCACTTACACCATTTCCTGTATATATATCTTCTATTGAAACATTAGGTATATTTTTAAGCTGTGCATACTGCATAATTGCTTTTCTCGCAGAAAAAAGTCCTTTTGAAGTTGAATATCCCTCACAATCTGTGAGCTGTCTCTGCATATCATATATAACTTCATCAGGTGTCCTGAATCCGAATGGTGCAGGATTGCCTATATTTAACTTGAGTACATGTGTACCATTTTCTTCCATCCTGTTTGCCTCATCAACAACAGGACCTCTCACATCATATAAGACATTATCTAACTTTGATGATTTCTTGAATTCACGCATATTAATATTTCCTTTCTCAGCTATTTTTTCTCCATAAAGCCAGTCAGCGTCAACACCAAATGTCATCGCAATAAATTCACCAATATTTCTTCTCGGCACTGCTCTACCGCTTACATACTGGCTTATCTGGCTTTTCGACAACTTAACTCCTTCATTTGCCGCCGCAGTAAGCAAATCCACCTGCTTCATGTTTTTTTGCTTTAAAAGTTCATTAAAGCGTTCTGTAAATTGTGTTCCGTCAGCCATAATGCCCTCCAAAAGTTTATTTTCATATCAGAAAGTTTATTTTTAATTCTTTTCATTTCCTTCAAAATAAACTTTACCACCTTTTTATGCGTTATTCAAGCAAAAAGTTTAATTTTCATGTTTTTTATATTTATCAAGTACAAATTCTACCGCAACACTTGTAAATCTATACTCAGCCGGCGGTTTTGAGCAGAATACAAGGTCATACTTCTTTTGTTCAAGCTCGTTAAGCAGCTTTCTGGTCGCTCCGCTATAAAATGTAAAATCTATCTCATTATCTTTATTTTCTTTTAAAAACTGTGACGCAGGCTGTGGAACAAACTGTGTTCCAAATGCACGTAGGAACCATACCATTATAACACCATCACCTCTCGCTTCTCTCTGTATGGAATCCACACCTCCGTCAAGTGTCGAAATAGTCTGTTTTGTACATGCCAGAAATTCATCACCAAATCTTGTAAGTGTTGTGTGAAAAAGATTCACGAAGTTACCCTCCTGTTTATTTCCATAAAATGACAAATAAATAGTATCATTTTATCTATAATTTTATAAAAACTATTTATTTGAAAAAATGTTCATTTAAAAAAGCCGCACAGCTGATTATTCAATCATACCGTGCGGCTCTTGTTATTTATTATTTTATTAATTATGTCCTTTTTCTGCTTTTTTTCTTAATATAACAGTTGCTATTATCAAGCCCACTGATACAAGTATAAAAAATACTGATACAGCCATAAATGAGTAGAGACTCTTATTAATAACATCAACAAACATATTATAGAAATAAACAGGTTTGATATTAAGATGCTTATATCTGCCCTGAATAAACAAAAACAACGGAAGCACACCTGTCATTATAGCTGCTGCAAGCGTAGCATAAGTTACATATCTAAGACCTCTGTGAACATAATGATGGTCTTTTATTGTAATTACTATGTCTACAACAGCAAGCACTAACAGAATTACAATAAGTATGATAAAGAACTTGTTATACATATTTCTGAAGCTGACATAATAATTAATATATGTTATATCAACATCTGTCTTATACTCTTTTTCAATAGATGTAATAAATTCTTCAATAGCAGACTTCTGTTCGTCGCCTATTGCAATATTATTATCCTGTGCATATTTATATATGTTATCTGTAAGTTTCTTTTTGACACTGCTTGTGTCAACAGATATATCTTTTTTATCTATTCTTGAATTATACACCTGCTTTATATCAGATGTCATCTTGTCAGCATCCACTATATCTTCAAATACTTCATCAGGAAGCATCATCGGCTTACCTAAATCCATTGCGTTTTCAATGAATTTTTCATGGACACTCTCATAATATCCTGTCTTTGCAGCACTTTCAAGGAAGATATTGCTTCTGAATATCCCAAAGCTTGCTCCGACAAGATAACCGGCAATCGCAAGAAGACCAGCTAATATAAAAGATAATATAATGCTCAAAGGATAAAACTTTCTCTTTGAGTTAGATTTCTTTTCTGACTTTCTCTTCATATGCTACCTCCTCCTAATATACCAGCTTAGGTCCGGATGTTTTTCTTGCATATACATACAATCTCTGTGTATATGAAGTAAGTGGAGTAAATGGATAACATGTATACATCGTTATAATCTCTTCATTACTATCAAAACCAAATGCTGACCTGTCATTCTGGTCTGCAATTCTTGTATCATATACCTCATATGTATACTTTCCATAAGAAGTAACTACTGTAAAAACATCGCCTATTTCAACATATTCCAAAGGAGCAAACGAAGTGGCATGATGACCACCAAGAAGAATAGGTGCACCAAAACCAAATATAGGTGTACCGGCATACTGACCGACACCATTCCTTAATTCTGTTCTGCTGTCTCCAAAATAGATATTCTCTTTAATTCCAAGTCTCTCACATGTAATCTGTGCATACAGTTCACCGAGAGCCGGATACATATCAGATGAATAAGGTATCTCCTCTTCCTGATTCTGTGCATTCTCTAATTTAAAATCAGGAACACCTGACACATCAACAGTCGTTTCAGTTGTCTCTCCTGAAAGAATCGACATAACTGAATATACCGCACTGATATATGGTGACAAGCAAATGAAAACTAATAAAAAACCAATTAAAGAAAGAAAAACTGGCATATAGATATATGCCAGTATTCTTTTAACGTTTTTACGTTTATGCATAATTATTCAATTAAGCAACTTTCTTCTTGCTAACGAATGCACAAACAACTAATCCCATTGCTAATACAGCAACAACACCAACTGTAGCAGCTGTTGTGAAACCTGTATCCTTAACTACTTTAGCAGAAGGAGCAGCAACATATGACTTGCCATCCTTAACAGCTGTGATTGTGTTAGTTGATGCATCAAATGAAACTGTAGCACCAAGCTTAGCAGCTGCATCTTTGATATCTGCCATGATAGCTGACTTCTGGTCTGCTGTAAGAGAAGCGATATCCTTTACACCATTAGCTGTAGCTGTTGCAGCATCAATCTTAGCGATAACGTAAGCAGCATCTTCATCACTTACTGTGTTGTCTGCTAAGAACTGCTTTGCAGCGTTAACATACTCTGTAGCAACGCCTGCACTCTGAAGTTTGCTGATAATATCATCCTTAGAAGCTGCGAATGCTGAAATTGACATAGCAAATACGAGCATTAAAGATAATACTAAAGCTGAAATCTTTTTAATCTTCATGATAAAATCTCCCTTTCTTATGGTATTTTTTAGTTCTCTACTAGGATACCACCTTTAGAAAAATGTGTCAATAAAATCGTGAAAACATATCAAAATTGTTTTGATTTTTGTGCACTTCTGCCATATTCAGAACGTAAATAAGTGCTAATTTTACTAAACCTGTTAAGTAAAAAGTACCTAATATCTTCTGAAATTTCTGTGCGAATGTACGCTGTACATATTCCCCATCAATATTCTTATTACTCTTTTTATCATATATATAATTCCTGCAATCAAAGCCCACACAATCCAGCCTGCCAGTGCACCGGCCGTATTAGTAACAACATCATCGAGCTGGCTGTATCCTCTCTGTGTTATATATTGCACAACTTCAATCATAACCGAGAATATAAATCCTCCCATAACGCATACCGGCATCTTCCTGAACATTCTGAAAATGCATGGCATCATAAAGCCAAATGGAACAAATAATATTATATTTTCTATAAAAAAAGCATGTTCCTGAGCCGTATATCCCCATGTATACAGAAATGTCATATCAATTGCCCTTCTGCTTCCGGGTTCCCTTGAAAAGAATGTAATCCACAATAATGCTTCAATATAAAATATAAACAGACACCACAATACGAATTTTAATTTTTTATGCCATCTGAATATCGTATATATAAAACATGTAATAAGAACTGCTGCAATTATAAAATAAGGAAACATATCCGTCAGTTTCAATATATCTTTACATATATCCGTAATAATCTTCGAATAATCAACTGTCATATGCACCGCCAATTCAATGTTATTTTTTAATATTTCCCATCCCGGTGATAAGAAAAAAGCCCCTTAACGGGACTTTCTCAAAACATTATTAATGCGGAAAATGGGACTTGAACCCACACGTGGATAATCCACACAAGAACCTGAATCTTGCTCGTCTGCCATTCCGACACTTCCGCAAATATACAACCGATGCCTGTTATTAACATCAAAGCACTCATAATATTGTATATTATGTATTATTATTTGTCAAGTGCATGCTTTCTTCTATTTCTTCCATAAGCCTCATACCTGCCGTATCTGTAACCGGTATTGAAAATACGATGCTTTTGGCTTTGCTCTCAAATCCCGCTTCATCCATTATTGCTCTCATAATATCATTTTTATTCTCTGTCTTTGTAACAATAAATATCATATCCTTTTCAGGAACAAGTGTAACTCCGAGAAATTTTTCTGCTTTTTTTGCACCGGTTCCCTTTGCATGAATAACTGTTCCTCCTGCCGCATGCACTTTCCTTGCCGCATCCATGACATCTTCAGAATATCCCTGATTTGCAATAACTACAACAAGTTCATACTTTGTCTCTTTCAATACAGATTCATCTCCCTTCACAAATTCCTGCCCGCATGTCAGATAGTTAAGTGTCTTCTTGCCCCCTATACTGCTTATCCGGATTGCAAATGCAATCCCAACTCCGGGAATGTCAATCTTCATTTCTTTTGAAAGCTTTCGCTTCACTTCACTCCACTTACCATCTGTCACAACATGAAATAATACACTTTTCTCACTGCCTTCAAGCCCAAAATAATCAAGTATTTCATTGGCGGCTGTTCCGCTGCCCGCTGCCGTCATGGATACTTCAAGTCCGGTATCTGTATAAAAATCCATAAACTTTTTTGTAAGATTACGATTGATAATAGTAACCATCAGATATAATTCACTCATATTTACACTCCGTCAATCTTATTTGTGCATTTCTAAAGTTCAATAATTGCATCTTCATCCATGGCTTCATAAGCATATACCGCTTCACCTTTAGACGTATGCTGTTTAATTTTGTATACAACGCCGAGAATCTGGATTGTAATAAGAGGCGTCATTGCAACCATTGCAACAACCCCGAATGCATCTTCAACAATATTGCCTCCGACAGCTGCACATGCCCCCTGTGCAAGTGGAAGAAGGAATGCTGCCGTCATCGGTCCCGATGCCACCCCTCCCGAGTCAAATGCAATTGCCGTAAAGATCTTTGGTATAAAAAATGATATCCCTATAGCCAGCACATATCCCGGTATCAGAAAATACATTATAGGAATCCCCCATAATACTCTCACCATAGCAAGTGCCACTGACAACGCAACGCCGACCGAAAGACTTATTCCCATTGCTTTCGCTGATATTGCACCATCTGTAATTTCTTCAACTTGATGATTAAGCACATATACCGCCGGTTCTGCTTTAACAATAAAATATCCAATCAACGCACCTATCGGGACAAGTATCCATTTATAATTAAGGGACGCACGTACCGTTCCAAGATAATTACCCGCTGGCATAAATCCTACGTTTGCTCCTGTAAGAAAAAGTACAAGTCCTATATATGTATACAAAAGTCCTATCACGAGTTTCAAGAGACTTCTGCCTGTAAGTTTCAATGAAACCAGCTGAAAAATCCCAAATACTATTATAATAGGGAGCATTGATATTGCTATCTCTTTTATATAAGATGGCATACCACTCCCAAAAAGATGCCATAATTCCACAGAATCAGCCACTTCCGGTACCACAGCAGCACTGTAACTGCTCTCAGCCGGTCTGTAAATCATGCCAAGTGTCATTACAGCAAGAACAGGTCCGATAGAGCATAACGCAACAAGTCCAAAACTGTCATCCGCTGCATGTTTATCATTTCTTATGGAAGCAATACCAATTCCCAATGCCATTATAAATGGTACCGTCATCGGTCCTGTCGTAACACCACCGGAATCAAACGCTACTGCCCTGAAGCTTTCAGGCACATAAGCCATAAGAATAAATACTATAATGTAAAAGAATGCGAGCAATGGCGGAAGTGCAATTCCTATTAGCATACGAATAAGAGCTATCGCCAAAAAGACTCCTACTCCTGCCGCAACTGACAATATAAGTGTCATATTGGGAACGGATGGAACCTGAGAAGCCAAAACCTGTAAATCAGGTTCTGATATTGTAATTATCACGCCAAGTACAAATGACATGATAACAATGAATACTATTTTTTTACTTTTTGTCATACATGCACCGACTTTTTCTCCCATCGGCGTCATTGACATCTCCGCACCTAATGTAAAAAACATCATTCCAGCCATTACCATTACAGTTCCTACCAGAAAGCAAAGAAGTACACTCGGTGTAACCGGGGCGATTGTAAATCCCAAAATCAGAACAATTGCAACTATAGGCAGCACAGCTTTAAGTGCTTCTATAAATTTCTCACGAAGTTTCGCATTTAAAACCTTCAATAATTCACTCCTGTCTATTTATATACAATTTACATTTACAATTAATATTCCATAAATTCCTGGATATCTCTCAAAATATCTTCAAGTTCTGCTCCTTCATCCTGTATTGTAAGATGAAGAGATTTACTGATATCAAGGCTGAATAAACCTACAATTGACTTAGCATCAACACAACTGTGTTCAGACTCAATATCAAACGAGCAAGAATACTTGCTTATTACACTAACAAATCTCTGCACCTTTTCAACTGAATCCAACATTACTGTCACTGTAAACATATTCGTCCTCCTCCAGGTACCATAAGAACTTTTATCCTTTAAATATGTACCTTCTGTTTTTTACTTTAGTTTGTGATAATCCGATAATACTACATTTAAAAATTAAAAACAACCGAAACGCCTTAAATTTCACGCAAAATTGTAAAATATATTACATAAGCGGTGCAAGCAGTCTTAGTATCTGTCCTATTAGTTTTTTATGCCACGGATATTTTTTACAATCTTCTTCTGTAATCTTCTGACATTTTTCAAGTGTTTTCTGATAATCATTTTCGATATCTGCCACAACATCATTTTTATAAATATATGCTCCGCACTCAAAATGAAGATATAAACTTCTGAAATCAAGATTAACAGTTCCAACAGTCGCACGGCAGTCATCACTTATGAATTCCTTTGCATGGACAAATCCAGGTGTGTATTCATATATATTAACACCATGTTTTATAAGTTCCGGATAATATGTTCTTGCCAGAAGATATGCATAAACCTTATCAGGGATATGCGGCATGATTATAGTTGTCTCAACGCCCCTTGCTGCACAATATCTCAAAGCGGCAATCATCTCATCATCCAATATAAGATATGGTGTCATAATATGAACATATCGCTGTGCCCTGTTTAATATGTCAATGTATACACGTTTTCCTATTCTCTCAGATGAAAATGGGCTGTCACCATATGGAATGACATATCCATTACTGCGGATAAGTTCATTTTTCAAATCAAAATCATTCAGACATTCATCCTTATCAAAATTAATAATATAATTATCAATTTCTTCCTGTTCAATTCTGTCCTTCTTACCGGCTACATTCCACATTTTCAAAAACATGTACGTAAAACTTTTTACAGCATCGCCTTTTACCATAACTGCTGTATCTTTCCAATGTCCGAATCTGTCAAGTTTATCAATATACTCATCAGCCAGATTAATTCCGCCTGTAAACGCAGTCTTGCCGTCAACTATAAGTATTTTTCTGTGGTCACGGTTATTCTGTACTGTAGAAAGGACCGGCTTTATCTGTGAAAACGGTCTTGATTTTATTCCCATATTTTCAAGTTCTTTGTAATATCCATATGGAAGCAATGCAAGCGAGCACATTCCATCATACATAAAACGGACTTCTACACCCTGTGAAGCCTTTAACTTTAATATATCTAGAATGCTTCTCCACATATAGCTGTCAGTCACTATGAAATATTCCATAAAAATAAACTTTTCTGCAGCCATGAGCTGCTTTTTCATCTCTTCAAACTTGAACTCGCCAAGTGGAAAGAACTCAATATCATTATCATAATATGCCGGAAAGTCACCGGCATTATGTAAATAAGAAGCCAGCCCTCGTTCTCCGTGCAGCTCACTTTTAAGCTTTTCGAGCACTGCATCACTTGTTTTGGCTTTCTCATGCAGCTGTTTATCAATCGATGCAAGTCTAGACCTCATAATCTTAGTGCCAAGCTGCAGATTAACAAATACATATATCATGGTTCCGAATATAGGTATTATAAGCACCGGTATAATCCATGCCATCTTAAACGCCGAATTGGTATCCTCATTAAAAATATGTATGACAACAAACATACCAAGAAGTACAAATAATAAATGTATAAGCACAGAATATCTGTACAGCCAGTTGATAAGTATGAAGAAAAATGCAAACTGCATCAGAATTGCAATTATTACAAATGCTGTACGTCCAAAAAGAACTCTTGTTATTTTTTTCAGTTTCTGTGTCGATTTCTTCATATTCAATACCTCTTGCACTATAACTCTCTATCTGACTAATTGCTCTGATTAATATTTATAATATCATTTTTTCTATTTTATTTCCACTCCCCAGCAGATTTTTATATTATTAATCCAAAAATGCCGCCACTTTTTATCAAAGCGGCAGCATCTGTTTTGTTATATTAATTTTTAAAGATTTGTATATCCCATCAGATATTTATCTACTTCTCTTGCACAATCACGGCCCTGACGGATAGCCTTTACAACAAGAGACTGACCTGTATGGCAGTCTCCGGCAGTAAATACGCCGGCTGCATTTGTTGCAAACTTTCCTTCTTCTGTCTTGATATTTGTACGTTCAGTAAGTTCAACACCAAATGCATCCGTGACATATTTCTGTGTTCCAAGAAATCCAGCGGCAATAAGAACAAGCTCACAAGGAAGTTCCTTCTCTGTTCCCTCTACAGGAACCATCATTCTTCTTCCAGTTTTCTCGTCAACTTTGGACTCGAGGCTTATAACAACAACTTTCTCAAGATTTCCTTTTTTATCTTTCTTGAATTCTTTTACTGTTGTTGTATAAATTCGTGGATCATGTCCAAATACCGCTATTGCCTCTTCCTGACCGTAATCAGTCTTGCATACCAGCGGCCACTGTGGCCATGGATTACTCTCTCTTCTTGTATCAGGTGCCTTAGGCATCATCTCAAGCTGTGTAACTGATTTGCAGCCATGTCTTATACATGTTCCGACACAGTCATTGCCTGTATCACCGCCACCTATTACAATAACATTTTTATCTTTTGCTGATATAAATTTGCCATCGCTCAAATCAGAATCGAGAAGGCTCTTTGTAGTTGCTTTAAGAAAATCTACGGCAAAATAAATTCCATTGGCATCCCTTCCCGGAGCATTGATATCTCTTGGATTAGAAGCTCCGCATGCAAGTACAACTGCATCATACTCATCAACAAGCTTTTTTGCCTTTATTTTTTCTCCGACATTTGCTTCTGTTACGAACTCAATTCCTTCAGCTTTCATAACTTCAAGTTTTCTGTCTATAATATGTTTTTCAAGCTTCATATTAGGAATGCCATATCTTAAAAGTCCGCCGATTCTGTCAGCCCTTTCAAATACTGTAACATTATGTCCTCTCGTATTTAGCTGGTCTGCAACTGCAAGTCCGGCAGGACCTGAACCTACAACCGCTATTCTTTTGCCGGTTCTTACCTTTGGAGGCTTTGGACCTGCCCATCCATTAGCATAGGCATGTTCAATAATAGCCATTTCATTTTCTTTCGTGCAGACTGCATCACCATTAAGACCGCATGTACATGCTTTCTCACAGAGTGCAGGACAC
>ERZ791829.1236-NODE-1236-length-15968-cov-2.602024_pt1 | contig 15968 bp, 23 predicted proteins | sample MGYA00510296_ERZ791829 | MGnify/ENA primary metagenome ERZ791829 (study PRJEB30046, sample SAMN00791973) | human gut metagenome | study: EMG produced TPA metagenomics assembly of the A metagenome-wide association study of gut microbiota in type 2...
CAAAAACGTTGCCGGTGGCACCGCTGTAGCCGATCAGCTGGCCCTCTTTGACCTTCTCGCCTTTGCAGACGATGAACTTGAACAGGTGGGCGTACCGGGTTACGAGGCTCTGTTTTTTGTAATCGGCGTGGCGAATATCCACCATGTTTCCATAACTCTGCATGCTGCGCTCGTCGGTGGTGTGGCCGTCCCACAGCTGGGTGGCCGACACCGTGCCGTCCTCGGCAGCGTAGACCGGGCGCACGGCGGTGTTGCCGATCTGGGTGCGCAGGTCGATGCCGTTATGGCTGCGGCCGCTGTTGTAGTGCCAGCCCTGGGTCAAAATGTGCTGATCCAGCGGCCAGCGGAGTAAAACTTCCCCGTTGGATAATCTCATTTAAATGTCCTTTCGTGAGTAAAGTATAATTGGTGAAATCTGTGAACAAAGCCTTAACTTTTCAAAAGTGCCTTGACAATGGAGGCTTTGTGCGGTAAGTTGAAGTTAACAAGTATCTGTGAACAGGTACAAGAAGGGAGGAAAATGTATGTAGCTAGTAGATTTGCTTAAATTATTGGCTGCTATTTTAACGATAGCGGCAAACGTTCTGAAAATTCTGTCGATTATTTTGAAGTGACAGGATACAGATTAGTCGTATATATATCGGCTGCAGCTTGGTTCGCCAGGCTGCGGCTTTTTTCTTTTCCCCATCACGTTCTCAGCCACCAGTTCATCACAACGTCCGAACTGGGCTTTTCTTCTACCAACGCCGTGATGGTCCCGGCCCCGGTGTAGACCAGGCCCGCGTTGATCTTGTCCATCGAATCGGCGAGGATCACATCGGTGGCGAACACGCCAGTCTTGTTGGTCGAGCCGAGGCTCAAAAACATGCTGTTGGCGGTCAGGGTCGGCGCGACCGAGATCTTCTTCGAGGGGTACACGGTCTGCTTGTAGGCAAAGCCCTGGGCCTGCTCATCCGTGGAGGCGGTCGTCCAGCTGTCCACGTAAAAGGTGGCGTAATACTCCCACGGCAAGGCAACGTAGAGGATCTTGTTCTGCACTGGGTTGGCACTGGTGCCGGACAGCGCGTCATCGACCGTGGTTTTGTTGGCACCTGATTCAATGCCGCTCAGCTTGGAATATTGGGTCGAGCTCATCAGGCCATTGCTGTAGGCCGAGGCCAGGCCGTAGGTCGTATCGGAACTCGGGATGCCCAGGTCGGTGATGTCGCTTTTCTGCACGGCAGAAACAGCGGTGACATGCCCCAGGCTGTCCACGGTGATCTTGTACAGGCCGCGGGTCCGGGCCGTATGCAACGGGTGAGTGTACTTGTTCGCGCCCTCATCGATGCCTTTCAGCTTTGTCACGGCGCTGGGCGGCATTAGGCCCGCGGCCGTTTCCGTGGCCTCGGGAATCGTAACGGACTCACTAGCGGGTGTAACGTAAAGTACATCCTCATCCAGCGTACCGGCCTCTTTCATTGCCTCGTACTCATCCTGAGATACCGCAACAACCAACTTTTTTTCAGGGGTAAAATATAATTGATTGGGGTCGATCTGGCTATTCTTTTTCGCATCTGCATACTGCTCCGCGGTAAGAATATTCATTGTGAATTCGCTAATCGTTTCTGTAGTCTTTGCCAAAATCTCACCCCTTTACGTAATTGGTATCAGTGCTAAACAAGTTTTCAATATCACTCTGTTCTACCCAAATACCGTTTACTTTTTTGTAAACCTTGGATACATTCACCCAGCTGCCATTTACTTTAGTGCTCAGCACAGGGCCAGAAGATCCGCCGCCAGTGTAGTCTACAGTCAGATCGGCGCCGTAAAAACGCAAAGTATGGTTGTTGTTTGCGGATAGCGAGCCGCGTGTACAGGTAATCAGCAAGATAAGCTCGTCCAGGCTCTCACGATCCCACCAGCCGGTATCGTTAAAAGTCTGAGCCACTGGGGATGTTCCCAACTCAATTTCGCCGCTCAACCCGGCCGTGCCGCAATACAACTGCGCAACACCGCTCAAAATATACGGTGACGCATTCGAGATTCTGGCCTTTATCTTACAAGAGATAGAATTGATCTTGGCGTCGGTCGGGATCTTTGACACATCAAATTTGACTGCCAGCTTAGAAACTGCACCACCACCTTTGTTCAGGTTTAGCGCCGCAAAGGTGTCACTGCTTGAACTGGTAAGGCCATTTGAAAGCGGATAAGACGCATCTACCGAAATATACGATGAGCGTTGACCATCATATCCTGCAGGAACCAATGTTACACTTGCCATACATTAGCCCCCAGTCTGCAAATACAAATCACCATTGCTGCCGGTCGAAGAACTGGGCTCGGAACTACCGATGTAGTATTTCTGGATGACAACGGTCCCCGCCACCCCAAAGATGGACTTGCCTGCCAGAATATTGCCGCCAACGAGGTTGGCATCGCCTTTAATGGTTTGCGCCCCGGACAAATACTGCCCAGCTGCAATGACCTGGTCGGTGCTTTTCGGGGTATAGGTCGCCGCCGCCTTTTTGGTGACACCGCTGCCAATGTACCCCGCGGGCACGGCTTCCACCGTGACCTGGCTCATGCCATCGTAGCCGGTGTCTGGGGTCACGGTTTGCTGGCTCTCGGTCGGCGTGACCGTCTTTTTCTGCAGCTTAGCAGCGCCAGCCCCCGCAAAAATACTGACTTTCTTGTCGCCTAAGTAAACGGGCATATTCTCACCACCTGCAAATTTTAATCGTTGTCTGCGCTTCGGGTGTGGCCCAGCTGCCATCGCCGCACAGGTACTTTTTTTCGTCCCCGGCAGCGGGTGGCGGTACCAGGCCGGATGTGCCCGCGGCCTCGGCGCTGGCCCCGGTGAACACATTCGGGGGCGTATATTCGCCCTCGATCTGTTCTCCGGCCGCATTGTGGGCGGTGTGTCCGGCCAGCAGGGTGTCCCTGGTCACGGTGTCCCCGGTCAGATCCAGCAGGGTCTCACTGCCCAGCACCACCTTGTTCACCGCCATGGTTAGCCTCCCACCGTCAGGGTCTGGCCACCGGCGGCGTTGTCCACGTAGTTGGTCGGGATGGCCGCCACCGTGACCTGTGACAGGCAGTTGTATGCGCTGTCTGGCAGCACGGTCTGCTGCTCAAAGGTCGGGGTCACGCTCTTGGCCTGGGGCTTCATGCCCTCGGAGGAGGACATGGAACCCTCCACGCCCAGGATGGTGACACCCTCGCGGATGTTGGCAGGCACCAGCTTGGCCTGCTCGGTCTCATCGATTTCAGCGCTGCCGCTGCCATCGTGGAAGCCCATGGGGATGGTGTACTTGCCGTCCTTTTGGGTGATTTTCCCGGCTACGGCCCCGTTGTTGGGCATTGTGCCGGTCATCTTGGCACCACGTGCGTAGAATGTCTTGCCGTCCAGCACCTCGGCCACCGCAGCCGTAGCATCTGTGGAATCCACGTCCTTAGTGCTGGTGCCGGTGATGGGCGCGCCGGTCTTATCGTGGGCAGTAATGCCCTTGGCCAGCTTGTCCGGGGTCACGCTGTCGGCGGTCAGGTCGAGCTTGACCTCTTTGCCGATGATGACTTTGTTTACATATTGGTTAGCCATTGAAATATTCATCTCCCATAATCAGGGTCACGCCGCCGCAATCGTTGGAGACCTCGTACCGGGGAATCTTTCGCACGGTCACATCGTCCGGCATCAGCTTGTCTTTGGTTTCCAGGCGGGTCTCCTCGTAGGTGCGCGGGGTCACGGTGGTCTCGCCCTTGTACTGCGGCGCGGTGGATAAAATGGTGGTCTGCCCCAGGTCGGCGGCCAGATCGGCATCGGTGCCAAACTCCACCACAAAGGCGGAGGGTGCGGCAAACTGTACGTCTAACGTCATGTAAGCACACCATCTTTCAGAATCTGGCTGACCGGCACACGGAACACTTGCGAGGCCATGCGGGCAGATCCAACGCCAACGCGCAGCTGAATTTGCAGTTCCGTGTCCCCGCGAAGTTGCAGCGTTTCCTCCTCGGTCAATGTGCAGGAAAGTACCTTGCCGGACATCGTAACGTCCGGCAGGCCGCGCTCAAACAGCAGCTTGCCGCCCTGTTTGAACGCTACCGACAGCTTGGTAATGGTCTCACACTCAATGGGCAGCGTAAAAGTAAAAGTTGGGGTTGTACCGCGATACATCAACTCACCACCTCAAACCAATCGGTATCATCCAGTGCAGGTGCTGCGCCGTCCTGCAGGGCCAGATACAACTTGTCCGCATCCGTACAGTAGTACCCGGTGCATACCATCATGCTCCCTCCATCTCTGCCCTTACGGCCTCACGCCATTTCTCCGGCACTTTGTCCAGCGTAATCAGCCCGCGCTTGATGCAGCAGATATAAAACTGTACCATATCATTCACCTCCGGCCAGCATCTGGGCCAGCTCCAAAATGGCCGCCGCGTTGGCGTCCACCTGTTCCTGCAGCGTGGGTTTTTCCCGCTCGGCCCGTTCCTCTGCCGTGTAAGCGTGGTAATACTGGCAGCCCTCGTACACGTCATAGGCAGGAATGATGCACATAAGCCCCTGCGGGTTATCCTCGGTGACAGTGCCCTGCATAACTTCCCGGCTCTCCGGCACATGCTTGGCAACCCGCCTGGCGGTGTAGAGATAACCAGCGGCCAGGTCGGGAGAGGTCAGTTCCTCGTTGGTGATTTCATCGTAGATTTTCATGGGGTTACTCCTTAATCCATTTGAATCCGATGCTGTAGGATGTATAGTCTTTGCCCTCAAAAAGCACGGTTACAGTCGCGCCCGGCGAGACCTTGAAAATGGCTTCCCAAAGCCGCGTAGTAGACGTATTTGCATTGCTGTAAGTCTTTTCTACGTCAACGCCAAAGGCATTGATAGCATCGGTCGAGTTACTGGCGGAATCAAAGCCGGTCGAGAAGCGGATGCGACCGCTGTTTGCGCCTGCCTGGTAAAACCGCGCGTAAATGTACGTGTCCTTGGTGCCGTTGTTCGTCACGGTGCCGGTATTGGGTGAAAAAGAAAAAGACAAATCGCCGTCTGTCATCGTTCGGCTTTCATTCCAAGAAGTTTTTTCAAAGCTGTTCAGAGAGCCGGTGCCGTTTTCAATGGCATGGCGCAAGGAAGAAAGTGCAGCACTTCTTTTCCCGCCCGGAGTTCTCGGTGACATTCCCATAGAATCACCCTTTCTTCATTTTGCGAAAATGTTATTTAATTTCAGTGCCTTTGATACCGAAAATCTGATACGGGATGGTACTTTCCCAGTGTGTTGTGTCACCGGAAAAAGGCGTTCCGATCGTGATGTTTGCGCCGTCAAATGTCACCATACGGTTAATGCTTCTGTCATTTGCGGTTACGCAACATCTTGCACCGCGCACTACGATATTTTCCATTACATACTGCGGGGAAAGAGACGTGTATCCTTTGACGGTAATACAATAAGCGGCATAAAGCTGGGTGCCAGTATCGGCTGTTCCGCTGCCCCATTCAGATGTATGGTTGCCATTTGTCCAAAGCAGGACCTTCTCGGCACCGGCGAGGTTCTCAAAGGTCTTTTTGAACTTGCCACCGCCTCCCGGAATCCTCGGTGCTACACCCATCAGCAGCCACCCCGCGCAGCACATGCCGCAGATTTCTTACGGGGGGGGGTAAAACTACATACAAACGAATGTTTCATGCTAAACCTCCATCAACTTTGAATGACCCACCGCGCCCGGATCTCGGCGGTGGGCTTTTCTTTTACCTTAACCAGCACCGAATTGTACGCCGTGACCGTCACGCCGTCGTTGATGATGTCCTGCACTTCATCCAGCACATCATCGGTAGCGGGAACCTCGGTCTTGTCGTAGCCGATGCCGGACAAGAACTCGCTGGCAGCCGTCACCACCGGCGCATGGCTGTTCGCGCAGGTCAGCGTAGCCGTCTGCTGGTACAGCAGGCCTCTGGCCTGGTCGGCGCTGCTGCAAGCCGTCCACCCGTTCAGCGTAAGCCTGGCGTAGTAGATGTTGGAAACCTTGTCGATCGCCTTAAAAATATCGGTCTGCCGCCCCTGCGGGTCATAGGTCGCTCGCATCATGGCCGAGGTTCCGGCGTTCAGCTGGTTCAGTTCGGCTTCGATTTTCTGCAAAAACGCTTCAAAAGCGGCTTCCATCACGCTGGTGTCTACCGCGTCGATGGTATCCCGCATCAGGCCGCAGACGCTGCCATCCAGCCGCAGGTCTACCACGTTGTCGGCGCTGATCTTAGTAGCGCCGGTGGGCCGGGTCACCCGGTACAGGAAGATCTCGTCATAGTCGTCACTGCGCCGCAGGCTGGGCAGCGTGGGGCTGGCCGAGGCCGTACCCTTGCGCACTTCCAGACCTGCGGTGTTGGCGTTTTTGTCGTACACCAGGGCAATGGCATCCCAACGGGGATTCACGCCGTCGGCATCCTCAAAGGTCAGGGTCACATCGCCCTGGCTGAACGGGAACGCCGCCCACTGATCACTCACGTGGATGCAGCCCACGCCCTTGCCCACAGTGACCGTATTGTTGCCGTTGGTTTTGGCGGCAAAGCTGTCGGCGTTCAGCACGCCGCGGCTGCGGGCCGCATAGGCTGCGCCCAGCGCCACGCTGGTATACTGCTTATTGTCCAGCGGCCAGCAGATAAGCTCGGTCAAAGCACATCACTCCTTTTTAAAGGTAAAGTTGTCAAACACAGGGCAAAGGCTGCGCCCGGTGCTTTCGTAGATGATCTTGATGCTGGCCACCCGCGCGGTGGCTTCCAGGCCGATTTCCTCCACCCGCACCGGCACAATATCGCCCAGAGCGTAGTCCTGACCGTAGATCATCTGGCTGTCGGCGGCGGTGCATTTCAGCTGCCGGGTCCCCAGGTGATTGGCCAGAGCTGCGCGGGCATAGTTCTGCACGGCGGTCTGGTATTCGGTTTCGGTGTAGGTTTTCTCGGTGGTGCTGTCGTCCGCGTTCTGCACGGTGTATTTGTGCTTTACGCTGCTGCCGTCCACCCACAGCTCGTGCCGGGCATTGCCGGCGGCTGTGATGTCTCCTACCTCGCAAAAATACCGGGTAAAGCTGTCCCCCTCGCTGGGCTCCTCGCCGCCGCACAGCACCACATTGGCGTAGTCGCTGGCATCCTCGGTATAGGTTGGGCTGGAAAGGTTCTGCATCCGGGTCGAAAAGTAGCCCATGTACAAATCGCTCCCCGGTGCGCTGCGGTCCTTGCCCTGCAAAAGTTCCAGCGTTTCGCTGCCGGTGGCCGGGTCAAAGGCACAGCGCAGGCCAAACCCGCCGGTCTCGGCCAGCTGGGTCATGGCATCCAGGCAGGTCACCCATTCCAGGTCCACTGCCTCACAGGGGGCAGCAAAATCAGCGGCATCCGGCAAGGCCACTTCCAGCTTGCGCAGGTTGGCACGGCACAGGTCCAGCAGCCCTGCGGCTGCATCGGTCACGGTGGTCTTGCCCTTGGCTATCCGCTGGGCGAACCGCTGCAGGGTAAACTTGCCCCGCACGGTCAGCTTGCGGGCATCGCTGTCCAGTTCCGTGGCTACGATCAGCGCGGCCAGGCCGGGGGTGTCCGGGTTGTACAGCACGGCCCCCTGCACCAGCATGGCGCGGTTGGTGGCGGTAGCGCCGCACACCAGCTTGATCTCGCCTACATCGGCAAAGGCCGGGGCCCACTGCAGGCTGCTAGCGCTGTCCACCATGCCTACGCGCTCCCCGTTCTGGTACACATACAGGCGTAAAGCGTCAGACACCGGCCGCCACCCCCTTAGGTGCCGTCACTGTGGCGGTCAGGTTCTCGCGGCCCTCGTCAGCGGTCAGGCGCAGCACATTGTCGCCGGGGTCCAGCGTCATCCACAGGTCGCTGTCGTAGTCCAGCCAACGGAACCCGTTCACCTTAGTACCATCGCTCTGGCGGTAGGTGCAGCCACGGGAACCATCCACCGTGGAGATGATGGCCGATTCACCAGGTAGCATTTCCTTGTTCAGTTTCAGGTAGCTGCGCTTGCCGTTGTGCCACAGCATCGGGTTCTTCACGCGGGCCGCAGCGGTCAGGGTCAGCACAAACTCGGTCTCGGTGTTGCCGCTGTTCACCACGGTAGTGTACACATCTTTTTTGTATTTGCTGATGTACCAGCTGCCGGCGGTCGAGACAGGGGTCGGGAACCAGCTGCCCTCCAGGCCGCCCAGCATGGTGGCTGCCGTTTCCACGGTGCGCCAGTAGGGGTACGCTGCTTTCAGTTTAAACTGAAAGTTCAAAAGGTGTTCCCCGCCGCTCACATCCGGGGTATCGGCGGGCAGCACATCCAGATACCAGGTGGTATCGCCCACGGTTTTCAGCCAGCGGGCGGCCTCTTTGGGGCGGATGAGCCGCTTCAGCAGCGCCTCGTTGGCATCCATGTCCCGCAGGATGCTGCCGGTCACGGTCAGGCTGCGGCTGCCTACGGATTGCCCCGTGATGGTTTTGCCGGTCTGCCCGGTGGATTGCTGCTCGGTCATTTCCACGTCCAGGCCGTCATCGCCGGTCAAGTTCGTGATCCAGAGATCGCTGTCCACGGCAAAGCGGATGGTGCTGCCGTCCGCCGCCTGAAAAGCATATACAGGCACAGTCCTTGCCATGCGCACCTCCTTACGGGATAGCCCATTTCAAACGCTGGGCCATGGATTCCGCCTCCCGCGTCAGTTCCGATTCGGACAGGCTGTCGTGAGTGTGGAACTCGTTGTTCAGGTTTACGGTCATACCGCCCGGCTGCCAGGTATCGGCAGTGTTGCCAAAGCGGTTGTTGCTGCGCAGTGTACCGGCCACAGCTACCTGCATCGGCTCGGCCGTCGCGCCAGAAAGCATCTCCGCCGCATCCTCGACCATCCACAGGTTGTCGGTAATGCCGCGGGAAAGCCCGGCCATAAAATCAGGCATCCACTGCTCATACATCCGCAGCGGGCCGATGTCCGGGCGGGAAAAGTGCATGTAGGAGGCAATCGCCGAGGCTACGTTTTTCACGGCCCCGACTACAGCCCCGATGGAGCCGGTAATGCCCTTGACCAGCCCCATGATCATATCCTTGCCCCAGCCGATGAACTTGGCAGGCAGGCTCTTGATGTAGCTGATGCCGCCCTGCATGACCGAGGTGAAGCCGGATTTCAGTGCGCCGCCCATGCCCTGGATGCCGCTGCCCAGCAGCTTGATGACGCTGCCGCCCAGTTCGATCCAGTTAAAGGCGGTAATGACATTGGCAACCGCCAGCAAAATTTGCGGAATGTTCGCCACCAGCGTGGGCACAGCCTGGATCAGGCCCTGCCCCAGCATGATGATCAGCTGCACACCCGCTTCCAGCAGCTTGGGCGCATTGTCGTTGACGATGCCTGCAATATCGGTCACAATGCCGGGTATGTAGGTGATCATGGTCGGCAGGCCGTTGATAAGACCCTGCGCCATGTTCAGGATGAACTGGATGCCGGTGTCTACCAGCTGCCCCGCATTGGCGCGCAGCCCGCTGGCCAGGTTGGCCGCAATGGGCAGCGCCTGTGCCAGCAATTGCGGGATGCCCGTAACCATTCCTTGCCCCAGCTGGGTCATCAGATCGATGCCGCTTTGCAGCAGCTGCGGCCCTACGTTGGTGGTCAGGTCTGTGAAAATGCTGCCCAGCCCCTCGGCCAGACCGGCAAAGCCGCCGCTGGTAAAGCCATCCGTAAGGGTCTGCAGGTAGCCGCTGGCCAGGCTCACAGCTGCGCCCAGCTTGCCGCTGACCGAATCAAACAGCGCAATGCCCAGGTTGGCAGCGTTGGTTTTCAGGCTCTCCATCCGGTGGGCCATCGTGTCGGTCATGGTGGTGTAGGCCGTCTCGGTCGCACCGCTGCTGTTCTCCATCTGGGCCAGCACATCGTTGAACTTCTCCGCGCCGGAATTGGCCAGCGAAAGCGCACCCGTACCGGCTTCCACGCTGGACCACAGCGCCGCAAACTTGGTGGCATCGCCGCCTACGCTGTCGTACAGCACCTGCAGCACATCACCCAGGCTCTGGCCGCTGTCCATCAGTTCAGCAAAGCCCTGGCCGGTCTCTTTCTGCAAAATCTTGCCCACAGTCGAGCCGGTGTCGCCCAGCTCGTTCAGCATGGACTTGGTATAGGTGGTGGCCTCGGCGGTCGCAATACCGTTGGCCGTCATAATGGCCAGGCCGCTGGACAGGTTTTCCACGTTCACCTTGTAGGCTGCCGCCAGCGGGATGACCCGGCCCATGCTGGCCGAAAGTTCGTCTACGCTGGTTTTGCCCAGGTTCTGGGTGGTCAGCAGCACGTCCGAAACATGGGTCGCTTTGTCGGCACCCAGGCCGTAGGCGTTCAACGCCGTGGTCAGGATGTCGACCGCCGAGGAACTGCTGGTAAAGCCCGCAGCAGCCAGCTTGGCGGCCTGCCCCGCAAAGGCCACGGCATCGCCGGTATCTTGCCCGGCACTGATGGCCTGGTAGGTGGCCTCGGCCAGGTCGCCTGCCGCAATACCCATCGTGCCGGAAAGGTCAGTGATCTGCTCTTTCAGCTCCCCAATGGGTACTTTGGTGGTATCGGCAATGGTTCCCACCTTGGCAACCGCCGTCTCAAAGGCGCTGCCCTCGGTAAAGGCAGCCTGCAGCATCTTGCCGATGCCCGCTGCCGCAAGGATCTTGCCCACTGCGCCGATCAGGCTCTTGCCCAGGCTCTGCCCGGCAGTAGCACCCGCAGCGGTTACTTCCCCGCCCAGCGCTTCACTGATCTTGCCGCCGATGCCGGTGGCCGAGGGGATGATCTCAACATAGGCTTTCGCCAGTTCGGTTTTGCTTGCCATGGCATCAGCCTCCCTTCAAAATTTCTGCTTTGGCCGCTTCAAACTCGGCAGCCGTGGCAAAGCCGGTCACCTTGCGGCGGCGGGCCGTGCCCAACAGGGTATCCAGCACCGGGGCAGGGCGGTTGCGGCCATGCTGGGCGTCTTTGGTCTTGCTCCACACCAGCAGCTGCAAACTGTCAGCCATCGCGCCCAGCAGCAGCGTGTCGGTCGTTATCGGGGCATGGTTCAGCGCCATGCAGGTGCGGCTTGTCTCCCGCAGGCCCCCGGCCAGGGTGGCCGCCAGCGGCAGCCCCAGGGCGCGCCAGTCCAGTACATGGTAGGTTTCCGCCATGTCGCACACCAGCTCATCCGGGGCCAGCGCTGCCATCCGGGCCAGGGTCAGGAGTTTTTTCCCGCTTTGTAATCCAGCAGGATCTGCACAAAGTCGTTGGCGACAGCCTCGCCATCGACAATGCCGTCCTCATCGCGGTGGAGGTCGTACAGCTTTTTCTTCAGGTCTTTGCCCAGCAGCAGGTTCAGCGCATCGCTCAAACCGGCATCGCTGCCGCGCTCCACTTCCACCAGCGCGTCCAGCAGTTCCATGTTGTGGATGCGCTTTTCCGGGATGGCGTAAACAAAGCCGCTTTTCGTCTTACCGGTGATCATGCCGTTTTCTCCTTGATGTACTCGTAGTGGGTGTTGCCGTCCGTGTCCGGCGTGGCGGTGATGGTAATGTCATACCCCAGCGCTTCCTCATCGGCGTAGACGATGTCGTCCATCTCGGTGATCTTGGCTTTGGGCACGACCACGCGCTTCAGCACGCCGTTCAGGATCAGCTCCACCACCCAGGCCTTGTCCTCGGCAGCGCTGCTGTTGGCCTTTACGGTCAGCCCGTCCTTGAGGGTGCCGGTCACGTTGTCATCGCCGTATACGGTTTTCAGCACGTCAGGGTTCAGCGCTTCCAGCAGCTTGAACTGGAAGGTGTCCGACTTTTCTTTCTGGTAGGTATGCACGGTATCGCCGCCCCAGGCCTTGATCTTGTCACCGTCCGGGCTGTTCGCGTTGGTCAGGCCGTCCTCGCTGATATAGCCCAGGCACACAAATGCTTCATTCAAAGCGGTGGTGGCATCGGTGGGCAGCGTAGTGTCCAAAGGCGCACGGTACACCGCGCCGCCAATCTTGGGCTTACTGGTGGTTACGTTTTTTGCATCAGCCATAACTGGCTCCTTTCCCGTGTCCAGTGTGGACACGCGGTTATTCGTAATAAGTCACCGCAAACACCGCCTGGTAGCGGTATTTTTTGGTTTCGGTATCGGTAAAATTGTAATCGCGCTCCAGGCGGCAGGCGGCCACACGGTCCAGTTTCGGCAGGGCCAGCATGGCCTCGATCACGCGGTCGTCCAATTGTGCCGCCAATAACAACGTTGGCGCATAACTCTGTACGGCCAAAGTGGCGCGGCGGATGTAATTCTGCCTGCTGCTGCCGGTTTTCTCCAATACGACAAAAGTGCCGGAGGCTCCCTCCGGCACTTCCATCGTCACAGGAACACCCAGCCGGTCGCGCAGATAATCCAAAACAGTCGTTTCGATCATCGCAAAGCCTTTTCTATGGTGTTGTTGCGGTAGTTGTCGCGGCGGGCCTCAGCAGTCTGGGGATACACGGTGGCAATGGCGCGGGTCTCTTTCTGCATGCTGTCCACAGCGTAGCCTGCACCGCAGCGGGCGGCAATCTCCTCGGCATGCTCGGTGCAGATGGCCTGCATCTCCTTGCTTTTCAAAAGCCGTCGCACCCCGGCGCTGTTCAGCTTGATTTTTACCTTAGTCATACCGCTCCACCTTTACCTGTTTGTTCCATGCCAGCGGTACCAGGCTTTCCATGCCTTGTACCACATCCCCGTAGGTGCGGAACTTCTGCCCGAAAAACTCCACGGTCACGTTGTGCCAATCATGGCTATCCCCCTTTGGCAGGGCCAGCGTGTAGGCCAGCCGCCTGCCAGTCAGGGTCAGTTCGTTCACGATGGCAGCGGTGTCCGGGGCACCAACCAGCACATTGTGCACGGTCACGGGTGTTTCTTCATACACCGGCGCATGGAAAGCATCCTCGCCGGTCTGGTGCTTCTCGTACAGCACCACATCAATCCCCCGCAGCATCGCAAAGCCCCTCCACCGGGCTGGCCGCGCCGATGCGGTTGCCCGCACCCAGCAGCTTTTTTTCCAGCTTAGAGAGGTACAGCTCCCCGGCGCTGCCGCTGCTGCCCATGGTCCAGCTTTGGGTATAGCCCAGCGCTGTGGCACTGCCTTGGGTAGCGCCCATGGGGTACAGCGGGGTCTCGCCGCCGGTGCCGTCACCCAGCAGGCGGCGCACCATCCGGCAGGATACCAGCCGCTTTACATCAGGGTCAGCATCCTTGCCGTAGGCATCGATCACCAGGGCAGCTTCCTCCAGCAGGGCGGCCGTCCGCTCCCGTTCCTCCTGGGTCAGTGTGCGGAACCCGACCTCAACTTCCTCCACAATGGCGTATCCCATGGGGTGCCCTCCTTATCAGGCCTCGGTGCGCTTGATGTACAGGGTCTGCGGCTTGGAGACCTTGACGCCGTAGACCTTGCGGCCCTGCACGGCGCTTGCACCGATGTACTTGCCGCTGCCGGCCAGATCCTGCAGGTGGACGGGAACCTGCCACTCCATCACGCGGTGGCACCAGTTCGGGTGACCGCAGATGAACTCGGTGGTGGTCTTCTTGCTGGCCACGCGGGTGGTGTTCTCGTAATCCATGTTGTTGGATTCAAACACGTTGAAGCCCGCGATCTTACCGGCCACGCCCGCCTGCACCATCTCCTGAGACAGGTCGCCGCGCTTGATGAAATGCTCATCCAGCATCAGCACTTCCAGGTACTCGGGCGAGACGATCATAAAGCGGCCATCGGCGGGTACGCCCTTGCGGCTCAGCACGCGCTTGGCCTCCAGCGCCAGCTTGTAGGCGTTGGCCTCGGTAGCGGCGGTCTTGGTGGCGCTGATGGTGGCGCCGCTGGCGGCCTGCAAAGCCTCGATGGACTTCTTGTCGATGGACAGGCCCAGGCTGTAACCGGCGCTGTCCAGGCGGTCGGCCACAATGCCATCGGGCACACTGGCGGCATCAAAGCCGTCGATCAGCTCGTTCACGGCCTCGTCCTGGTCGATGTTCAGCTCCAGGTAGGTAGTGGTACCGGCCTCGGGGTCGATGCCGGTGGCCTTGTTGTAGTCCTTGACAGAGACCTCGGTATCACGCACCGGGATCTTGACCTTGCCCGCCTTGGGGTCGCCCTCGTAGCGGTTGTTAAAGATGTAGTTGTCACGGGTCACAAGCTGATTGCGCAGCTTAGCGTCCACCAGCTTGCTCCAGCGTTCCTGATTTGCATGTGCCATAATTGGCTCCTTTCTGTAAAACTTACACTTTCAAGTTCGGATTCATCGACGCGAAAGCAGCCTCCACGCCGTCCACCATGCCGCCCTTGCCGCGGGCGGCGGCCTCGCCGCCGTCTTTCACGTTGGGGTAGCCGCCGGGGGCGGCATCAAAGGCCCAGGCCTTGTCTTTCACCAGGGCATCCAGCGCGGTCTTGATGTCGCTGGTGCGGTCCTTGCTGGCTTTCAGCGCCGCCACATCCAGCATCCCGCGGATGGCCTTTACATCGCGGCCGCGTGCATCGCGGATGGCACCGTCCAGGGCGGCATCAAAGGCAAAGCTGTCGGCCTGGTCGGTCAGCTGGCCCTGCAGCTTGGTGATCTGGCCCTTCAGATCAGCCACGTCCACCCCCTCAAAGGCTTTCAGGCCGTCTTTGGCGGTGTTCAGCTGCTTGGTCAGGTCATCCACCTGGCCTTGCAGGCTGGCGGCCTTGGTCTTTTCGGCGGTGACGTCCCTGCCGTTTTCGCCCATCAGCCAATCCAGCTGTTCATCGGTAATGCCGGGGATCTTGTTCTTGACTTCTTCGCGTTTCATAAGGGTTCCTTTCCGCCTGCGCTTTGTTTACGCGGGTCGCATCCGCCCTGGCTGTGCAGTTTTACGCCATGCCGGGCAATTTTGGGTATAAAAAACGCCCGCCCCGGCCTCATGCGGCCAGAAACAGGCATAAAAAAACCACGGTGCGGTTGCATCGTGGTTAAAATGGATCTATCAACAGGAACGGGGAACGGCATCTGAACCGTTCCCCATCGATTGGCATTTGGCGGGTGTGCCCCTTCCCGCATTTCTTTTGGCCCAATGGGCGCGTAGCAGCACAATCTCTACTTCAAATGCAATCTTATCCTACGCTTATTATAGCAGATTCATTCCTTTATGTAAAGAACAGGATTCTTCTCCATCAGTTTTTTAAGATTCTTTTCACGAATCCGATAAAATGTCATAACAGAATTTTTGAAATCCGGGTTATCCGTATCCAAAACCAGCCGCAAGACGACATTCAAATTCGTGTCAGGAAGTTTCTTAACAGCAAATACAGTGCCTACGTTTTTTATGTCCTGAATCAGAATGTCCGGGGACAAAATGGATTCGCGTCCATATTGTTCAAACAAAAGATAATCCTCTGGATGTCGTTCCTTAATATGCGCGATTCGTTCATCCGTCACGACAACTTCTGTGGTCTGCAAATGACCAAACGTGGAAATGAGAGGAGAAGGGTCTAAGTTACCAAGAACTGTCAGTTCTATCTTCTTCACGCTCCCATCGCTGTCGATGGAACCAAGTATAGCACGATTCTGCGTGGATGTAAAGGCGGCTTTCCTCGCCGCATACGCTGCCCGCTTCTGGGCGTTGATGCGCTCCTTGTTGGTGGCATAATTCACACGGCGCAGTTTGTTGATGTCCCCATCAGCGGCGCGGTACTGGCGCAGGTACTTCTCCGGGTCGTACCCAGCCACTGTGCTGGTGCCGTCAAACCGTATCGCGTATTCGCAGTCGCAGTTGGCGTGGATGTGCTCGGCATGCCCGCCTTTGATGGCTGCCTGGCTGGCTTTCTGCCAGCCGCGGCTTGCCAGCGTCAGGCAAAAGGCGCAGGTATCGCCCTGGGGGATCCAGGCAAACTCGGCCCCGTCCCGCAGGGCGTTTTTTAAGGTCGTGTCGGCTCCGGCGCGTTTGACCAGGCGGCTGACCCCGCGCTGCATCTGGGGCGGGCTGGCCTTGGTGGCCTGCACCATCCTGGCTATCTCGCCGTAGCTGGCC
>ERZ791829.1238-NODE-1238-length-15941-cov-3.072328_pt1 | contig 15941 bp, 10 predicted proteins | sample MGYA00510296_ERZ791829 | MGnify/ENA primary metagenome ERZ791829 (study PRJEB30046, sample SAMN00791973) | human gut metagenome | study: EMG produced TPA metagenomics assembly of the A metagenome-wide association study of gut microbiota in type 2...
TAATCAACAGAAAAAAGCCGCAGGAGCTTACACTTGTTGAGACAAGCAGACTCATGCAGTATAAAATGTTCAGCCTGAACCTTAACACATTTGCGGACAGGCTTAATTCGTATTTTTCAAAAAACGGTGGGGGAGATTTGAAAATCCGTTATGAAATTAAATTTGATGCGGATGAACTGTTTAATATAGAAACAATAGTTGAAAATCCGTCAAGAAAAACATACGACAGTTTTGATTCAATGGGAGAAGGATTCAGGAGTATATATATTTTGTCGCTGCTTGAAACATATATAAATTCTGATAATGATACGGCACCATATATCATTATGATTGAAGAGCCCGAGACATATCTTCATCCACAACTGCAGAAAATCGCCAGTGAGATTTTGTACAGACTGTCAAAAAAGAATCAGGTTATTTTTTCAACTCATGAACCGGAGATGCTTTTTAATTTTACAACAAAACAGATAAGGCAGATTTACTGCGATGAATTTCATATGACAGCCGTCAGAAAAGATACAGATATAGATGATATTTTAAATGACCTTGGTTTTACGGCAAATGATATGATGAATGTGAGCTTTGTGTTTATTGTTGAGGGAAAGCAGGACAGGAGCAGGCTGCCACTTCTTCTTAACAAGTATTATTCTGAAGTATATGACGAAAATGGGCGTTTAAGGCGTATAGCTATTATTTCTACCAACAGCTGTACCAATATCAAAACGTATGCCAATCTGAAATATATTAACACTCTCTATCTTAAAGATCAGTTTATGATGATTCGTGACAGCGACGGCAAGGATAAACAGATGCTGGGAAAACAGCTGTGTCGCTATTATGGTGAGCGTGCAAAAGAAGATAAAGGGAATATGCCAAGAGTTACGGATAGAAATGTACTTATATTAAAGTATTACTCATTTGAAAATTATTTTCTGTTTCCTGAAATAATGGAAAAGGTTGGTGTTGTTAAGAGTGTTGACGAGTTTTATGATATTTTGTGGGAGAAATACAATCAATATTTGTACAAACTGACAAGTGTAAAGAAAATGTTAAGCAAGCTGGATATAAGTATTGATTCACGCAATGATTTAATTGCAAATATAGAAAATATAAGGATTTATGTCAGAGGACATAATCTTTATGATATTTTTTACGGAAGATTCAAGGCAAATGAGAATGATGTGCTTTCGCGATATATAGAACTTGCACCGAGAAAAATTTTTGCTGATATTTTAGATAAAATTGATGGCTTTGTATATTTTGACTCAAGAAGAAGATAAAATGATAAAACTTTGTGAAATTTGACAAAATGGTACTTTACAAAGGGACATGTTAGTGTTAAGATGTATTTGTTACAAAAATGTTACAGAAAAATTACAAATATGGAATTATAAAATAACATTATTTGGAGGAATATATGACACACTTAACCAGGTATGGCAGAAGACTTAAGATGACTCTTATAGCCGGAATGTCAGCAGCATGTTTTGCATGCATATTTGCTATACCATTTGCAGAGAATAAGTTTAATAACAAAGTTGGATATTACAGCATTGTATTTAACGGTGAGGAGATTGGCAGTGCCAACTCAAGACAGGAAGCTGAGCAGGCAATGGCAGCAGCCAGACTCAAGTTCAGTAAGGAATATGATTCTGTTGTATATATGGATAACAATATTGATATTGTAGAAGAGCATAAGCTTGTTGCATCAAGAATGTCACAGGACGAGCTTGAGACAGCTATTTACAGCAGTCTGTTCAACTGTGTTACAGATAAGGAGAATGCAACTGCATATACTGTAAGAATCAATGATTTTACAGTTACACTTGCATCAAAAGATGATGTTGTTGAACTCATGGAGAAAGTTACAGATAAGTATGATACAAAGAAAGAGTTTCAGGTTAAGCTTTCTTCAGGAGACGGAAGCTATGGTGCATATTCTGTAGATGTTGTCCAGTCAGAGTTAAAGAATACAGATACAAATATAGTAGCAGCTGCTCTCAACGGACAGATGGCATCAGTTGCCACTGACAGTGATACAGCTAAGGATGGAATAACAGGAATAAGTTTTGAGCAGAATGTTGTAGTTAATGAGACACTTGCAGCAGGAGCTAATATTGTGAGTGTACAGCAGGCATATGACGAGATAACAAAGGAAAAAGAGGAGAAGACCATGTATGTGGTCGAAGAAGGAGACTGTCTTTCACTTATAGCAGGCAAGTGTGATATTGCACTTAATGATTTGCTTGCACTTAATGAGGGACTTACAGAAGAGTCACTTATAATACCGGGAGATGAACTTGTTGTAACAGTCCCTAAGTCAGAGATTTCAGTTGTTGTAACACAGAGAATGACTTATGAAGAAGATTACAATGCTCCTGTTCAGTATGTAGATGATGACACAGCTTACAGAGGAACAAATACAGTTATATCTGAGGGAACAACCGGTCATCATAAGGTTACAGCTGATGTTACATTTGTTAACGGAGTAAAGACGGATGTTTCTTATGTTAATGAAGAGGTTATGGTTGAATCACAACCGCAGGTTGTATCAGTTGGTACACTTACACCTCCAACATATTTAAGACCGATTTCAGGTGGTTCAGTTTCATCAGAATTTGGTTACAGATGGGGAACACTTCATTCAGGCGTTGACTGGTATGTATCAGTTGGTACTCCTGTAAGAGCTGCGGCAGCAGGAACTGTTATCAGAGCAGGCTGGTATTCAACATATGGATATTGTGTTGATATAAGACATTCAGATGGTTCTATGACAAGATATGCACATCTTAATTCTGTTACGGTTTCTAATGGTCAGTATGTAAATCAGAGCGATTTGATTGCTTACTCAGGAAATACGGGCTATAGCACTGGTCCACATCTTCATTTTGAAATATGGATAGGTGGAACACCTGTTAATCCTTTATACTATGTAAATAAAAATTAGGATTATATATTGTGATATTTAACCCCGCAGTATGAATTGACATGCTGTGGGGTGTTTGTTATAGAATAATGGTACTGTTTTTAGAGGTTATGAAAAAATAATCTTTACAAAGGATATCTTTGTGTTATAATATTGCAGTTGAAAATAAATAAATATAAGCTTTTTAAATGTGAATATTTACAAATATAGAAGAAATACTTATAATAATAAGTAATGAGTAGTTTTGAGATTAATCTGATTGTTAGAGGTGCATAGATGGAACAATATGTAATTAAGGGAGGCGTCCCACTTAACGGGGAGGTGTCCATCGGTGGTGCAAAGAATGCTGCGTTAGGAATTCTTGCAGCAGCAATTATGACAGATGAGACAGTTACAATTGAAAATGTGCCAAATGTAAGGGATACGAGAGTATTGCTTCAGGCTATTGAGGGAATTGGAGCTAAGGTTAAATATGTATATAACAACACCGTTCAGATTAACGGTGGAAGTATATGTGACATTAATGTCGATTATGAGTATATAAAAAAGATTCGTGCATCATACTATCTTTTAGGTGCATTGCTTGGAAAATATAAACGTTCACAGGTTGCATTGCCTGGTGGATGTAATATTGGAAGCAGACCGATTGACCAGCATATTAAAGGTTTTAAGGCACTTGGTGCAGAAGTTGAGATTGAGCATGGCAAGATTAGTACAAAGGCAGAGCATCTTGTTGGTGGTCATGTTTATTTTGATGTCGTGACAGTTGGTGCGACAATTAATCTTATGCTTGCAGCCTGTCTTGCAGAGGGTGATACAATTCTTGAAAATGCGGCAAAAGAGCCACATATAGTAGATGTTGCCAATTTCCTTAATGCCATGGGTGCCAATATAAAAGGTGCCGGTACAGATGTTATCAGAATTAAAGGTGTAAGTAAACTTCATGGAACAACGTATTCAATAATTCCTGACCAGATTGAGGCAGGAACATTTATGTTTGCATCAGCTGCAACACGCGGTGATGTTGTTGTAAGAGATGTAATACCTAAACATCTTGAATCATTATCTGCTAAACTTATTGAAGTTGGCTGTGAAGTTATAGAAGGTGATGACTGGGTAAGAGTTATAAGTAAAGGCAATCTTAAAAGCACTAATGTTAAGACATTACCATATCCGGGATTCCCTACAGATATGCAGCCACAGATGGCAGTTGTTCTTGCACTTGCCCATGGAACAAGTATGGTAACAGAGAGCATATTTGAAAACAGATTCAAATATGTAGATGAGTTAAATCGTATGGGATGCCATATTAAGGTAGAGGGCAATACAGCATATATAGAAGGCGTTGATAAAATAACAGGTGCACAGATGTCTGCCCCTGATTTAAGAGCCGGTGCGGCGTTGGTTATTGCTGCTCTTTCGGCAGACGGTATATCTGAAATAGAAGACATTGAATATATACAGCGTGGTTATGAAGATTTTGAAGGTAAACTCAGAGGTCTTGGTGCCATGATAGAACGTGTTGACTCAGAGCGTGAGGCTTTAAAAGCACGCCTTAAAATAGGATAAAAACATTAAAGTGCATCATTCATGGATAAGACATGGATGATGCACTTGTGCAATGCGTTGGTTAAAGGAATTTATATGAAGTTAAGAAATAAGTTAAAAATATCATTTTGCATAATGGTTATATTGCCTGTAATAATGTGTTCGATATTTGCATATGCATTTTTTAAATATCAGGCAACAACAATACACCAGTTATATGAGGTTGACAGCGGTGAACTGCTTGATAACTTTTATTCTCCAGTTGTTCTTATGGGAAGGATGACAGAAAATATATACAATGAAATGAAAGAAGTTGCTGAGACGTCACCATGGCAGTATAATTCGGTGGATTTTGTGAAACAGCTTGATGAGGAATTACAATGCAAACTTTCGAGTATTGTTGTCAGACGTAACGGCCTTTATACATATGTATCTGATAATCTTGATATAGAAAAGCTTGATGTAGTTCTTCCTGATTATGAAGCGGGAGAAAATATATCAGATGAGGGTATTTATAAAGGTGGCGATTACCAATGTCTTGTAAAACAGATAGATTTTTGTGATTCATATGGAAATCAGTACAGTGTTTCGATTATAACACCTTTAAAGCAGGCTATACCTCAGATAAAGAAGTTTTTCATACAGGTTCTTATATCAGGTGTATTTATACTTATATTGACAAGTCTTCTGCTTAATGTATGGATTTATCGCTCAATTATAAAACCACTTGACAGATTAAAGCTTGCAACGCAAAATATAAAATATGGTAATTTTGATTTTGAAATGCCTAAAAGCTCCAATGATGAAATTGGAGATGTGTGCCGCGACTTTGAAGAAATGAGAGTTATTCTGAAAAAAACGGCAGAAGACAAGCTTAATTCTGATAAAGAAGAAAAAGAACTTATAAGAAATATATCACATGATTTAAAGACGCCGCTTACAGCAATAAAAGGATATGTTGAAGGAATTCTTGACGGAATTGCAGATACACCTGAAAAACAGCATAAATATCTTATGACAGTTGCAAATAAAGTTAATGATATGGATAAGCTTATAGATGAACTTACAATTTATTCAAAGCTTGACACTAACAGGGTTCCGTATTCATTTGCAAAAATTAATTTGAAAAATTATTTTGATGACTGTTGTGAAGAGATAGGAATGGATTTGGAAACCCAGGACATAGATTTGGAATATAGATTTCATGCAACTTCAGATTGTACTGTTGTGGCTGATGCAGAACAGCTTAAAAGAGTTGTTAATAACATTGTCAGTAATTCTGTAAAATATATGCAGCCGGGAAGAAAAGGTAAAATAAGCATAGATATTTATGATGAAGGAGATTATGTTCATATAATTATCGCAGATAACGGCAAAGGAATTGGCATGGATGAGATTCCACATATTTTTGACAGATTTTACCGTACTGATTCATCCAGAAACAGCAAACAAGGCGGAAGTGGAATCGGACTTGCTATTGTAAAGAAGATTATAGAGGATCATAAGGGAAAGATATGGGCAGAAAGCGTTGAAGGAGAAGGTACTACAATGCATATTAATCTTTTGAAAGATATGGATAAACGCAACTACATTTGCATAGAAGATAACAGAAAAAAGGAGAAAAAATAGTATGAGCAGAGTATTAATTGTTGAAGATGAAGATGCAATTGCAGAAATTGAAAAGGATTACCTTGAACTTAGTGGATTTGAAGTTGTAATTAAATCAGATGGAACAAGTGGTCTGGCAACAGCACTTGAGGAAGATTTTGATATTATGATTCTTGATGTTATGCTTCCGGGTGTTGATGGATATGAAATCTGCAAACAGGTAAGAGAAAAGAAAAATACACCTATTATCATGGTATCAGCGAAGAAAGAAGATATTGATAAGATAAGAGGTCTCGGCGTTGGAGCTGATGATTATATGACTAAGCCATTCAGCCCAAGTGAGCTTGTTGCAAGAGTAAAAGCACATCTTGCAAGATATGAAAGACTTGTAAGCAGTGCAAAAGAAGCTAATGACATTATAGAAATAAGAGGTCTCAAAATTGACAAGACAGCAAGGCGTGTATTTGTTAATGGCGAAGAAAAAGTATTTACAACAAAAGAGTTTGATCTGCTTACATTCCTCGCAGAGCATCCGAATCATGTATTTACAAAGGATGAACTTTTTAAGGAAATATGGGATATGGATTCAATTGGAGATATCGCAACTGTAACTGTTCATATCAAGAAAATCCGTGAAAAAATAGAGTATGATACATCTAAACCTCAGTATATTGAGACAATCTGGGGTGTTGGATACCGCTTTAAAGTATAAGGAAGTGCTTAATAATGAGACTTGAAAAAGATAATGCAATAAGACTTTTTAATTGTGAGGCTCCCGGCTCTGAAGGTATTAAACTTGAGGAGATATTTTATGAGGAGAAAATGGAAGATGGCAGGATAAAGAAGGTTGTACAACATGTCCTTAATCCTGAGATGGTTCCATATATTCCATCTTCATCTAAAGATAAAAAAATTCCGGCGGTACTTATAATTCCGGGCGGTGCATTTAGAAGGCTTGTATACAATTTTGAAGGTGAAGAAGTTGCAAAATGGCTCAACAGTCTTGGAATAGCAGCATTTGTATTAAAGTGCAGACTTCCGGCAGATGAGCATAATGACTCATATAATGTTTCTTTGATTGATGCACAGAGAAGTATGAGAATAATACGTGCACGAGCTGATGAATTTAACATAGATGCAAATAAGATTGGTGTTATGGGATTTTCAGCGGGAGGATACTTTGCGGCACTTTTATCTACAGCATTTGATAAAAATGTATATGACAAAAAAGACGATATTGACGAATTATCGGCAAGACCTGATTTTTGCATATGCGGTTATCCAGTGATAAGTTATGATAAAAGTATAGAAGCCGGACAGAGGTATTTTCCAAAAGAAGCGATAATTGCAAATGTGCGTTCATATGAGGAAAATATGTTGAAAAAATACAATCCGGAGGAGCTGGCATCACCGGAAATGCCACCGGTATTTGTATTTGAAACAGATGATGACAGGACAACACTGGCAGAAAACAGTATTGGATTTTACATGGCTGCCAGAAAAGCAGGAGTGCCTGCTGAGTTGCATATTTTCAGAGAAGGCGGACATGGTTTCGGTTGTGGAGATGATAACGGACAGACAGGGGAATGGAAACAGCTTTTTGTAAACTGGGCTAAAAGCTTGAATATAATTTAAGACAATAAACAGAGCGGGATATGGTTTATCAATTATATTCCGCTCTGTTGTTATGTGCATGAAGCACTGCATATAACACAGGGGATGCTTCTTATGGTTATGGCTTGGCAGCCAGAGCAGCCTCAGCTTTTGCGAGTTCTTCTTTTGAATATTTTGTTAATATTTGTTCTTTGCTTACTCCGAATTCGAGCATTGAAATGATTGACGATATTTTTTCTTGCTGTTTACCGGCCTGCAATCCTTCTTCTGCCCACTCGGCTTTGAGTTCCTGAAATGCTTTACACATCATATGATCAGTGCCTCCTTTTTCCTGTTCTTTATACAAATCTATAAGTTGTGGATTATCTGTAATTGCACTTACAAGTTCAATTATTTCTGTATCGACATTTTTATATTGATACAGTGATTGTAAGTTTTTATTATATATGTCTTTTGTAATATTAAATAAATTTTTTACATCTTTATTATAAAATGTATATTTATCAGAATCAAGTATCTGTATGAGATTTAACTTGTAGTCGGAAAAAAAGGGTTTTATGTTGTCGGGAACAGATGTCATCATGTCGGAAAGACATGTAGGACCGTCCCAATAGGATTCGCCATAATAAAGAACAACTGTTATTATGGGATGGAATCTGTCTGTTTTGTTGATTCCCGAAAGAAAGCTTTCAGATGTGTGACAAAGGTCATTATTTTGCTTATGACGATTTCTTATATCATTATATTCTTTTATGTACCCGAGGGTGTCATATGTCATTGTCCTAAGTGGCATGCCATAATGAATCTTATCCTGTATTTCCAGTCCGAGAATGTTATATTCAATGCCTTGCGACATCTTTTTTACAATGTCGCGGCTGCGTCGTATGGATTCGCGATAATTTTTAGAGTAAATTGCTGATGAAGATTCGGTATCCATTTCAATAAGATTACTGGGGGATAAAACTTGTTTTCCGTTAAAAACAGCGGCATTAAAAAGGTCGGCAAAATGTGCATTATCACGCCAGAATGATTTTAGAACAGTATCTTTATTATTAGAGATGGAAGTATTTAATTTTCTCATTAATCGCCTTTCTGTATAAAATAAAATATAAAAATCAAATTGTAAAACATATAAACGACAGTATCTTAATTATGATACAACGAGCACAAGAGAGCTATAGGGAGTTTGCTCACTTTTGGAAAACAGCTAAGTGATTGAGTAATGAAAATGAGGTATATTAAAAATACTAACACTATATAAAAGGGTTGTCAATAGCATTATATAAAATTATATTGCATTAAAATATAAAATGAAAATACAAAACTGATTCTACATAATATTTGCAATGATAAATTTTAAATTTATGACAATGAATTTTTCCTGTATTGCAGAGGACTCATACCGTTTATTTGTTTAAAAAGAGTGCAGAAATAATTGGAATTGCAAAAGCCAAGCTCGTTGGATATTTCCTGGATACTTTTTGGCGATTCGGTGAGCATTGTCTGTGCGATTTTGTTTTTGTATCTGTTGACGTAAGTTTTGTATGAACAGCCTGTTGCGTCGCGGAAACGCTTCATAAAATGAGATTCGGATAATCCTGCCTTTTTTGCAAGCTCGGAGACTGAAGGATTATTCATAAAATTCGTGTCTATATAAGAAAGAATATCCATTATTTCGGTGTCTGCCGTCGAAATGTGGATTTCGGACGTTTCTGCTACGGTACCGTATCGGTACATTATAAGTATGAGCTGTTCGAGCAGATTTTGCAGGGCGAATTCCGCAACGCTGTCGTAATTATCATATTCAATAAGCATCTGTTCATAAATATCGATAATCTTTGGCTTTATTTCGTCGGGAACAGATAAAGCAGTGTGCAGCATTAAATCGTTAAATTCGTTCTCGCCTATTATTTCTTTTATTCTTGTTGTTACTGAGCTGACAAAACGCACCGCATAAACCTCGTAATTCCTGTCCGATAAAGGAGATGATTTATGATATACGCCCATGCTGACAGGTGAGAGGTATCCGTCATGGACGAAAAAAGTACGCTCGGGAGTCGAGACCTGTCGGTCGCCTTTTACCAGATAACCTATTCCGTAATATTTTTCATATATGTCAAAAGAAGGCATGTAATTGGAAGCGGGTTTTGTTACATGCTCAACTCTGAACTTGTAGCCTTTTTTAAGAGGAATTGCCATAAAAATCTCCTTGTAAAATAATAGAAAATTGTAATAATTTAATCGGATTAATAATATAATGAATGTTTTTTATATAATTATATTATAAAATGTTATTAAAGAACAATGCAAGGAGAGAATAACATAAGATGAAGAATAAAAATATTTTTACAAAAATTTTCATAAAAAATATTCCGTTGTTTTTTATTGAAATATTAAGTGCGTATATCGCAACAAAAGTATTGGTTTTGGGAAATACAAAAATATCGCAGGCGATAGACGCATTGTTTAATAATACAATTTCGGAGTATATCAATAAACAATTCTGGATATATGTTGCCGTTCTTGTTGCGGCGGGATTTATTTTTACATATATTCAGACATATGCGACAAAAGTATTTGCGGTAAATATGCAGACTGATTTCAGAAGAGAGGCGGGAAAGAAGCTGCCGGAGCTTCAGTTTAAATATTTCGACTCGCATTTGTCGGCGAGAGTGCTTAATAATTTTATTGATGATGTGGCTAAAATTTCGGAATATTATTCAGAGCTTCTTCCTGATATCGTAAAAACAATAATAACAAGCGTGACGATTTTTATTACACTTATAAAAGTTGACCGAGTGACGGCACTTCTGCTTCTTGTTATTATACCCGTAATGGCGGTTATCACAAGTTTTACGGGAAATATGGTGTCAAAGCTTACGAGAAAACATACTGAATATAACGATGAAGTAAATGAACTCGCATATGATGCCATAAACGGTATCAGTGTTGTAAAAAGTTTTAACCTTGAAAATTATTTTAAAAATAAGATAAAAAATACGTTAAAAACAATATTAAAATTTGAATACAGAAGAAATGCAATTTCGTCAATAGGCTGGGCTACGGGAAGCCTTGTATCTACGGCACCTTATATTATTTTGAGTATATTTGCGTTACACAGAGTTTTGTCGGGAAATCTGACTGTGGGCGGGATGACATATTTCATACTTTTTATGGACAGGCTTTTGCAGCCTCTTGGAAATCTTCCGTATATGATTATTGACGCAAAAATTGATTTGGTTTCAAAAAACAGGCTCAAAGAGCTGATGAATTATCCTGTTGAAACAAATATGGAAAATTCCGAGGATAACACAGGAGATTTTTCTAAAAAATCCGATAACACCAGGAAGAACAGTAATATTGTAAACGCTGACAAAATCGGGAAGAACAATAATGCGGCAGTAGTATTTAAAGACGTTACATTTTCGTATGTTAAGGGAAATAATGTTTTAAAAAATTTCAATGTTAATATAGAAGCGGGAAAAAATGTTGCTTTTGTCGGTTTATCGGGCGGCGGAAAGAGCACGATTTTTAAGCTGATTTGCGGTTTGTATGAAGTAAACGGCGGTACAGTGGAGATTTTCGGAAAGAGAATCGGCGAAGAAAATATTGATTTAATAAGAAAAGATATAGCACTTGTTTCGCAGGATACTTATCTGTTTCCAGAGACGATTGCGTGGAATGTTGCCTGCGGAGACGAATCGGTAAGTATGGAACGTATTATCGAATGTTGCAAAAAAGCAAGAATTCACGATGATATTATGAAAATGCCTCAGGGTTACAATACCGATGCAGGGGAACGCGGAAATATGCTTTCGGGCGGACAGAAGCAGAGAATAGCGATTGCAAGGGCTTTGCTTAAAGATGCCAGGCTTATATTATTCGATGAGCCGACAGCGTCCGTGGATATTGAAAATGAAGAAAAAATAAAACAGGCAATAGAAGAAATCAAAGAAAATCATACAATAATTACGATAGCACACAGACTTAATACAATAGAAAATGCAGACTGCATATATGTTGTGGATAACGGTGTTATAGCCGAAAGCGGTACGCATGATGAATTGATTGCCGGAAACGGAATATATAAAAGGCTGTATGATACGAAAGAGGAGGTGTCCCATGAATAATTTTAAAATATTAAAAGAACTGATAAAAAGATTTCAGGGAGTCCGTGCGGTTCTTTATTTTGCGGAAATAATAGGAATGGGAGTAGCAGATGGAATTTCGGTGGTTCTGGTTTCAAGAATTATAGGTATAATTACGGACACTGCCGTGTCAAAAGGAAATTTACGCGACACTCCGCTGGTAAAATATATAATTCTTACAATAATATTTAAAATTATTATACAGACATTGCTGGCTGTTTTGTATAACGACGAAGCAAAGCGGACAGGTGCGAATATGCGTAATACTGTATACGGAAAGGCACTGTCGCTTCCTATGGAATTCTATGACAATCATCATACGGGAGAATTTATGTCGAAACTTACATATGATACAAACATGGCATCTGGAGTGTTCGGTTCAAGAATAAGGCGTGTCATGATGCCTGTTATTATGGTTATTGTCTGCATAATACCGATGTTTGTTCTTTGCCCTCCCGTTACGGCGGGGCTGCTTGTTTTATGTATAATTTCGCTTACATTAAATTTTGTGATGATACCTGTGCTTGAAAAATACAGCCGCAAAATTTCAGATGCAAATAAAGAAATAAGCAAATCCGTAACAAATATGCTTCAGGGAATGGAAACAATAAGAATGTTTCCGCTTAAAAAAGTTATAAGCGATTCTTATAATAATGCCAATGAAAATTGCGGCAAAAACATGAAAATCCAGGGACGGACAGAGGCTTTGATTTCGGCACTGAGAGCGGCATTTGACCTTATAGGGGCATTGGTATTTCTTGCACTTGGAATATTATATACAACCAAAACAGGGGGAAAACTGGGAAATCTTATAAGCCTGTACTCAATATACGGAGCGTTTCAGTATAATTTTCTGCTCATGGGCGTATATATACCGAGTCTGTCAAGCTGGCTTGTAAATGCACAGCGTGTTCTCGAGTTTCTTGATACTCCGAACGAGAATTTTTACGTCGAAAATAAAGAAAATACAAAAAATAATATTTGTCAAAAAAACAGCAAAGCTTACCACACGGTAGAATTTAAAAATATAACATTCGGTTACGCGGGCAAAAATACAAATATATTTGAAGATTACAGTGCGTTTTTTTACAGCGGAAAAAGTTATGCACTGGTGGGAGAATCCGGCCGCGGAAAGAGTACGCTTACAAAACTTCTGCTCGGATTTTATCAGCCAAAGAAAGGACGCATATTTATTGACGGAACTGACATAACGGAGCTCGGACTTGTAAATGTGCGTGATAAAATTGCATATATACCACAGGAAACATTTTTGTTTAGTGGTTCAATATTTGAATGTTCGATTAAGGAAAATATAAGAATGGGAAAATTAAATGCTTCAGATGAAGAAATTTACAATGCGGCAAAACAGGCGGGAGCACACGATTTCATATCGGGGCTTGAAAACGGATACGAAACACCTGCGGGCGAACGAGGAAATACACTTTCGGGAGGTCAGAAGCAACGAATAGCAATAGCCAGAGCAATTCTCAAAGATGCACCTGTAATCATATTTGATGAGGCGACATCGGCACTTGACAATGAGACGGAAAAATATATAAACAAAACTGTTATGTCGGTGAAAAAGGACAAGCTTATCCTTATGATAGCACACCGCCCGTCTACGATAGAGACGGCAGATTGCAGATTTGAGGTGTGAAAGTGCTTACTGACATTTAATGTGGCTAAAAAGGTGGAATGTATATAAAAAAATACCGCTGTTTATGAAAAAACTTACTGTTTATTACAAGATGCTACAAAAAACTTGAATGTTTTGACTACAGGTGATATATTTAATACAAATATAGTGTGTCTATCGGAAAACAAAAGGTGTTTTAGAGTATGTAATCAGAAACAAGCGGAGGGGTCTTTATGAGCAAAAAAATAAAATACATAGTGGCAGCAGTATTGGCAGCAGTGGTATGTGCTGCGGTGATTTTTACAATTAACAGGAAGAAGTCAGGCATAAATATGAATGTAGGTGAATTGTCGGGTGATGAGCAGAATTATTGGAATCCTGATATTCACAGCATTTCAAAGGCGGAAAACGGATATTATTACCTGCATTATGACGGAAAGAACCTTTTAGTGAAATATTTTGACGGGTCATCAAAAAGGTCTGTTCCGGTATGTGCGAAAGCAGAGTGCAGTCATAATTCAAAAACGTGTAATGCGTGGCTGGATACCGATGAATATCTGAGTTCTCCGATTTATTATTACAAAAATAATATATATGTTGTACGTGTGGAAGGTGGAATGGCTAAACTTGTAAGTATTAAGGCTGACGGAAGCGACAGAAAAGATGTTGCCAATTTGTTTGCAAATGACAGGATAACGTCAATTTCTATGGTGTTTCATAACGGATATGTATATGCGTACGACCATATAGGTCATATAGGAAGCTCTGAAAGCGGTAAAGAGATAATTAAAAAAATAAATATTTCAGATGGAAGTTCACAGGATATAGTCGAATATGAGGGTGAAAACAGTGCTGTGATGGGAGCGAGAAGTTACGGAGATAAACTTTTTTACAAAATTTTTCAGTATTCCATAAATAAGCAGACATTAAAAGCCAATATGAATTTTCAGCTTTATTATTATGATTATACCGACGGTGAGAATAAAAAAGTTTCGGATATGAATATATGTGATTTCTGTGTCGATGCTGACAACGGAATGTTATATTATTTTGTTGTTGGAAAGGGATTGTATTCTCAGTCGCTTGACGGACAGAATAATAAACTCATATACAAGGCGTCCGAAAATATGGTATCTGCGGTAATGTCATATGATGGCAGATATATTTATATGAGTAACGGTGGAATGGGAAGTACGACGGATTTATCTAAGACCGTTGAACGTGAAATTCAGGTTGTTGATACGACGGGAAAACAGATAGATACAATTAAGCTTGGAAATGAAATAGAGAATTTATATTTCGGCGATGAAAAATATTTATTCGGGACAAAGAGTGATAAGCTTGTTTATATAGATAAGAGCAGTCTCGGAAACGGTGCGTGTGTTTGGGAAAATGCGGAGTAGAAACTTATTATGGAAGAGTTTAAGAGGGTTTTTGGCATAAAATTTATAATGGTATTTACAGTGACGGCACTGTTAAATATCGGTTTGTTTGTATACAGCAGTTCCGAGGGTAAAAGTATGTCCGATATAAGGCAGGAGACACATTACCGTCAATGGATAATCGGAGAACTGTCGGATATGCAGCCCGAGGAAGCTCTGGAAATTGCCGATATACAAAGTGATTCCGTAATAAAACGTAAATATGACGAATTGGAATCGGAAGAGCAGACTGTATATTCAAGACAGTTAAACAAAATAAAAGAACAATTAGAATATATAATAAAATATCCCGAAGATATAAAAAATATACAAAATAACGCAGATACCCTGAAGAGTTTTTCTATATTTGCAGATAAAAAGTCATTTACATATAACAATATTCAAAAGACGGCAAAGGATTTCAAACGGGTAGAGGGCGTACAGGTTTATCTTACCGATAATAAAGCAGTAGACAGTTTTGTTACATATTATTATATCTATTATCTGTCATTGATACTTAATGTGTTTGTCCTGTATGAACTTTTCGGCGAACGGGAAAACGGAATGTGGTGCATTGTTCATACATCAAAAAGCGGCAGGGCAAAACTTGCGTTTAACAGGACAATGATTATTACAGCTTCTGCATTTATAATTACGGGAGTTTTGTTTTTTACAACATTTTTGACATCGTTTATATTATACAAAACGGCGTCAATTAATGCACCGATTCAGAATATTGAAAGCTTTTCGAGATTTTCATTGCCGATGAGTCAGCTTGAATATATAATATATGATTTTTTATATAGTTTTTGTGCAGTGCTTACGCTGACAGCGATTGTATGGATGGCATTTGTTTTTATAAGGCACCGCAATATAGCGGTTACGGTAATTGCGGTATTTATGGGTGTGGAAATGTTTTTGTATCAAAAAATACAGCCACAGAGCGTATATGGCATTTTTAAGCAGATTAATCTTATAAGACTGTTAAAGGTTAATGATATAATAAGCACGTATGCCAATCGCGGCAATGGAACATTTGT
>ERZ791829.1268-NODE-1268-length-15631-cov-9.228300_pt1 | contig 15631 bp, 12 predicted proteins | sample MGYA00510296_ERZ791829 | MGnify/ENA primary metagenome ERZ791829 (study PRJEB30046, sample SAMN00791973) | human gut metagenome | study: EMG produced TPA metagenomics assembly of the A metagenome-wide association study of gut microbiota in type 2...
ACTCTAAGTATTCCTTGCTTGATGCCATATTTCCACCTCAAATTCCGATTTATCACTCAGTTTTCTTATTCAAATTATACCATAAAGCTTGTGTACACTTCTACCGCAACTTTAGAATATATAAGAGAAGCCCGAACATTTTTCGTCCGGACGGTCTCGGCATCAATTATAGATCGGCTTAAATTTCACGATAGCTTCTGCCTGTGCCTTGCAGGCGCTCCCCTGCCGCATCCTCCGGCATCTATCCGCGCCCTTGCTCATACCATCTAACAACTATGTACCGGGAGGGATATCGTGTGCTGCTGACCTTGCTGCAATTTTTCGCCACAAAATTTCTGTTTCTGGCGCTCCATCTGGAAAGCGGAAGTTTCCCCAAACCGCTCTCCGCCCGGGAAGAGCAGGCCGCCTTTGCTGCCCTGCGGGCTGGGGATGCCGCTGTACGCGAAAAGCTCATCCGGCACAATCTGCGTCTGGTGGCACACATCGTAAAAAAATATTACGCCCTGCCGGGTGATCAGGAGGATCTGGTTTCCATCGGCACCATCGGACTGGTGAAAGCAGTAGATACCTTTGATGCCACACGCAAGGCGCGGTTCTCCACTTATGCAAGCCGGTGCATCGAAAACGAGATCCGGATGCAGTTCCGGCGGGAGCGCAAGAGCGGGCAGACCGTCTCCTTACAGGAAACCTTGGAGGCAGACGGGGACTCGGCGCTGACCTTAGCGGACGTGATACAGGACGGCTTTTGCATGGAGGAATGCTGTGAGAAGAAGGCAGACCTGCTCCGGGTGCGGCAGCTGCTGGAAACGCTGCCCGCGCGGGAGCGGCAGATCCTGCTGTTGCGGTACGGGCTGGCCGGGCAGCCGCCCCTGACCCAGCTAGAGACCGCCGGGCTGCTGGGCATCAGTCGCAGCTATGTGTCCCGTCTGGAAAGCCACGCGCTGTGCCAGCTGCGCCAGCATTGGGGCAAAAAACCGGCGCAGGAGTGAAACATTTCTCCCGTGCCGGTCTCGAAATCCTTATTCGGTCAGCGCGCTTGCCTGGATCTCGTCCAGCTGCTCAAAGGTATACAGCCGGTTCAGCGCCTCGACCAGCTCCTTTTTGGAAAGGCGCGGCGGCAAGCCCAGTGCGTTCAACAGCTTTGCCTTGCGCTCTGCGCTGCCCGGCTTGCCGGAGAGCCCCCATTCGTACAGGTCCGTGTAGGTGATCTGCCGACCTTCCGGGCGGGCAGGTGCTGCGCCTGCCTCAGCCCCGAGGGCATCCCGCAGAGCCTGCAGAACGATGGCATCCTCCACACCTTCCACCCCCAGCAAACCTTCCTTGCCGGGCTGCTCCTTGCGCTTTTCCTTGCCATGAATGGCGGGCACATAGGCCTGCACCACGTTCTTTTCGCCCACCAGATTCGTGATGTAGTTCCGGATGCGGAAGCCCGCCGCATCCGAATCCGTCAGCAGGATCAGCCCGTTTTTCTGCGCCAGCGCTTTGAACAGCTGCTGGCGCTTTTTGTCTTTGTAAATGCCAAATCCATCCGTCAGCAGGATCATGGCATCGGTCAGGTGCGCAAGGCGGGCGGCATCGTATTTGCCCTCCACGATCAGCACCCGGCCGGTATGGATCACTTCGTTCTGCATCATCGTCCACTCCCTGCCATGGCCAGCCGGCACAGCGCCGTTTCCAGCAAGATCTGCTCTTCCACCGGCTGGCTCTTCAGGCTCTGGTCCAGTTCCAGCAGCACCTGCAGGCAGGCTTCGATCTGCCCCAGCGTATAGTGCGACGCCGTTTCGGCCGAGCGCTTAAGCCGGTAATCGCTGCCCTTGTAGCCAAAGTCCTTGAACACCGTACTGTAGTTCTTTTTGCGGGCCGCGCCCAGCTTGACCCGGTACAGGTCCACATAGCTGCCGATCATGGCCGCCGTGATGGCAATGGGCTCCTGCTGCAGGCGCAGAAGGGTCTGCAATTTCTTGCAGGCACCGGTGGCGTTTTTGGCGGTGATCATGCGGATCATCTCAAACACATCGGCTTCCAGGCTCACGGTGCCCATATCGGCCACCATGGCAGCGGTCACGGTCTGGTAGCCGGACAGCGCACAGAGCTTGTCCACCTCGTTTTCCAGCAAAAATGGATCCTCGCCGCAGCGTTCCAGCAGCGCAGCAGCCGCGCCGTCCGGCAGTGAGGTTCCCTGTGCCTTTGCCCGGTCGATCATCATGGCCTTGAGCTCAAAGGGACGGGGTTTGGCCAGCTCTTCAACGTAGCCGATGGCCTTGCACTGGGCAATGAGTTTCTGGGCCGATTTCCCGGCCTTGAGCTTGCTGCGCTCCAATGGGAACACACTGCCCAGCACCACCACCGCATTTTCCAGGCTGGCCAGCGTACTGCACAGCTCATCCAGATCCTTTGCGCCGTATGCGCCCGGGTCCACCTCCGGCAGCACCACCACGCGGCGAGTGCCAAAAAAAGAGATGGTGCCCGCCGCCATGATCAGTCCTTCGATTTCCGGAGCCGCACCGTCCAGCACGGTTGCGTCCTCGTCACTGTCTGCCGAGAGGATGCGGACAGCCGCATTCACCGCCTGCCGCACCAGATACCGCTCTGTGGAATAAAAATAGTACACCGGGCAGCCTTTGTCGGCCAGCTGCCGGAGTTTTGCCTCGGTCGCCAATCCTGCGGCCCCCTTTCGCGTCTGGTAGTATATTGTAACGACTGTTATTGTACCACACTCCGGCCGGATTGCAAAGCATCACTCTGCCCGCCAGCCGCCGGAAGGGCGCAGGCTGAGGGAAGCATATACCGCTTCCCCGCCCTGCATCCATTGGTAATGATCACTCCGGCTCAGCATCTGCTCCCATTGCACGGCCTCCGGCTTTGCCGGAGATGCCAGCAGCCACTGCACCCGGACCGGTTCGGCCAGCGTCACCGTTCCGCTCACGGTCACGAACTGCTGCTCCCCGATGGTCAGCCGCACAAGGCAGCCGAACCGGGTACGCAGGGTCTCCACTGCTGCGGTCGACGTCTGTCGGGTGACGGCGCTTCCCACCGGCTGCACTGCCACTCGGCACATCGTCCGGGCAGGCAGCGTGCAGGCATTTTCCGGGTCCAGACGCAGATCTGCCAGCAGTTCCACCGTGGTCACGCCCCGGCGGGCCAGCTGGTTTTCCAACGCCCGCTGAGTGGATGCCCCACCCCGGAACAGCACCACGGCTGTGTGATTCTGGCTGACCACCACCGCCGGGCTGTTGGCACTGCCCACAAGGTCGATGTGCACCACATCCCGGCACAGGGCATTGCCTGCGCCAATGGCAAGGGCTGCCGTCAGCAGAAGGCCCGGCACAGCCACCCGCAGCCGTACCTTCCAGAGATGTGCCAGCCCGCACAGAGCCATCAGCAGCAGACAGACAAGGGCTGCATAGTTTGTGTCAAAATACAGCCCCGCGCCGGGTTTTGTGCTTATCCACACAGTCCAGCGGTTCAGCAGGCCGGTCAGGGCTTCCGCAGCCTTGCCCAGCAGCAGATACAGCGGCCCGGCCACCGGGACAAGCCCCGCAAAAGCGGTGCCAAGGCTCAGAAGCATCATGGGTTTGACCATCCAAAGCACTGCTGCGCCGGACAGCACTGCATAAATGCTGACGCTGAGGCCCCGCAGCACCAGAACCGGAAAGGCAGCTGCCGAAGCACAGACCCCGATGCACACCGTCTCGGTCAGGCTGCTGCGGACATGTCGCAGGATGCGCTGCAATACAGAGGGCTTTTTCTTCCGGGTCGCGTGCGCTGCAAAGAGTGCATGCAGGTGACGGGAAAGCTCCGCACCGGCCAGTGTACCCAACACAGCGGCAAACGACAGCTCAAAGCCGATATCACACACGGCATAGCTGTTGCGGGCGGTCATCAGGATGCCCGCCGCCGCCAGTGAGGTGAGGGCGTCCGATGCGCCATAGACCCACACACCCAGTGCGCTGACCCACACTGCTACAGCTGCCCGGCAGACAGAAGGCGTAAAACCGGTGACCCCTGCCAGCAGCAGCGCCAGGAAGGCCGTAAACAGCGCCTTGACCCGGCGGCTGCGATAACTGCGTTCCCGCCTGCGTCGGCCGAACACCGACCCGAACACGTCCCCGCACAGAATGGAGACGTGCATCCCGCTGACCACCAGCACATGGGAAAGGCCCGCACCCCGGTAGGCGCTGCGCAGGGCGGAAGAAAGATAGTTCCGGTCACCCACCGTCATGGCGGCCAGAACCCCGCCGGCATCCTCGTTCATCTCACCGCGCAGGCTGGTACTGAGCCGTTTTTGCAGGCGGCTGGTGCGTGCCCGGAAGCTGCTGCCCTGCCCCAGCCGGGCAAAGGCCTGGGGTTCTTTGGCCAGCAGGGCCGCGCCATCGGCAAAGAGGGTTGTACGGTCGGCAGGCTCCGGCGCTTCCAGTGCAAAACGCCCCTCCACCCGCTCCCCGGCTTCACAGACCGGCAGGGTATCGCATTCCACCCGGAACTCTGCCGCCCGGCCGTTGACCCGTTCCACCCGCAGCACCGCATCCACGATACCCGGATAATAGGATGCCGACACCGATTCCACTTCTGCCGTCAATGCTACCGTCTGCCCGGCGTATTTTTCCAGCGTTTGTTCCAGACGGGCATTGGTATGTCTCGCGGCAGCCAGCCCGGCCGCCGCACCCAGCAGCAGGCAGAGCGATGCTTTGCGGGTGCGGTCCGGGATGCACAACAGCAGGCAGACGGCTACAAAAAATGCCGCAAACGGCACAAAAAGTTCCGTTTGCGGCAAAAAAGCGCATATTAACGCAACACCCAGCATTCCGGCGCAGAATACGCAGAGCGGGCGTCGCATGGCGGCTTAGTGGAAGAACAGGGGCAGCGGCTCCAGGAAGATGATATCCTTGCGCTCTGCTGCGTCACCCTCGGCCAGAACAGCAGCCTGGCCCACGATGGTGCACCGGGTCTGCTCGGCCAGTGCATCCAGAGCTTTCAGCGAACCACCGGTGGAGATCACGTCGTCCACCACCAGCACGCGCTTGCCGCTCATCTTGTCCAGCTCCTTGCGGTCAATGACCAGCTTCTGCTTGCCGGCGGTGGTAATGGACTGATCTTCCACCACAACGGGGTCCGGCATATACAGCTTGACGCCCTTGCGTGCACAAACGTAAGGCTTGCCGCTCTGACGGCTCATCTCGTGGGCCAGCGGGATGCCCTTGGCCTCAGCGGTGAGCAGGATGTCAAACTCCGGGCACTTCTTGAGCAGCTCGGCGGCAGCGGCCACGGTCAGCTCGGCGTCGCCCAGCATGATGAAGGCCGCAATGTCCATGTGGTCGTTCACCTTGCAGATGGTCAGTTCACGGGTCAGGCCTGCAACATGCAGGGTATAAGTGTCAGCCATAATCAAATTCTCCCTTTCATAATCGGCATCAGACGGGCAGCTTTTCACCGCCCAGAACATGGAAGTGCAGATGCTTGACGGTCTGGCCGGCATCCTCGCCCACATTGGAAATGACGCGGTAGCCATTTTCCAGCCCCTGCTCCTTGGCCAGCTTTGCGATGACGGCAAAAATATGGCCCAGCAGAGCACCGTCCTCCTCGGTCAGCGCAGCGGCCGAGGTGATGTGCTTTTTGGAAATGACGAGGAAATGCACCTTGGCCTGCGGGTTGATGTCGTAAAACGCCACCACCTGCTCATCCTCGTACAGCTTTTTGGAGGGGATCTTGCCCTCCGCGATCATGCAGAACAGACAATCTTCCATGGGAAACACTCCTTCCTGATCTTTGCCTTATTTATTCGCCCAATGCCTTCTTGACGATGGCACCCACAGCAGCCAGTGCCTCGTCGATCTTGGTCTCGTCCTTCAGGCCAGCCATTGCAAAGTCGGGCTTGCCGCCGCCCTTGCCGCCGGCAATGGCAGCCAGCTCCTTGACCAGCACGCCAGCCTTCAGGCCCTTTTCCTGTGCCAGCTTGTTGACGGTGACAGCCATGGTGATCTTATCCTCGGCCTTGCCCACCAGCACAGCCACCACAGGGTTCACGGCCTTGTCACGGATGCTGTCGCACATCCCACGAAGGGTGTCGCCGGTGGTACCGGTAAAGTATGCAGAGGCGATCTTCACGCCGTCGGCATCCTCAGCGTTGTTGAACAGGCTGTCCACCTTGGAGGCGGCGATCTTTGCCTTGAGCTCTTCCAGCTCCTTGCTCATGGCCTTGTTCTCAGCCATGACAGCCTCGGCGCGGACAGGCAGTGCGGTGACATTGTTAGCCTTCAGGGTATTGGCCACGTTGTGCAGCATAGCCTCCTGCAGGTTTGCGCGGATCAGCAGGTTGCGGCCGGTGACAGCCTCAATGCGGCGGATGCCGGCGGCCACAGAGCTCTCGCTCACGATCTTGAAGCCGCCGATCTGGGCAGTGTTCTTGACATGGGTGCCGCCGCAGAACTCGGTGGACCAGCCCTCGATATCAACGACGCGCACGACCTTGCCGTACTTCTCGCCGAACAAAGCCATCGCACCCAGCTTCTTGGCCTCTTCGATGGGCATCTCCTTCACGGTGACGTCCATGGACTCGAAGATCTTGTCGTTGACGATCTTCTGCACCCGTGCCAGCTCTTCAGGGGTCACGGCACTGAAGTGGGTGAAGTCGAAGTGAGTGATGGAGGCATCCTGGTAGGAGCCTGCCTGATGCACATGGTCACCCAGCACCTCACGCAGGGCAGCCTGCAGCAGATGGGTGGCGGTGTGGTTGCGGGCAATGGCCATGCGGTATTCCTTATCGACCTTTGCGGTCAGGTGGTCACCCACCTTCACGATGCCGCTTTCCAGCACGCAGGTGTGGACGTAGTAGCCCTTGGGGGTCTTTTTCACGTCCAGTACCCGCAGGCTGCAGTCGGCACTGGTCAGCACACCGTGGTCGGCAGCCTGACCGCCCATCTCGGCGTAGAACGGGGTCTTGTCCAGCACCACCAGCACGCCTTCCTTGGCCTCCTCGTCGGTGGCAATGGCGTCGGTCAGGGTCTCCTCGTCGCTCAGGGCCACTACCACGCTGTTGTCGTTCAGGGTATCGTAGCCGGTGAACACGGTGGGCTCGGCGGTCAGGCCGCCGAACAGATCCTCGCTCCAGCCGGAAATGTTCTTCTTCAGGCGCTCGGCGCGGGCACGCTCCTTCTGCTTCTTCATCTCAGCGTGGAAGCCGTCCTCGTCGATCTCCAGACCCTGCTCGGCAGCGATCTCCTTGGTCAGGTCCAGCGGGAAGCCGAAGGTATCGTTCAGCTTGAACACATCCAGACCGCTCAGCAGGTGCTGATGTGCCTTCTCCAGGCCGTCGATCATGTTGTTCAGGATGTTCATGCCGGCGTCGATGGTACGGGCAAAGTTTGCCTCCTCGGTGCCGATGACCTTCTTGATATAAGCATCATGCTCGCGCAGCTCGGGGTATGCACTCTCGCTGGACTGGATAACGGTCTCCACCAGGTCCACCAGGAAGGGGTGGTCGATGCCCAGCATCCGGCCATGACGGGCTGCACGGCGCAGCAGGCGGCGCAGCACATAGCCGCGGCCCTCGTTGGAGGGCAGGATGCCGTCGGACACCATGAAGGTGCAGCTGCGGATGTGGTCGGTGATGACACGGATGGAAATGTCGGTCTTGGGGTCCTGTTTGTAGGTCTTGCCTGCAATGCGCTCCACATGGTGCAGCACGCTCTGCACGGTATCCACCTCAAACAGGTTGCCCACGTCCTGCATCACGCAGGCCAGACGCTCCAGGCCCATGCCGGTGTCGATGTTGGGCCGGGCCAGACGCTCGTAGTGGCCCTTGCCGTCGGCGTCGAACTGGCTGAACACCAGGTTCCAGATCTCCATATAGCGGTCGCAGTCGCAGCCCACGCCGCAGGTCGGCTTGCCGCAGCCGTACTCGGGGCCGCGGTCAAAGTAGATCTCGGAGCAGGGGCCGCACGGGCCGGAGCCGTGCTCCCAGAAGTTGTCTTCCTTGCCCAGACGCACCATGTGGTCCGGGGCGATGCCCACCTTCTTGGTCCAGATGTCGTAGGCCTCGTCGTCCTGCTCATACACCGAGATGTGCAGGCGGTCCTTGGGGATGGCCATCCACTCGTCGCTGGTCAGGAACTCCCATGCCCAGGGGATGACCTCTTCCTTGAAGTAATCCTGGAAGGAGAAGTTGCCCAGCATCTCAAAGAAGGTGCCGTGGCGGGCGGTGATGCCCACGCGCTCGATATCCGGGGTACGGATGCACTTCTGGCAGGTGGTCACACGATGACGGGGCGGCTCTTCCTGTGCCAGGAACCACTTCTTCATGGGAGCCATGCCGCTGTTGATCAGCAGCAGGCTGGGGTCGTTCTTCGGCACCAGCGGGAAGCTGTCCAGACGCAGATGGCCCTTGCTCTCAAAAAAGCTCAGGTACTTTTCGCGCAGTTCATTCAAACCGGTCCATTGCATAAGTTTTCTCTCCTCAATTGTCCTTGGCGTTTGCACGTCAGATTTTTATGATGTTATGGCAGAGGGGCAGACAGGCGCAAAAAACAAAAACAGCCTCCATCCCAATCAAGGGACGAAGGCTGTGCTGCTCAAAACTCCGTGGTACCACCCAAATTGCAAAGGATAAATTGTCCCCTGCCGCTTTCGGCGCGTTAACGCTGCGCAGCGTCCGGTTTGCATTCGCCGGAAGCTCCGGGGTGGCGCGAAATGGACCCGACCGGAACGCCTTGCAGCCTGCGGGCGTTCTCTCTGGACGGTGGTGTGTACATTTCTGGCCCCATCATTGCCATCTGTCATAATTTCACATCACACAAGACGGGCACTCAGCCCCCTTGCGTACAGTTAAATTATAGCATGAGCCGGGCATTTGTCAACTCTTTTCCGGCAAAAACCTTTCCTTACAGACGAGGCAGGCCAGCGGCAGCGCCTGAGAAATCACGGCACCCAGATGCGGTCTGCACGGGTTATCTCGCCGTTTTGGATGGTCACGGTCGTGTTTCCTGCATTCCACCCATAAGCATCTTCTTCATTGCTCATTGCATCACAAACCGTCCGATCTCCCTTTACGATCACTGGGTCGGCTTCAAAGTCTGCTGCACCGTCCGATAGTTCGATATCGTCTGCCATAACAAGTTGCTTAACCACTCCAACTTCATAATAAGCGGGATAATCATCCCATGTCAGAGTCCGGTAGTGGTCATCCTCTTTGCATAAGTCAATACCACCTTCTTCTATTCCACCGTTGATGGTCACATAGTTGTTTTCTCTCTCAACGCTTTCCACTGTTAGGGCTGTAATTTCCTCTGTCCCGTTTAGATGTGTTATAATGGTATCTCCTTCGCTCAATGCTTCAATATCTGCGGCTGTGTACCGGTCATAGTCGTATACAACAGCATTGTTGATGGTATTCTTGCGTTCACCGACCCATACTTTATCGCTTTCAAAGCTGATGTGATAAGTGCCATCCGAAAGTGGGTCACTCAGTAAAACACCTTGCATTGGGTGTACTTCCGTTTTTTGCGCCTCCGAAGATGTCGTGCTTGCCGTGGAAGCCGCTGTGCTTCCAGCCGTGGAACTGGACGCCCCACAGCCCACCATTGTTATTCCAATAGCCAAAAGCACAGTAAGTGTCACTATTTTATGGTTCCATCTCATACGAAAACCTTCTTTCTCTTGCTTGACGGAACGTTTCCGTTCCGCTACAATAAAAACGAATCAAGAACCCATTCTATTGCGACTGATTTTAAGATAGAGAGGAATTTCCCGTGAAAATTTTAAAAGTAAAGTGTCTTGCCCCTACCCGGCTGGACAATTATCTGACCCAGCAGTACCCCGCCCTGACCCCCGGTCGCCTGAACAAGGCGCTGCGGGAAAACAAGATCAAGCTCAACGGCAAAAAGCAGCCGCTTTCCACCCGCGTGATGGCGGGCGACGAGATCAAGCTGTTCATTCTGGACGAAGTTCTGGACGCCGACAAGCGAGTGGAGGGCCCGGCGTGGAAGAACGCCCGCGGCCCGGCGCAGGTGGTGTTCGACTGCCCGCAGATCCTCATCGTGAACAAGCCCGCCGGCCTTTCCGTGGACGGCCCGGACGATGACACCCTGCTGAACCGCGCCCTGCTCTACCTGAACCAGCAGGGGGAGTACAAGGAGAACGACCTGTACACCCCGGCCCTGTGCCACCGGCTGGACACCGGCACCAGCGGCCTGGTGATCATTGCCAAGACCCCGGAGGCCGAGGAGCTGTTTCTGGCCGCCATCAAGAACCGTGACGTGCAAAAGACCTACCTCTGCGTCACCTTCGGCCGCCCTGTGCCGCCGGACGCCACCCTGGGCGGCTACCTGCTCAAGGACGCCGACCGCGGCATCGTGAAGATCGTGGAGGACAAGCAGCCCGGTGCCAAGGAAGTAGAGACCCAGTACGAGACCATTGCCGTTTCCGGTCGTCTGGCCCTGCTCAAAGTAAAGCTGATCACCGGCCGCACCCACCAGATCCGTGCCCACATGGCCAGCATCGGCTGCCCCATCCTGGGCGACAGCAAGTATGGCAACAACAGCGCCAACCGGGAGCTGAAGCTCAAGTATCAGGCCCTGTGCGCCTATGAGCTGACCATGCCCCGCTTCACCCAGCCGGATTTTGCCTTCCTCAGCGGCAAGACCTTCCGCGCCCCGAAGCCCTGGTACTACAACCAAGTGCTGGACGGAACACTGAAGTAAGCGCATGGAACGTTTGCGGCAGGATCATGTGCAGGAGGAAGTTTCATGGCAATTCCAAAATACAATGAATTATATCGCCTCGTTTTGCTTGCTTTGCAGGACGGTTCGGCGCATTCTATGAAGGACGTGCGCAATTTTGTTGCAGGTTTTCTCCATTTGACCGACGAGGAGCTTGCAGAGCCCCTGCCCAGCAATCCACAGAGCAGTATATTTGCCGGTCGTGTGGGCTGGGCCAAAACTTATCTGAAAAAAGCACAGATGTTGGATTCTTCGCAGCGTGGATACATCCAGATCACTCCGTCTGGCCGGGAACTTCTGGAGAGCAATGTTCCCATCACGAATGCTTTGTTGGCAGAGAAATGCCCGGAATTTCTGGAGTTCTACCGGCACAAAAACAACTGCGATGCAGCGGTTGTACCTGTTGTTCCCGACTCATCCAACGCAGATACCTCTGAAACTCCGCAAGAGACCTTTGAACGGGTGTATACGCTCATCAATGACCAGCTTGCCGACGATCTTCTGACCGCTGTTCTGGGGCAGTCTCCGGCTTTCTTTGAACATCTCGTGGTTGATCTGATGAAAGCCATGGATTACGGCGAGGGTTTTGTCACCCGCTACAGCGGAGATGACGGCGTAGACGGTATCATCCATGAAGATAAGCTCGGTTTCAATCTAATCTATATTCAAGCTAAGCGCTGGAAGCCGGATGTTACCATCGGCAAGCCCGAACTGCAAAAATTCGCAGGCGCCATGATGGGGCCGCCCAAAGTGGAAAAAGGTCTTTTTATCACGACTGCCCGGTTTTCTTCAAAAGCCAGAGAATTTGCAGATGCTCAACACATCATCCTTGTAGACGGTAAGCGCCTGACTGAACTGATGATCGAATACGGTGTGGGTGTTTCCACGCAAAAAGCCTACCTCATCAAACGCGTCGACAGTGACTATTTCCAAGAAAATTGATTTCAACAACGAACAAGGCCCCGTGTGCATTAGCACGCGGGGCCTTGTTTTGATTCAAGCAAATTTTATGCCGGATAATTCAGGGTGTCCAGCAAGGCGTTCAGGTAGTTCTGCGGCATGGCACCGGTGCTCTGGGCACACAGCAGATAGGTGGTGGCACCGTGCTGGAACACGGTGTACTGGGCCGTTACATTGCCTGCAGCATCCTTCACGCTGTAGATCTGATAGACCTGACCGTTGGCTGCGGTGTAATCCGCCTTGGCATACGAGGCACCCGGCGCGGTGACCGACTCCTCCACCGCAGCTTCATCGCTGCCATCCCAGCGGGTGCTTGCCGCAAAGGTCAGCGACACGGCACCGTCTGTGCGGTACTGGTTGTACATGGTATTGGTGATCTTCTGGGACGGCTTGAACGAAACCACCACATTGTCCGTCCCGCCGCCCTGCGGAAGGGCATCAAAGGTGCTGCTGGACACAAACTTCATGCCCAGCTGGCTTTCAGCATCCGCACGGCTGTTCATGTCGATCTCCACCACGCTATTGCTGGTGCGGCGGGCCGTGGTCTTGACCTGCGCCTTCACATCTTCGCCGATCTTGGCGGAATCCTCCACGGCAGGCATCTGCAAACGATAGCTCAGACGGACATTGCCGCCGCTCTTATCCACGCTGCTGGCATTCACAGCCCATGCGGCCGGGCAAAGCAGCGACACTGCACAGGCGGCAGTGAGCAGCAGACCCGCGATTCTGCGCATCTTCATAAAGCATTCTCCTTTCGGCGGGGGCCCCGATCCGGTGCCGCCATATTCTCCCAGCTTTAAAATAGCAAGAATATGCGCCGCTGTCAAGTGGCAAATCAGCTAAAAAGTTGGAATTATTTTTGGAAATCCCACCTAATTTTTCCCGCGGACACGCAGAAAAGGCAGTGCACCGGAGCCCCGGCACACTGCCCTTTTCTCATTTTCAGCTCGTCGGTACAGCGGTCAGGAAGCAGCTTCCTGCACCACCACATACACGCCTGCCGGCACACAAGCCGCCCAGGCACCGTCCTTGTCCAGCCAGCCGAATTGCTCACAGATATGATCGGGGCACTGGCTGTCCAAAAACGCGATCGCGCCGTCTTTTACCTGCAGGTGGACCACATAGTCGCCCACATCATACAGGTAATCATGATCTTCGTCCAGCGAGAGGGTCTCAGATGCGCCGCTGCCAAAGTCAACGACTGCTTCCAGACCCGTGCCCTTGCTGCCGCGGGCCGCGCGCCAACCAAAGTACAGCGCCGCTGCCACGGCCAGCACCACCAGAGCAAAGATCAGGTTCTTCTGCCACGGCTTCCAGCGTTTTTTGCCGGAAGCTGCGTCAGATTTTTCCGTTACACTCATGCAGCGTACTTGCTGGCAGCAGCACCTGCAATGCGGCCAAAGACCACGAAGTCAGCCACAGCGTTGCCGCCCAGACGGTTTGCACCGTGCACACCGCCGGTGACCTCACCGGCTGCGAACAGACCGGGGATCACGCTGCCGTCAGCCTTCAGCACCTCAGTGTTGGTGTTGATCTTCAGGCCGCCCATGGTGTGATGCACACCAGCGGTGACCTTGATGGCGTAGTACGGAGCGGTGTTCAGGGGGTTGGCGAAGCTGGTGCGGCCGAAGTCGGGGTCGTTCTTGGCCTCAACGTAGCCATTCCAGGTGTTCATGGTCTCGGCAAAGGCAGTCTCATCGACGCCCATGGCCTTGGCCAGCTCTTCGTAGGTCTCACCGGTCACGGTGTAGCCCTTCTTGATGTAGCCCTGGATGACGCTGGAAGCATCGACCATAGCCTGATCCACCACCAGCCAGCTGTAGCTGCCGGTCTGAGCGATCTCGGCAGCGGAAACCACGTCACGGGTGCCCACTTCGTCGATGAAGCGCTTGCCCTCGGCGTTGATCAGCACAGCGCCGTCGCCGCGCAGACCCTCGGTGATCAGGGCAGCGGTGTTGGCCTCAACGGTGGGGTGGATCTGGATCTGGTCCATATCCACGGTGCCAGCGCCGATCGCGGTGGCCATCTCAATGCCCTGACCCTGAGCGCCGGCAGCGTTGGTGGTCATAAAGCCCTTCAGCTCAGGCTTGTACTCGACAACCATGTCCAGATTTGCGCCGAAGCCGCCGGTGGTCAGCACCACAGCCTTGGCGTTCACAGTGACGGTCTCGCCGGTAGAACCGGTGGCCTTGATGCCCACAGCAGCGCCGCTCGCATCGGTCAGGATCTCGTTGGCGGTGGTGTTCAGCAGGATCTGAACGCCAGCCTTCTCACAGTTCTCCTCCAGCAGGGGGATCATGTAGGAACCGACAGAAACGGTCTTGCCCTCTGCGTCCACAGGGCGATGGATGCGCTTGACGGATGCACCGCCAAAGCTGGAAACGCTGTGCAGGGTGATGCCGTGCTCGTCCAGCCAATCGATGGCATCAGCAGAGTTGGAGCACAGGGTCTCCACCAGAGCAGGGTCGTTGATGCCCTTGCCGCCGATCATGGTGTCCAGCTCCATCAGCTCAACAGAGTCGAAGTAGCCGGTGGGGTTCTTCTGGTACTCTGCCCACTGCTCAGAGACGGTCTTTGCCAGAGCGGTGATGGTCTCGTTGTCAGCGTACTTTTCAGCAGCGGTCTTCAGGGTCTTTTCGACACCGGCAGACTCGCCGAACTCGTTCTCATCCTGATACACGGTCTTGCCGGCGTTCATGCCGCCGGTAGCGCGCACAGAGTTGCCGCCCACCATGGCCTGGCTCTCCACGATCACAACGCTCTTGCCCTCGGCAGCAGCGGTGATGGCAGCGGTCATGCCTGCGCCGCCTGCACCCACGATGACAACGTCAGCGTCAACGGTGGAATCCTCGGCCTTGGTCGCGTCGGCCTTGACCTCGATCTTATAGTCGTCGGCGTTCAGGCCGGCGGCAGTCAGGGCAGCGGCTGCTGCCTCCTTGATGGCGTTGGAGGTGATGGTCGCGGTGGACACGCCGTCCACGGCGATGCTGCCGGTCTCAGCGATCTGAGCGGGCAGCTGCTCCAGTGCCAGCGTACCGATGCCGGGGGTCTCATCCTTGCCCTCAGCGGTGCAGCCGGTGATCTTGCCGTCTTCCAGCGTCAGGGTAACGGTAACGTCGCCGCCCATACCCTTGGCAGTGCCGGTGAAATCGCCGGACACGCCGCCTGCGGTGGAAGCGGACTTGCTGCCGCAGCCGTAGCCCAGCAGACTGACACCCACAACAACCGCCATGGCCAGCGCAGCCACGCTCTTGCGGATCTGATTCTTTTTCATTGTTTCTTCCTTCTCATATTCGGGTTGCTTGTGTTCGGACATCTATCAGCAAAAAAGGGGGAGCTGCTCATTCGGAAAGCAGCTTCCCCTCGCTGAAACTTAGAAAAGACTTAGGCGTTAGCCTGAGCTGCAGCAACAGCGCATGCAACGGTAGCGCCGACCATGGGGTTGTTGCCCATGCCGATCAGACCCATCATCTCAACGTGAGCGGGCACGGAGGAAGAGCCAGCGAACTGAGCATCACCGTGCACACGGCCCAGAGAGTCGGTCAGGCCGTAGCTTGCGGGGCCTGCTGCCACATTATCGGGGTGCAGGGTACGGCCCGTGCCGCCGCCGGAAGCAACGGAGAAGTACTTCTTGCCGTTCTCGATGGCCCACTTCTTGTAGGTGCCTGCAACCAGGTGCTGGAAGCGGACGGGGTTGGTGGAGTTGCCGGTGATGGAGCACTGAACGTCCTCCTTCTTCATGATGGCAACGCCTTCCATAACGTCGTTTGCGCCGTAGCACTTGACGGCTGCGCGCTCACCCTCGGAGAAGGGGATCTCCTTGACGACCTTCAGGGTCTGGGTGGGGATGTCGTACTCGGTCTGCACATAGGTGAAGCCGTTGATACGGGAAATGATGTAAGCTGCGTCCTTGCCCAGGCCGTTCAGGATGACGCGCAGGGGGGTCTTGCGGACCTTGT
>ERZ791829.1272-NODE-1272-length-15567-cov-20.795126_pt1 | contig 15567 bp, 14 predicted proteins | sample MGYA00510296_ERZ791829 | MGnify/ENA primary metagenome ERZ791829 (study PRJEB30046, sample SAMN00791973) | human gut metagenome | study: EMG produced TPA metagenomics assembly of the A metagenome-wide association study of gut microbiota in type 2...
ACCGAGTCGGGACTAATTTTTCTATTTTGCAATACGTACTTTACCGGAAGCTTACTTAGGATTATGTTATCCAGGTTATAAAACCATTATCCTGTCACCAAGGATTATCCTTCTGCCACAGAGGTATTGGGATACTATAATTCTGCATGAGATGGCTCATCTGAAATTTCCTCATCATCGGAAAGCGTTTTGGAGTTTCCTCACTATTTTGTTGGGTGAAGACTTTAAATTACAAAAAGACAGGATGGATACAATGATGGGTATATTTTATAATTATTCCGAATTTCTATTAAAGTAGCAAACTTCGACAGATTTGTTGTCACTATGTAGAGATTTAATATCTCGTTTTCCTGAATATTTACAATTGTTTTTGTAGAAAACGTAACCAACATACAACTACATTCTCATATCCTCCCAAGGATTTGATTAGTTCCATAATGTTGATAAAATTATTTTAAACCTATATTTATCTGTGAGTTTTATTAAATAAATAAAAAGCTACGATGCGAAAATATCCTCATTTTCTGTCATATTAAGGCTGAAAGTGAGGATATTATTAAAAAAGAATGATATTTGTGATTACTTTGGCAAATCAGAAATCAGTCTTTTCTCAATAAATCTTTTTTTACAGCATTGGATATTATATCAAACACTTCAGTATACCAATTGGAATAGCGTACTCCATATCCGGGATGATATGTACGATAAGAATGAAATGGAAGATTTTTGCTCTTTAACTGAGCAACTTCGTTTATGAATTTATATCCTCCAAAATTAATAAACTCTACATCCGGGAACTTTAACCTTATATTATTGTCATAAGATGGACCGGTTAAGAAAATGCAAACTTCAGGTTTTAGAATATCTATTTCATCTGAAATGACATTAAAGTATTTGTTTTCATGTTCTGTAACTTGCCAATCAGGATGACCTTTATCGCATTCTTTTCCGAATTTTAAAATATTATTCCACACAAAACAATTGATATCCGGATTACCTAACATGTAGTTTATTTTGTGTACCCATTGCCAGAATGTAGAATTATAGTTATGCCCTAGATTAAAATCTTCATACATTTTCATAGATGAAATTACATCATCTGGAGTTTCTAATACAGCTCCCCATCCATTAGTTTCTTGTCCTATAATCATAAGCTTTATAGGGGCTTTGGAATATTCCTCTTCCCAAACATGCAAGAGTAGTGGATAGGAAAAGTTAGTCATTCCCAATTGGTTTAATTCTTTGTACATTTTAAATATATTGTCTGTTTGAGACAAATACAATTGTTCTAGTTTTTTATTAAATACATTCATCATCGTATTATTTTAGATATTAGTATAAAATAGGAATAAGCATATTTACTAACTGCCAAATCTTTACCACAGGATATTGCAGCGCATATTCACCTATAAATTATTCAGAAATACTTTTTCTTTTTTACTTTAAATATGTAGATAAGCTATATCTATCAATGAGTTATTTATAAATACTTATTACTTTATTTATTCTGTTTATTAAACGTTGTCTGAACCATTCGGGAGAAATTACTTCAATGTATTCTCCCATACTGAGAATATATTGCTCAAAGTCGAAAGTTGGAGCTATAAATAACCTGAAAATGCTATATTCATTCGTTTGCTCTACCTCTTGTTGAGATGGGTGTAAAGGAAGGGAATGCAAATATCCGACTTGAGAATGATGAACTTTAATGTCGACATATTCAGCATCCATAGTTTCATCGACGATAATCCCATAAAAAGAAGAGAAATAAGCTTCAGGTGAGAAATCTTCTGGATATTTATATGTATTCTCAGTAATTTTTAAATCAATAATTCTGTCCAATGCATAAACTCTTGGATGATCATAACCGGAACTTTTTGCAACTAGATACCATCTTTGACGAAACATTTTTACACAATATGGGGTTGCTTCAAAAGATATTGCATTATTGCGAAAAAAGCTCTGATATGTTATGTGAAGTGTTTTTTGAGTACGTATTGCATCTAAGATCGAAAATATCAATTCTCTATCAGTAAATACATCTTCTAATAATATTTTGCTTTGAATAGACTTGTATTGTTGTAAATTACAACTTATTGATAGAGTATTGAATAACCATCCTGTAAGATCATTCTGTTTTAATTGTTCCTTATTTTGAATAATAAAGCGATATTCATTTTTTCGTTCACATTCAATAATGAGTCCAAATAATTCTTCAATAGCTATCCTCCATTTGTGGAATGTTCGTTTAGACAAATCTATTCCTTCACTTAAATCATTGTCAAGCCATTTTTGATTTATTTCTGCAAATGTAATCCCATTATCAGCAGAATAAATGGTTTTAGTTAACCAAATATATTTAGATAAAAGATTTCCAATCATATTCCGATTAATTATATTTATAAATACAAATATAGTAACAGCTTATGCCATATAAGGGCACAACTTGAAGAAAATCAATACTGACTAAAGATTTCTTTAAAAATCATCCGTCCAATAAAAAGTTTCTATAACTTTGCAAATATGTTGGTAATATGTTCGCTTGATTATTAATAAAAATAACTATGTATATAAAACAATGTAAGAATTATATTAGCAATCAAACTAACAGAACTTACTTTGATTTGTATGATAAGGTTTGTGGTGTTATTTTTGGACAGGCAATAGGAGATGCTTTGGGACTTGGAACTGAATTCATGTCATATAATGAAGTTTTAAAGTATTATCCTCAAAAACTTACATCATACAATCAAATCTTACAAGATAGACATCGTATAAGATGGAAAGCAGGAGAATGGACTGATGATACAGATATGATGCTATGTATAGCTGATGCCATGATTGAAGACAAAGATATCTGTCTGAATCGTGTTGCTCAAAACTTTAAGCAATGGTTTAGAGGAACCCCCATGGGTATCGGTCAGTATACAAATAATGTACTGGCGATTTCAGATTATACAAAAGATCCAATAAGAGCTGCCAGTCTTGTATGGAAATTGTCCGGTGAGAAAAGTGCTGCAAATGGAGGCCTCATGAGGACTTCAGTCATCGGCCTTTGGAAGAAAGATGTTTCGTATTATTCAGAGAATATCTGTAAACTGACGCATGCAGATCCCAGGTGTGTAGGCTCTTGTGTTATATTATCAGAATTAGTACATAGTTTTGTTTGGCATGATAAGGAACTGGACTTTGAGACCATCATAAAGATTGGAAACAAATATGATGAAAGAATAGCACCTTACTTGATAGCGGCTATGGAAGCCGAACAAATACAAGATTTAAATCTGGATGATGAATCAGCCATGGGCTATACATTAAAAACTTTGTCTGCTGCTGTCTGGTGTTTATATCATGTGGAAAGTTTTCTGGAAGGATTATTGGCGGTAGTAAATGCAGGAGGAGATGCTGATACAAATGCTGCTGTAGCTTGCAGTTTATTGGGAGCAAAGTATGGATATAAGTCTATACCTCCTTATTACATAGAGAATCTTCTAGGTAAGAATTTGCTAATGAATGTTTCAAAAAAAATATATGAAATTATAAGTGCGTAATATAAAAAATCATATTAAGAAATGCCAGTTCTTATTGCACACATAAATTTTCTATGAATGACTATTTCATATGAGAGTGTAATATTCAATTAAGTAATAATAATGTTTAATTCTAATTGTAATTCTGATATGTATTTACATGAACAGGAAGATATCCTTTTTGAAGAGTGGAAAAATAGTTATCCCTCTGATGTCCGAGAAAATATTGTTATTGATGGATTATGCCATAATGGTGAATTGTATAAAGAAAGCAGAAATTCATATTCCGGTAATGAGGAGGAATTATGGGCAACAGCTAAGCGAAAGATTCTTTTTTTGATGAAAGACCCCAATTCAAACCCTGGAGAAGATTATCGAGAATGGCATTGGCGTGAGATTACGGCCAAATTTTTCAAGGTAATTTTCAACTGGCTACAAGGACTAAGTGAGATAACTCCTGATTATATTCCATTATTGGAGAATGATTCTTATCTTGATCCTGCAAACCAAGTTGTTTTGAAATATCCATTGGCTATTGTCAATGTGAAAAAAATTTCCGGAAGTTCATCTGTCCTAAACAATACTCTTTACGATTATGCTAAGCGAGATGCTCCTTTTCTCAGAAGACAAGTTCGGGACATTTTGCAACCTAATATTGTCGTATGTGGAGGAGGAAACGGGAGTGTATTAGATATAGCCAAACAATACATCTATCCAGATTTGACATTCAAACCTATAAATAATTGGTGTTTTTTCTCTGAAGAACAGGATTTATTACTTATCAATAGCTGGCATCCCGCTGCCAGAATCTCTGATGTACAAAAAATTGATGATATGATGCGTAATGTGGCTGATTTTATAAATAAAACACAGACCAGTATTTTCAGATAGGTCAAATATTATAGTAGATATATTCTTAAAAAACTGGTATGTCCAAGAAACTAACGAAGTTTCGATTGTTGCTAGAAAAATATCCTTATGGAATAATTTGTTACTTACAAACTTATCTAATAAATAGAATATACAAATATTCATGTATAAAGGAACAAATTTAAAAGAAATACAGCAAAAGTATCAAGAGTTCATGACAGATTTATTTAATGAAAAAATAGGAATATCTGTAGAAGGTTTATCAAACAAAGAACGTAAGACATATATGCGTCTAAAAAAATGTTACATTGATTGGGTGTTACATGAAAAAAAATAGAATTTCAATATGTCCTAGATTAGCAGTAAGCATTCGGTAAACCACGTTGCAAATTTTGTGAATTAGTTCCGAGTCAGTGCTATTCGTAGTCGATTCGGAACAAGTTTGATGAGATTTTGTCTCTAATTACGTAGTAGAAGTTCTTCCATATTCTCAAATTTTTGTGTAAATGGAAACAAGATTCAGCTGTAAATTTGTTCTTACCGAAATGACAGACTCTCCATGTTCGGTCTGGATTTTCTTCGGATAACTGCCATTCCGGGAGTTGCCGGTATTGTTCCCTGTCGCAGAGTTCTTTTCATAGCCAAATGGGCATCCATTTCGCCTTCAAGCATCTTCTCCAGCACTTGGGCATGCAACTGTTTCAGAAACTTGCTCACATCCGCTTCTGTCTTGAACTGGCTAAGGAACTCACGTTATATTAATATTCTTACTTGTGAAAAAGCCTTTAAGGTGGGGAGTGATTTAATATTTGTTGTTTTATTGGATTTAAGCGTATTGTTTCAATTTGCTTAATGGGGTAAGAAGATGTACTCGAAAGATGTACAACAGTTCTTATGCTATAAAGTAATCATATAAAAGGGGAAATTTAACCAAATATTCATTTGTGACATGAGAGTTAAGTTTGTTTGCGAATTTAGGTTCTCTTCAGAAGTCTTCAGGGATAAGGTTGGTTGGATTAAGATTGCTTTATCGCTATGGGTGGAATCTTGGGCTTAAAAAGAGAATAATTTATACCTTCTATCTGGTAGAATGTATGGTATCTTCTGATATAAACTTTTTTAGTTTGGATTTGAGTATACCTTTCCGATAGCCTGTCCACATCTTTAGGATTTTACCTTCCGGTGAAATCAATACGAAATGCGGGATGCTTCCGACTTTATAGCGCGAAGCCAGACTTCGTCCTCCATTTTTCGGTTCATTCCATTGATAACCCGGCATCTTGTGTTCCTTCAGGAATTTGCTCCAGGAGATTTTTTCATCATTGGATATTCCTACCAAGGCCAATTTATCGCCATATAGATGGACAATCTCTTCCATTTCCGGTTCAGACATGCGGCAAGGGCCGCAGTAGATACTCCAGAAATCCAACAAGATGTATCGGCCTTGCAATTCTGACAAATGACGGGATTTTCCTTCAGCGTCATATAGTAAACCATCATCCATATCGTCTCCTTCTTCCACTGTCGGAGCAGGGAAGGCATATGACTCAATGAGTTTTCCTTTCTTCGTTTCCTGCCATTCGGCCGGCATACGTGCATACAACTGCTGGAAAACAGGACGAAAACTGCGCAATGAATCCGGAATTTTCCTTCTAATTCTTGAGCTTGACAAATGTTTCCTGCTCCAATGAGCAGGAAAAGGGGACACAAGATCTGGATAGCGAGATTTCTTTTCATTTTTCAGTCAGTTTTATTGTATGGAATGTCCGTCTGTGGATTGAGTTTCCGGAACAGAGCCGAAGCGCTTTTGCAGGAACTCTTTCAGATTGTGGGTTCCGACATCTTCTGTTGAGATACTTCCGTCTTTTTCTACGATTACATAGTGCGGAATTCCGTTGAACTGGAAAAGTTGGCGCATATATTTGTATTCAGTGTCTGTGAGCCGGTAACAGGCTTCTCCTTTCAGGTTCTTCTCTACATAGTCCGTGTAGGCCTTTCCCGGAGATTCTTTTTCGCTGGTTATATAGACGAACTGAAAATCGGGATGGTTGCGGTATTGTCTGCGCAGATCGGCTGTAGCCTGTATGCCAGTCCGGCAGGGGCCACAATAGATTCCCCAGAAGTCAATGAAGAGTACTTTGCCAGCATGAGGAGCAATGATACGGCGGAAAATATCGGTAGCTTTCCCCGCAGGAAGCTGGTAGGATGCTGTCCGTCCTGCCGGATGCAGTTCGTCAATCATATCCTTGACTGCAGTCTGCATATAGGGATGGGTAATGATTGCCTGTGTCTTTCCGATGAGGCATTCTGCATCTTTCCGGCTGGCCTGTTGTGCAACGATGGCACGCAGGTCGCGTACACGGGCTATCTGCCAGAGCAGGGGAGAGCGTTCATTACACAGTGCCTGAATGATACTGTCCTGTATCTCATACTTCTTTGCATATATCCGGATCAGTTTCTCATTATCCGGAAGTTTTTTGAAGTCTTCTTCACCTGCCAGACTCTTGTAAGCATTATTGGCTGCTTCGAATGGGCCCATGTATTCAAAACGGTTGATGAAAACACTTATCCGGGAACAGGCCAGTGCTGACATTTCGTCCAGAGGCATTTGTTTCAGAAAGTCGTAATAGGAAGCATCCGGCTGCACCTGCAATACCTGATTGGCCGTGTCTTGCCGGGCATAATAGCTCCGGGGCATCTGATAGTCAAAATAAATCTCTCCTGCTTTGATGGCTGTATGGTTGCGGATCAGCGAAACTGCTTTTTGCGAAGTTGCATAAAGCCGGCAAAGTGAATCGGCTTGTTGCTGCCACCGGGCAGTGTACGGTTCCAGTTGTTTCTGAAACTGTGCTGGTGTCAGTGTCTTCTGGGCTTTATTCAGTTTCTCGTAAGGATAATCGATCAGGTCATTCAGGGTGACGGCCAGATAAGACAGTGCGGCTGTCTTTCCCATATAAGCCGTGTGGATGAGCGGATATTTGTTGTCGCGTGCCCGGCTTCGTGCCATGATGTCTTCCCAGTCCAGATACATCGTGACTGTGTCACCCGGTTCGGCATAGAATGGAATCCACTGGTTGTTCAGGGTCAGGTTCTGGCAAACGGGATATGACAGGATAAATTTGCATTCGAAACTTCCGTCGGGATTGATGGGGACTACTGTGGGATAGTCCTTGCGGGTAATTTCATTGCTCAGATAAAGAATACCGCTGTCGAATCCCACTCTCGGATCATAACCTTTCAGATAGCCTTGCAGGTAAACGCTGTCCCGGCGGAAAAAGTCCGTGCCATATCCGTTGTCTGCATCCGGTATTGCCGGCTCTTTGCGGGTGCGTACGTAGCGTTGTTCCTCTCCGTCGTTAAGGGCAATGAGGCAGGAACCGTCTTTCCGGGCAGTCAGTTTCAGGGTGACGGTGCTTCCGTCCTTGCGGTCGCTGGCAGTCATCAGGATGCGTTTCCCCTTTTTTCTGCATTCCACGGGAGTGTACAGCCGGTTGTTCAGGATGACGATGGAATCATAGATGCCGTAAGTCCAGCGGTTCTGTGCATCCTCGCTAAACCAGTTTCCCTCTACCGGTTCCAGAAGAGAGCGGGGCTCAGAGGCATCAGCCACCAGTGAGATATCGAAAGTATTTCCTTCTCTTCCATTGGGATCTATGAAATGTATTTTCCGGGTTTCCTGGGGCAGAGGTTCGAACAGCAGTACGAAGTCCATTTCTCCCGAATCAGGAAGATAGGTTTCCTTTTTCAGTTCAATGCCTTCAGCTCCCGTTTGCTTGTAGCGTATTCCGGTGGCAGTATCTTCCAGATAATTCTCTCCATCTTCCTTGATCCACCAGTGTGGCCGGAAAATCGCGTGGATGTAGACTTTTGTACATTCGGGGGTACGCTCAATCCGGGTAATGTTGCGGATACTTCCGTTGCGGGCCTTGAATGTCGGATTTTCAATTGTTTGTGCCGTCAGTATTCCTGGAAGCAGGATCAGTAAGCATAGGAGCAGCTGTCTGAGGTTTTGCCATGGTGTCTGCCGTTTATCGGTCAAGGATACGGTTGTGGCTGTTCTTGTTTTCATGTGTATAAAAGGTTTATGTATGGTCAGGTTTTATTTGTCAGTTTCGGATTCTGCAGATCGGGTTGAAACACAGATTGCCCCGTTTTTCGCCGCTTCTCCAAAAAGATCAACAGCCTGCTGGCCTTTCAGCACTTTGATGGATTTGATCTGGCTGGGTGAGAGAGCCTGTACAGCTGTTGCATCAGCAGCTTTTCCGTCTATGATGACCAGGGCCTTAGATGTCTGGGAGTCAAACCGGATGGTCGGGATATTTATGTCCGAAGCCTGCTCTTCTTTTTTCAGTTTGACTTGAATGATTCCTGTCTTGCTCTTGTCGGTCGTGTATTTGGCCAGAGAAGCCTGATCTTTCAGGACGGTAACTGACTGGATGCGCTGCGGATCGATGGCGCGGAAAATCTCCGGACTGACCTCCTGCCCGTTGACCAGAAGAATGACATCCTTGAGGGAAGAGTTGTAGCTTCCATTTTTCAGGAAGATGGAATTGCTGTTTTCGGGTTTGTCGGATGTTTTCGTGAAAGCAAACCTGATCGGTAGCGTCTGTTTCACTCTGATAGCCTGTCCTTTCCGCATGCCGGGTTTCCATCGGGGCATGTTTTTTATGAGTCTCAAACCTTCAGCATCAAGTTGCGGATCCACACTTTCTACCACTTCTGCATCGGTGATGCTGCCATCTTTGCTGACGATGAACTGTATGATCACCCGGCCCTGTATTCCGGCTTTCTGGGCTTCCTGCGGATATCGTATGTTGTTCCGGAGATAGGTATTCAGCGCTTCCATGCCACCAGGAAATTCAGGCATCTGGTCCAGAGCCGAAGAGGGTGCTGCGACTGCTGGCTGTACATTGGGCTGTATGCTGTCGTGTACGGCCGGAGCAATTACTTTGACGGCTGAAATCTCATCAGCTACGGCTGAGACCTCAGGACGGGCAAAGGCCGTAACAGCCAGTGCGGCCAATGGAAGTATATAGAGATACTTGGCCCGTGCCCACGGATTGGATTTTTCTTTTAACATCATAGTGATACGTTTTTTCAGTGAACTGTGATTAAAGCTGTTGGCCATAGAGTAGAGCCTTGTGCCGACAGCTTTTTTTATTAAGAGCATCTGGTAATTTCTGGCGTTTACGCCTTCGCGCAGAACGGTTTCGTCGGCTTCATATTCATGGATATTCTGCAATTCCTGTTTCTGCAGCCATGCAGCCGGATTGAACCACTGTACGAAGATGCAGAGGTCGGCCAAAAGCAGATCCCATGAGTGGCGGTTGCGGATGTGGGCCAGTTCGTGGATGAGTATCTCGCGTCCGTTTTCTTCCAGATCCTTTCGGGCAATCACGATCCAGTGCATCCAGCTGAAAGGAGCAATGTCGTGATCGTGTACCACCAGCCGTACATTTTTCTCTTTCCGGTCAGGGAGATAGCTGTCCAGAGCTTCCCATTTGCCCTGACGGATCAGTCTGCCCAGCCTGGCCAGTGAACAGAGGTTGCGTACGATGAAGAATACGATACCTGTCAGATAGACCAGCAGGGCTGCACGTAACCACAAGACTGTGGCAGACGGTGTTGCAGCTGCCATGCTTTCGCTTTCCGGCTGTATATCGGCCAGCAGGAGAAGCTGCTCCAGTGTGAGCATTGTTTCCTGTACAGCTGCCGGACTGTTTACACTGGCTTCGACCAGTGGAAGCAGGGAAGACAACACCAGCAGTCCCAGCAGGGCAAAACGGTTGAAACGGTGGAATGTGTCGCGGCTCATCAGCAGCTTGTAGAACAGGTAGAATACGGCCAGGCAGGCGGCGGATTTCAGTATGTAGACTAAAAAGTTTCCCATATCGTTATCTGGTTTTTCTGATTTGTTTCCGATTCATAACCGTCCCTCCTCTACCTTCTGTATCAGCTCCTTGAGCTCTTTCAGCGAAATGTCCTCCTCTTTCACCAGCGATGAAACGGCATCCCGGTAGGAATTGTTGAAGTATTTGCTGATGACACTCCGGAGCGTACGGCGACTGAAATCATCACGGCTCACGGTGGCATAGTACTGATAAGTGTTGCCATATGCTTTGTGGGAGAGGTAACCTTTCTCTTCCAGTCCGCGTACGATGGTGGACAGGGTATTGAAATGCGGTTTCGGATCGTCATAGAAAGCGAGCATTTCTTTCACAAACAGCGGGCCTTTTTCCCAGAAAAAGCCCATGATTTCTTCTTCTTTTGCAGTCAGTCCTTTCATGATTTTTTTCTTTTTCTGCAAATAACGAAAGTTTTTAGTTGATAAACTAATCTTTGTAGTTAATAATAGCTAAAGAGATAAATTTACTTTCGTTGCAGCTTGATCGTGCGGTCGTTGCGGCTGAATTATGCGGTCGTTGCGGCCTGATCGTGCGGTCGATTTTTTTTGCATTGACCTGTCAATGCGAAGGTATCGTGCGGTCGTTAAATATCCGGCGATAAAATTTTCTTCCTATAATAAATTTTCTACTTTTGTGGCGTATATCTTGAAATGGGGTTGTATATAGTGTAATAAACCGAATAATACGTATGAAAAAAGAAGTAAAGAGTCAACGTTTGCAATCGTTGGATGCCTTGCGGGGATTTGACATGTTTTTTATTATGGGCGGAGGAGCTCTGTTTGCCGGATTGGCAACCTGCTGTCCGATTCCGTTTTTTCAGGCAATAGCCAGGCAGATGGAGCATGTGCCCTGGCATGGGGTTGCTTTTGAGGATATGATTTTTCCTCTATTCCTTTTTATTGCAGGTATTTCCTTTCCTTATTCTTTGGAAAAACAGAAAGCGTGTGGGATGAGTTCGGCAGCCATCTACCGTAAGGTGATCCGCCGGGGACTGGTTCTGGTACTGCTGGGTTGTATTTACAACGGACTGCTGGATTTTGATTTTGCTCATTTGCGTTATGCCAGTGTTCTGGGACGTATCGGCCTGTCCTGGATGTTTGCAGCCTTGCTTTTTCTGAATGTGCGGACACGTGTCCGTATGGGAGTTGTAGCCTTGCTTTTTATCGGTTACTGGGCGCTGCTGGCCTGTTTCCCGGCGCCGGATGGCAATGGAGATCCTTTTTCCATGGAAGGGAGTCTGGTAGGTTATGTAGACCGGATGTTTTTGCCGGGACAGTTGTATTTGGGAATTCATGATCCGGAAGGGCTTTTAGGTATTATTCCTGCTGTCGGAACAGCCTCTTTGGGTATGCTGACGGGGGAATGGATCAAGCGGGAAGGACTGCCTGAACTGCGGAAGGTCGCTCTGCTGGCCTGTGCCGGAGTGGTGCTGGTCGTTGCCGGATGGATATGGGATCTGGTTTTCCCGATCAATAAAAACTTGTGGACAAGTTCGTTTGCCTGTCTGGTAGGTGGTATATCCATGCTGCTGTTTGCCTTGTTCTATTACCTGATTGATGTACGGCACTGTCATCGGTGGACTTTGTTTTTCCGGGTCATCGGGATGAACTCCATTACGATCTATCTGGCTCAGCGCTTCATTGATTTTGACTATACGGGCCGGTCTCTTTTCGGTGGACTGGCATCACTTTTCCCGGAATCATTCCAGCCGCTGATACTGGCGCTGGCCTATATTGCCGTTTGCTGGGGATTCCTGTACTTGCTTTATCGTCAAAGGATATTCCTGAAGGTGTAAATCATGTAATAAAACATATAGAGAGATTGTAAAATTTAGAAAGCGTAGCGAACCGAGGAGAAACAGAGTTCGTTACGCTATATTTTTTCTCTCCGTAAAAGCCCAGTGGTAACTTGTCTTTGATGTACTTTGTTACTGTTGACGGCGAGGTTGAGGAGTTCAACTGCAAGATGGATATCACAAATTAAAAGTAGTTTGCTTTAGATATTTGAATCAAATAAATTCATTACATTTGCATATAGAGTTAAAAAAATAGTTTTAGTCGAAAACAGAAAAATAGTTGGCAGAACAATTAGGTAAAAATCCGTCAGCGGTTTCTACTAAATGGTGTTCTAATGTTTCACAACCTGATCGGGCAACATTGGTTAAAATTGCGGATTTGTTGGATGTTGATGTGCAAGAACTGATTATTACTACAAAAGGATAAATTGCAACAGAATAATGAAAGACTATATAAAAATCGGAATAGAGAAAAATCTCATATCTTTTAATGAGGATATGTCGCGGATTACTTATGTATTCCAAAATAAAGAACGTAACTTTAATAATCCCGAGGAAAAGGTTCAAGCAGAAACATTTCTTCGTTTGATATTGGATTATAATTATCCTGAAAGTAGGATAAAACAGTTCGTGCCAGTTACAATGGGACGAGAGGTTAAAGAGGCTGATATTGTTGTTTATGAGGATGATATGTGTATGAGTCCGCATATATTAGTTGAATGTAAACGGCAAGAGGTTAGTGAGGCAGAATATCAGCAGGCAATAGAACAGGCATATAGTTATGCATTTGCCCTGCCTTGTGAAGTTAAATATGTATGGGTGACTTCCGGAATCAAATCTGATTATTTTGAAGTTGACAAGAATCAGAATACCAGAAATCAGATGCCTGATATTCCTCAATTTGGAGTCAAAAATGTTGCTTCCTATAAGTATGTATATGATGCTCAATATTTGCCTGAAGAAGCTGGGAAACAAAGATTCTTTGATTTGGCTGTTATCGACCAGTCTGAACTCACTCGTAGATTCAAACAAGCGCATGAAGCACTTTGGGCAGGCGGACAACTGAATCCGTCTGAGGCATTCGATGAATTGGATAAACTTATTTTCTGCAAGATATGGGATGAACGAAAGCCAAGAAGAATGGGAGAACCATATGATTTTCAGATTATAACAGTGCCTAAAGAGGTTGAAAAAAGCGAAACCAAGAGACGACTTATTGAGAATGAAAATCTTTGTAAGCGTGTTATGGCATTATACGAGGAAGGACGGAAAAAAGATCGGGAAGTATTCCGTGATAACATCCGATTGACCCCTGAAAAAATTAGGGCTGTTGTCAGCTACCTTGAAAGTGTAAATTTGGGAGAAACAGACCTGGATAGCAAAGGACGTGCTTTTGAAACCTTTATGGGGTCATTCTTCAGAGGTAATTTCGGACAATATTTCACACCTCGTGAAATAGTCAAATTTATTGTTGATGTATTGCCAATAGATCATGACTCAAAGGTTCTTGATACATCTTGTGGCAGTGGAGGATTTTTGCTTTATGCGTTGAACAAAGTACGGAATAAGGCTACCGAACTTTATCCTAACTATTTGAAAGATGTTAGACAACACGACAGATGGTTTAAATATTGGCACGATTTTGCAGAAAAGAACTTGTATGGAATTGAAATTAGCGAACAAATTTCGCGTGTTGCTAAAATGAATATGATTATCCATGATGATGGACATACCAATGTCATTACATCGGATGGTCTTGTTTCAGACGACACAATCATAAGCAGGACAAATAATCAGGGATTCAAATATGGCACATTTGATTTTATCATAACAAATCCACCTTTTGGAAGCACAGTACGCCAAACAGAGCAAGCATATCTCAAAACATATCAGCTTGGGAAAAAAGAAGAAGATTGGCTGGCTGTTGCTGCACGTCCTCAGGAAACTCGTGATGGACAAAATACGGAAGTCCTTTTTATAGAGCAGGATTATAAATTCCTGAAAGAAGGAGGCTATCTGGCCATAGTTCTTCCTGATGGTATATTAACTAACAGCAGTATGCAATATGTCCGTACGCAGATAGAGGATTGGTTTCGCATCGTAGCGGTTGTCAGTATGCCTCAGACAGCTTTTGCTGCTAATGGTGCAGGAGTCAAGAGTTCTGTTCTTTTCTTGAAAAAATGGACAAAAGAACAGACAGATAAATTGACTTTCACAAAGAAAAACATTGAAACCCAATTGTTGAATGATAATAATTACATAACGCAAAGACTGCAGTGGGATAAAGAGATTAAACATCAGCAAAAACAAAAAGCCAATGAGATAAAGTCTGCCCAGAATATTTCAGCTACAGATGCCAAGAAAACAGAAGAATATAAATTGTGGAATGCAGACTTGCTGGCCATGTATGCAGACAAGGTTGACGAATTGAAAAATAAATTAACGGAAGAGTATCAATTGACAAAACAAAAACAGTTGCCGGACTATCCTATCTTTATGGCAATAGCTGAACAGATTGGATATGATGCGACAGGTAAGAAAATAGCTGTCAATGAATTGGATCTAATTGGAGAAGAACTAAAGAAATTCATTGAAACATTATGAGTTACAAAGTGCCACAACATATAGACAAGAATAAAATCTTCATCGTTAATCGGTCGGAGATTGAGGGAAGATTAGAGCCAGAATTTTATAAACCCTCTATTGCTTGCTTAGAAGCTAAAATTAGATCTTTGTCTTCAAAGAAACTAAGGGATTATGCTTTATCGTTTGCTGGAGGTGTAACACCAAAAAAATCAGAAGGAGATAAATATTATTCCGACGCTGAAAATGGAGTTCCTTTTCTTCGAGTTCAAAACTTACAAACCACGGGAGAGCTTTCTCTTGATGGTTGCATTTATATAAACGAAGATACTCATAATGGACTATTAAAAAGGAGTCAAGTTTCTGAAGGGGATTTGTTAATTAAGATAACTGGAGTTGGACGTATGGCCATTGCTTCTGTTGCTCCGAAGAATTTTGTAGGAAATACAAATCAGCATATGGTAGTTGTGAAGACAGGGAATGTTGCTATTAGCAAATATTTAGCACATTATCTGAATCTGGATATTATAGAAAAAATAGCTTCCCGTCATTCAACTGGTGGCACAAGACCTGCATTGGATTATTCTATCGGCGTGGCACGATGGAAGCTTGGGGACGAGGTATAGGGCTTATTATGGAAAGTTGTAGAGAGCAAGGACTTCCTGCACCGGAAATCAAAGTTGTTCCGCCATTCGTGAATCTCACAATATGGTTTAAACACTCACTGGCTGGTGAAGTGAAAACATCTACACCCCAAGTGAAAGATTCATACACTCCAAGTCACACCCCAAGTGATGATGATTTCACCTCAAGTCATGACGAAATACAGGTAAGCTTCCAAAATTGGCGTATTGACTAGCATGTCTCTTTCGCATACCTTCGT
>ERZ791829.1311-NODE-1311-length-15174-cov-83.092599_pt1 | contig 15174 bp, 10 predicted proteins | sample MGYA00510296_ERZ791829 | MGnify/ENA primary metagenome ERZ791829 (study PRJEB30046, sample SAMN00791973) | human gut metagenome | study: EMG produced TPA metagenomics assembly of the A metagenome-wide association study of gut microbiota in type 2...
TACAACGAGTTTTTAGTTATTTATATTGGGAGTTTTGACACGCCCTCCTCCTATAAAACAAGCCCTATACAAACATCGTTGTATAGGGCTTGTTTTTATTGTATAAGTAATAATTATCCTACCTGCGAACCAGGCTTAACGCTTCCTGTCACGGTTGTTACGTTCAGCGTTCCGTCGAAGTTTACGGCAGAGAGAATCATACCCTGACTCTCGATGCCCATCATCTTGCGCGGAGCGAAATTGGCTACGAAGAGCACATCCTTGCCGATGAGCTGCTCAGGCTCGTAGTAAGCTGCGATGCCCGAAAGGATGGTGCGGTCTACGCCAGAGCCGTCGTCGATAGTGAACTGCAGGAGCTTCTTCGACTTCTTTACCTTCTGGCATTCCTTGATATGACCAACACGGATGTCGAGCTTCTCGAAGGTGTCGAAGTCTACGTTCTCCTTGATAGGTGCAGCAACGTAGTTGGCAGCCTCGTTAGCCTTCTTCGTATCCTCGAGTTTCTGAAGCTGAGCATTGATAGCCTCGTCCTCAATCTTCTCGAAGAGCAGCGCCGGTGTGCCGAGCTGATGACCAGGCTTGAGCAGCTCTGTAGAGCCGAGCTGTGCCCAATCGGTATCGGTAATGTTGAGCATCTCGCGCAGACGTGCCGAGCTGAACGGCAGGAACGGCTCGAAAGCAATCTCGAGGTTAGCCACGAGCTGCAGAGAGAGGTAAAGTATGGTCTTTACGCGCTCCATGTCGGTCTTTGCCACGTGCCACGGCTCGCAGTCGGTGATGTACTTGTTACCGATGCGTGCGAGGTTCATAGCCTCCTTCTGTGCGTCGCGGAACTTGAATGTGTCGAGCAATGCCTCCACCTTCTGCTTCACGTCCTTGAACTCCTCGATAGTCTTGAGGTCTACCTCCTGAAGCTCACCGCACTCGGGCACTACGCCGTTGAAATACTTCTTTGTGAGCTGCAGGGCGCGGTTGACGAAGTTGCCGTAAACAGCCACCAGCTCGTTGTTGTTGCGATCCTGGAAGTCCTTCCATGTGAAGTTGTTGTCCTTTGTCTCAGGCGCATTGGCTGTGAGAACATAGCGCAGAACGTCCTGCTTGCCGGGGAAGTCGACGAGATACTCATGGAGCCATACAGCCCAGTTGCGCGATGTAGAAATTTTGTCGTTCTCGAGGTTGAGGAACTCGTTAGAGGGTACGTTGTCGGGCAGGATATAGTCGCCGTGAGCCTTCAGCATGGTTGGGAAGACGATGCAGTGGAACACGATGTTGTCCTTGCCTATGAAGTGGACGAGGCGCGATGTGGGGTCCTGCCACCATGTCTGCCACGTGCCCCACTTCTCGGGATGTGCGTCGCAAAGTTCCTTAGTGTTGGAGATGTAGCCGATAGGTGCGTCAAACCACACGTAGAGCACCTTGCCTTCTGCTCCCTCTACCGGTACGGGGATACCCCAGTCGAGGTCGCGTGTCATAGCGCGCGGCTGCAGATCCATGTCGAGCCACGACTTACACTGTCCGTACACGTTCGGACGCCACTCCTTATGGTCTTCCAGAATCCACTGCTTCAGCCAGTCCTGCCACTTGTTGAGCGGCAAGTACCAGTTCTTTGTGGCTTTCTTCACGAGTCCATGACCCGGGTTATTCTTGTTTGTAGGGTTGATAAGTTCCTCTGGTGAGAGTGTTGCGCCACACTTCTCGCACTGGTCGCCGTAAGCACCTTCAGCGCCGCAGCGCGGGCATGTGCCTACGATGTTGCGGTCGGTGAGGAACTCGCCAGTCACCTCGTCGCAGAACTGCTCTTCTGTCTTCTCTACAAGCTCATGCTTGTCGTAGAGCGTGCGGAAGAAGTCGCTTGCGAACTTATGGTGAATCTTCGATGTAGTACGGCTATAGATGTCGAACGAAATACCGAAGTCTTCGAACGATTTCTTGATAAGGTTGTGATAGCGGTCTACCACCTCCTGAACCGTGATGCCTTCCTTGCGTGCGCGGATTGTCACGGGCACACCGTGCTCGTCGCTACCGCCGATGAACATCACTTCCTGCTTCTTCAGGCGCAGATAGCGCACATAGATGTCGGCAGGCACATACACGCCAGCCAAGTGGCCGATGTGTACTCCACCGTTGGCGTATGGCAAAGCCGCAGTCACAGTGGTGCGTTTGAACTTGTTCTCTTCCATTATATTATGTGTTTATATTTTCGGATGCAAAGTTACTGAAAATCGTAGAAAAATACAAAAAAGCGCAGCTCCTTTATGGAGTTGCGCTTTTATTATAATTATGTAAGCGATGTCTGTTACTTCACCTCTACGGCTTCGAGAGCAGCCTCATCGTGCTTGATCTTGCGACCGAGTGTGAGGTAAGCCACCGGAGCAGCCATGAAGATAGAAGAGAGTGTACCGAAGATTACACCGAGCAACATTGCGAACGAGAAGCTGCGAGTGCTCTCACCGCCGAAGCAGAAGATACAGAGCAGCACGATGAGTGTTGAGAACGATGTATTGATAGTACGTGCGAGGGTCTCGTTCAGCGACTTGTTGAAGAGCTCCTGTAGATCCATCTTCTTGTGGAGTGTGAGGTTCTCGCGGATACGGTCGAACACAACCACCTTATCGTTGATAGAGTAACCGATAACAGTAAGGATAGCACCGATGAATGTCTGGTCAATTTCGAGTGAGAACGGCACTACGTCCCAGAGGAGTGAGAAGAATCCGATAACGATTGTTGCGTCTACGGCGAGGGCTACTGTAGAGCCTACAGAGAACGCTACGTTGCGGAAACGTACGAGGATGTAGAGGAAGATGGCTGCGAGGGCGAAGAGCACGCTGATGATAGCACCGTGTGTGATGTCCTTAGCCACTGCCGGACCTACCTTTGTAGACGATATGATAGAACCGCCTGCGCGTACGTCAGGGTTCTTGAATGCCTCAACGCTGCCCTGAGTTACGAGACCAGCGCCGTGGAGACCCTTGTAGAGGATGTCCTCTACCTCGTTGTCGATAGCCGGGTTGTTCGACTCAATCTTGTAGTTGGTAGAGATGCGGATTGTCTTGCCGTCTGTACCGAGTGCGAGAGCATTAACTGTTGCGCCCTTGAAGAGCGGTACGAGGGCTTCCTTCACCTGCTCAGGCTCTGTCTGCTTCTCGAGCACCACTACGTAGTTGCGACCACCAGTGAAGTCGATACCCTTGCTCAAGCCACGTACGAAGAAGCTGCCGAGCATGATGAGGATTACGACGCCGAACACTGTGAACGATGTCTTATATGACGACATGAACGCGAAGTTCTTGTTCGCCATGAAGTTGCGTGATACGCGTGTAGAGAAGTTCTGCTTTGTCCACTTGTCGTGCTTCAGACGGTTCTCGTAAACGAGGCGTGTGAGGAACACTGCGGTGAAGAACGAGCAGCAGATACCGATGATAAGTGTGGTAGCGAAACCGCGGATTGGACCTGTACCGAACACGTAGAGGATGATACCTGTGATGATTGATGTTAAGTTAGAGTCGAAGATGGCTGAGAAGGCGTTGCTGTAACCCAGCGAGAGTGCCTGCTTGGTGCCGAGACCCTTCTTGAGTTCCTCCTTGGTGCGCTCGTAGATAAGCACGTTGGCATCCACCGCCATACCGAGGGCGAGCACAATACCGGCGATACCTGGCATTGTAAGAGCTGCCTGGAACGATGCCATGATACCCATGGTAAAGAAGAGGTTGAGGAGGAGGGCGCCGTTAGCTACCATACCCGGGATGAAGTCGTACATCACTACCATGTAGATCATCAAGATGATAAAGGCGAAGATGAACGAGATGAAGCCCTGCTGGATTGACTGTGCACCGAGTGTCGGACCTACCACTTCCTCCTGAACGATGTGTGCCGGAGCCGGCATACGACCAGACTTAAGAGTGTTAGCCAAGTCCTTTGTATCTTCGATTGTGAAGTTACCAGAGATAGACGACTGACCGCCAGAAATCTCGCCGTTTACGCGCGGAGCAGAGTAAACTGTGCCGTCGAGCACGATAGCGATTGCCTTGCCTACGTTAGCCTTTGTGAGGGCTGCCCAGCGGCGTGCACCGTCAGAGTTCATTGTCATTGAAACCTCAGGCGAGCCAGTAAGGTTGTTGAACTGGTCCTTAGCGTCGGTCACTACGTCGCCCTCGATAGGAGCGCGTCCGTTGCTGGTTGTCACCTTGATAGCGTGGAGCTCGTAAATGTTCTTTGCCTGGATGCCGTCAGCTGGCTTAGCACTCCAAAGGAGGCGGCAGTCAGACGGGAGAATCTGCTTAGCAAGAGCCGAGTAGATAATCTTGTTTACCTCTGCTGTGTCGCGTGCCGAAGCGTAGCCTACGAGGCTGAGCGCACCGTTGCCAGAAGGCTGGAGCACAGAGAAGAGCGGGTTCTGCTTCTTAGCCTCAGCCATAGTTGCTGCGTCGTCTGCCTTAGCGTCCTTCTTTGTCTTGAACGCTGCCTTTGCCTCAGCCTTAGCTTCTGCCTTCTCGGCTACTGCTGCTGTGTCGGTAGCAGCCGAGTCGGCTACTTCCTCCTTGGCACCAGAGCGGTGGTTAGCCTCGCGCTGGTTGAGCTGTGAGAGGTAAGGGATGATTTCGTCTGAGTTGTATGTCTCCCAGAACTCAAGGTTTGCGCTACCCTGGAGGAGCTTACGCACGCGCTCCGGCTCGTTGATACCCGGCATTTCTACCATGATACGACCCTGCTGACCCTCGAGCTTCTGGATGTTAGGCTGTACGACACCGAACTTGTCAATACGTGTACGTACGACGAGGAACGAGTTATCGATAGCTGCCTGCACCTCTGAACGGAGCACCTTCTCTACTTCCTTGTCAGAAGAGTTAGGCGACACCTTGCCCTGGAGCTGCTGTGTAGCGAAGATCTCTGAGAGATGACGTCCCAGAGCGTTCTTCTTGAAAGCGTTGACGAAGAGAGTGATGAAGTCGCTCTGCGATACTTCGTGCTCTGCGCGAGCCTCTTTCATCGACTTAACGAAAGCTGCGTCTACCTTGTGGTCGGCGAGGTTCTCGAGTACATCAGGAACGCTCACTTCAAGGATGACGTTCATACCGCCTTTAAGGTCAAGACCGAGACCGATCTGTGTTTCGAGACACTTCTGATAAGAGTAGATGCCAAGATACTTCACGGAGTCCTTGTAGTCCTGCTGTGCGATAGGATCCTTTATCTTCGCAGCCTGGCTGTCATAGTACTTTGTGGCAGCCGAGAACGAGAGATAGAAGATACTTGCAAGCGTCAAAAGGACGGCTGTTACAATTACAATACCTTTGTTCTGCATTTTTTTGATTTATTTTTTGTTATTATTATTTTTTCGCTGTGTATACAGATAGCGTGCAAAGTTACAGATTTTTTCAGTTAAACCGAAATTTATAGCTTTATTTCTTTGTTTTGCAGAGGTTTAAGAGTTTAAAACACTTATAAAAGTCCAGTTTTTTAAATATTTTTATAATATATAAGGTGAAAAAGCACTTTCTAAAGTGGTTTCATCACCCCTATACTCATTGCTATTTTACTCTTTGCAGCTTACATACAATCGGATAATGATCGGATGCACTTATGCTATTATCCACCTTGCATTCATAGGGTTTCCAATGGTCGGAGCACATGATGTTGTCTATGCGCACGTAGAAAGCGTTGTAGTGGTAAGATATACCAGGACCATTCGCCGTAGCTACATAACAATCGGTGAGTTCTTTAGCTAAGCGTTGATGGGTATAGGATATGGGCGAATCGTTGAAGTCGCCTGCAAGGATTATGCTCTGATTCTTATGATGCTCAATGTATTCAGCCACAGCGTCTGCCTGTGGTCCACGTTTCGCTGACGACTCGCCAAGCAGGTTCCACAGGCGATGTGTTTCCTGTTTTGTTTCATCGCTTTCCATGTCACCTTTCAACATCGACTTAAAGCGTGTACGGTCTTCGGGCGACAATCCGGTAACTTGAAAGTGGGCTACAATAACAAACGTAGTGTCCTTTTCACCTGTCTTTAGAGCATAAGATACGGCGTTATATGTATCCTCTTCGGTGGATATATATTCCTCCCCTACTATCGGCAACTTACTATATATACCGACAGCATCGCCTCCTTTGGGATTTTTCGAGCCACTATACTTTCTGTAAGGATACTTCACGTCCAACAACGAGTCTATCTTCACACGCTTTACCCATTGTACATCAGCTTCCTGCAAACAAACGATATCAGCGTCCTGTTCCAACATATAATCGGCTATAGCGCATGGCTGCGACAAGTCGGTCCACGTAGAAAAGCAGAATACATTGTACGACATTATCTTCAACGCATCCTCAGGAGCCGAAGACGGAACATTCAGCGGAACATAAGTGCGCACCGGACCGAAACATACTATCATTCCGACTAACGAGATGAGTGCTCCACGCTTACAAAACAACAACCAAAAGACGAGAAATGCTATATTAAGCAGCAAAAACAAGGGGAATACAAGCCCAATGTTAGCTATCAACGGATGAGCCGTAGGGTTAACCCTGTCGCTATATCCTATAGCTAACATAAAGAGCACCGTCACCACATTGAATGCGGCGACGATGCGAAAGATTATTGATTTTATATTTTTCAAAGCGTGTAAGTCTGTTTTTATTTTCTGTTACTTGCATCGAAGAGTTGCTGTTTCTCTTCACGCGTTAGCGACTCGTAACCATTACGACGTATCTTATCCAATATCTCGTCCATTCGCTCCTGCTCTGCCTTGCGGCGTGCGTTGTAGTCCCAATCGCTCTCATGGCGTGTATTTGCACTATTAGTAAACACACCGCCACGATCTTTGCGCCCCGTGCGACGCTCCCACGAGGCACGCATAGAGTCGAAGAACTGCTGTCCGCTGCGACGACTGTAGCGAATGTCGGGGTGACGTCGCCAGTAGCGAATGAGGAAGAAACCGAACACCATACCGCCCAAGTGAGCCAGGTGAGCCACTCCGTCGCCCGTAGAAGAGTAAGCCATGAACAATTCTATCGCAGCATAACCCATCACAAACCACTTTGCCTTGATAGGCACAGGCAACGGGAATATAAAGATGCGCTCCTCGGGATAGAGCATACCGAAGGCGAGCAGTATGCCGTAGACAGCACCCGATGCACCCACGGTAGTCCAAAGGTTAAGGAAGGCGGCATTGGCATTAGCCACTTTCATTGTCTGAGCCAATGTGAAGTGAGAAAGTTGTTCGCTTGCTATAAGATAGAACTGCGCGAACTGTGCCAACTCCTGAAACAGACCTGCGCCTACTCCGCACACTATATAATAAGTGAGAAACTTCTTCGGTCCCCAAGTGCGCTCAACGATACAACCGAACATCCACAGCGCAAACATGTTGAAGAAGATATGACTGAAACCGCCGTGAGCGAACATGTATGTAAAGAGCTGATAGATGTGAAAGTCGGGCGCAAGAAAGAAGTGTAGACCTAAAACATTGTTGAGGTCTATACCCATATTTCTAAATAAATAAGTGGCTAAGAATACCACTACATTCACAATAAGTAAGTTTTTTGTTATCGTTGGAATATTATTCATATCACATTTTTATATATTTGTAAATATCGCATCGTTAGAGTGGCAAAATTACGAAAAATCCACGTAAAAAGGCATAAAACAGGCTCTTCGCGCTTTTTTTTTCAATTAATTATGCACTTTTTTCTGTTTTTTGTTTGATTTATGAAAGGAAAACTCTAAATTTGTCACTGAAATAGTGTGAGTTACACATTTTTAGCTCTTCAAACTCTGAGAAAACTAACATTTATAAACAATTTAAATACAACAGAATTATGAACAAGACAGAATTAGTAGAGAAGATAGCAGTAGGTGCTGAACTCAGCAAGGCTGACGCAAAGAAGGCTCTCGAAGCTGCAGTAGAAGCAATCAAGACAGCTCTCGTTGAGGGTGACAAGGTACAGCTCATCGGCTTCGGTACATTCAGTGTTAACGAGCGCCCAGCTCGCGAAGGCATGAACCTCCGCACTCGTGAGAAGATTCAGATTGCAGCAAAGAAGGTTGCTAAGTTCAAGGCAGGTGCCGAGCTTTCAGACGCTCTCAACTAAGCCAAACCAATCAAAAACCAACATAAAAAGACAGCTGAGACTTACCTCTGCTGTCTTTTTATTATTATAGGAGTTAAGAAGCTATTCATATCGTTAATTAAACATAATTAAATACAGTTGTCTTTGTCGCAAACAATATAAGTGCGTATCTTTGTAGCACATTATTATGTACACGTACACGCATTAAGCGTGTGTAATAACACTAATATAGATATATCAATTAATATTTTCATACAAATTATGCAGAAAAACAATCTTCTTTTACTGTCTGCAGCTACAATGCTGTTCATGACATCTTGTTCGAAGCTTGGACCGCTCTCAGCGGACAACTTCACAGTTATCCCTAACCCACTTGAGGCAAACGCAGGCGATGTTCCAGCTACAATCAACGGAACATTCCCAGAGAAGTACATGAAGAAGAAGGCTGTTGTCACAGTTACTCCAGAGTTGCGCTACGCTGACGGTCAGGTAGCTAAGGGTCAGAGTGCTACTTTCCAGGGTGAGAAAGTAAAGGGCAACGATCAGACTATCTCTTACAAGGTAGGTGGTCGCTACACAATGAAGTCTAACTTCAAGTACGTTCCAGAGATGCAGCAGAGCGAGATGTACCTCACATTCGACGCACGCATCGGCAAGAAGCAGTTCGACGTACCTGCAGTGAAGGTAGCTGATGGCGTTATCGCTACATCAGAGCTCTACAAGAAGACTCTCGTTTCTGAGAGTGGCTGCATCGCTCCTGACGCATTCCAGCGCGTAAACGCTGCTAAGCAGGAGGCTAACATCAAGTTCCTCATCAACCAGGCTAACATCCGCAAGAGCGAGCTCAAGAACAACTCTGTTAAGGAGTTTGTAGAGTTGCTTAAGAAGATCAACGCTGACAAGGAAGGCTACAACGTACAGAACGTAGAGATCCAGGCTTACGCTTCACCAGATGGTGGCGTTAAGTTCAACGATAAGCTCGCCGGCAACCGTCAGAACGAGTCAGAGAAGTACGTTAAGGGTACATTGAAGAAGACAAAGGTGAACGCAGCTATCGACGCTCACTACACAGCACAGGACTGGGACGGTTTCCAGAAGCTCGTTGCAGCATCTAATCTTCAGGACAAGGAGGTTATCCTCCGCGTGCTCTCTATGTATAGCGACCCACAGGAGCGCGAGCAGCAGATTCGCAACATGTCTGCAGGCTTCCAGGAGCTTGCTGACGGCATCCTCCCAGAGCTTCGCCGTTCACGCCTCATCATCAACTATGAGACAATCGGCCGTAGCGACGACCAGATCAAGGAGCAGTACAGCAGCGACGCTACTCAGCTGAGCGTTGACGAGCTTCTCTACTCTGCTACTCTCGAGGAGTCGGCAGCTAAGAAGGAGGAAATCTATAAGAAGACAACAGAGGTTTACCCGAACGACTACCGCGCTTACAACAACCTCGCTGCTCTTGCACTCGCTAAGGGCGACGTAGCAGCTGCTAAGCAGTACGCTCAGAAGGCTACTTCTCTCGGTTCATCTACTCCGGAGGCACAGGCTAACCTCGGTCTCATTTCGCTCATCGAGGGCGACGTACAGGGTGCAGAACGTCAGATTGCTAAGGCTTCTGGCTCTGAGAACGTACAGTCGGCTCTCGGCGCACTCAACATAGCTAAGGGCAACTACGCTCAGGCTGACAAGGACTTCAACAAGCAGAACACAAACACTGCAGCTCTTGCTCAGATCCTGAACAAGGACTACGAGGGCGCTACAAGCACTCTTGACAAGGTAGCTAACCCGAACGGTATGACCGACTACCTCCGCGCTATCGTAGCTGCACGTCGTGGCAACAAGTTCGCTGCTAACTCTTACCTCAAGGAGGCTCTCCAGAAGGATCCTTCTTTGAAGGAGTACGCTGAGAAGGACTTGGAGCTCTCTCTTCTGAAGTAAGACGTGGCAAGACGTTTTAAATAATTAAAAATAAATGAAGGCTGAGGGTTATTGCTCTCAGCCTTCTTATTCTAACTTCAGTTCATACGACTAAAATGAACAAAACAATTATAGCGACATTACTCGCCCTGATTATGGTGTCATGTGGAACCGATAGTCGTCATTTCGAAATCGACGGCAGGCTCCTAAACCTTAATCAGGGCGAGTTTTATGTATATAGCCCAGATGGCAACCTAAAGGGTATCGACACTATAAAGGTGCAAGCAGGACGCTTTACATATAAGGTGGAGTGCAAGAAAGAGATGACACTGATGATTGTGTTCCCCAACTTCACCGAGCAACCCGTGTTTGCAGCACCAGGAAAGAGCGTAGACATAAAAGGCGACGCTTCACACCTGAAAGAGATGAAGGTGAAAGGCACAAAGCCGAACGAACTGATGAACCAACTGCGCGAACAGATTGCAAACGCCTCACCCAACGAGATACAGAAATACGCACGCCAGTTTGTAGAGGATCATCCCGAATCGATAGTGAGCACATACGTCGTGCGCAACTTCTTCCTGCAGAAGGAGCGTCCCGACTTCGCCACTGCACGACAGCTGATAAACCTCATGCTTGAACATCAACCCAAGAACAACTCTCTTAAGAGTCTACAACAGAGCATAAACAACCGCACAACGCTCACCACAAACAGCCGTATTCCGAAGTTCGCAGCTTACGACATCAATGGCAAGCCGGTGAACAACGCCACACTCTCCACCGCTGGCACAACAGTAGTGGTGGCATGGGCATCATGGCACTACAATAGTATATCGATGCTACAGAGCATGGCACTACTGCAGAAAGAGACGAAAGGAGAGGTCAAGGTGGTGAATATATGTCTCGACTACTCGCGCGCTGAATGTCGCAGAATACTCAACTCAAGAGAAATAGAAAATGTCATTACCATCTGCGACGGCAAGTCGATAGACGGCGATGTGTACAACCTCCTCGGCATGTCAAACATACCCGACAATATAGTCATCGAAAACGGAAAGGTGACGGCAACAAACCTCACAATCGAACAGCTAAACAAGAAACTTAGAAAGTAGTAACAAGAAACTAATGAAACGTTTACCGACACTTCTTACCGCGGCACTTTTGCTGCTAACGACCGCTAACGCTAAGGCACAGGTCAGCGCACGTATCGACTCGCTGCTGTTCGAGAACAGCCACCGCATCGACTCTGCCTCGTGCGGTGAGCTGCGACTCAACTTCGACGCTCTGTGCTTCTTCCGCGACAATGAGTATAAGGGATACCTCTCGAAGGGATACACGCTGCCTGGCTACCGCCTGCAGCCCACGGTGAGCTATCAGCCACTGAAGAACTTGCGCGTGGAGGTGGGCGTTAGTATGCTCCACTATTGGGGTGCAAACAAATATCCTAACCTCAATTATAGCGACATAGCAACATGGAAGGGCGACCAAACACAGACGGGCTTCCATCTGCTACCGTTCTTCAACGTGCAACTGGCTGTGAGCCGAAACTTCAACCTCATACTCGGTAATATATATGGTGGGGCGAACCACCGACTCATCGAACCGCTCTACAATCAGGAGAACGCTCTCTCGGCTGACCCCGAGATGGGCGTACAGATGCAGTGGCAGACGAAACCGCTCGACTTCGATATGTGGGTGAACTGGGAGAGTTTCATCTTCGACAAGGACACGCATCAGGAGGCGTTCACCTTCGGACTGTCAACACGCTTCAAGGCTAACCGTCCAGAGCGACGCACGCATGTCTACTTCCCCTTGCAGGTGGTGATGCAGCACCGTGGTGGCGAGATAAACCCTGACGCCGAGCAGCGACAGGTGAAGACATGGATGAACGCAGCGGCAGGTGTCGGCGTAACGATACACACCGACAACTCTATTCTTACGCGCCTGAACGCAGAGGCTGACGTGGCTTACTATCGACAGATGACGGGCGCTCTCCTACCCTTCGACAATGGCAAAGGTGTGTATCTGAAAGCGGAGGCTGACATCTGGCGCTTCTGTCTGCGCGGTGCCTACTGGGACAGCTCAAAGTTCATATCTATCTTCGGCAACCCTCTCTACGGCTCGGTGGGTATACACAACCGCGACTTCCAGATGCAGCGCAACCGCACCGTCTGTGCTCAACTGAGCTATGCACAAGAACTCGGTAAGGGGTTCTCATGGGGCGTGCAGGCTGATGTGTTCAACACGCTGCCCACGGACGACTTCGTCGTTGGCGACAAGGTGTATAACAATAATAATAAGGTGAGTCTTGCGGCTGGCATCTATCTGCGCGTAAAGCCGTCGTTCCTGCTGAAGAAGTTTTAATGGGGGCACTTGTCTCCCACATAGGAGGGTATGGCATCCCTGCCATACCCATGCAGCCTGTTACAGTAATATTCTCCCACAGATTTCACGGATTTACACAGATGGTTAGGCTGCGTAGTGGGCTCCCACAGAATACACAGAATTCACAGAAGTTTATTGCTGAGAAGAAACTCCCACAGAATTCACGGATTTACACAGATGTAAGCAAAATGTTCTGTGTGTTCCGTGAATTCTGTGGGAGTAAATATCTGTGTAAATCTGTGGGAGAATATTCTCTGCCAGTCTGTTCTGTGAATTCTGTGAATTCTGTGGGAGTAAATATCTATGTAAATCAGTGAATTCTGTGGGAGAATATTCTCTGCCAGTCTGTTCTGTGAATTCTGTGAATTCTGTGGGAGTAAATATCTATGTAAATCAGTGAATTCTGTGGGAGAATATTCTCTGCCAGTCTGTTCTGTGAATTCCGTGAATTCTGTGGGAGTAAATATCTATGTAAAGCAGTGAAATCTGTGGGAGAATATTCTCTGCCAATCTGTTCTGTGAATTCTGTGAATTCCGTGGGAGTATTATTCTGGCTGCGTGGGTATGGCAGGGATGCCATACCCTCCTACAATTTGTGGGAACCACTCCTTAGGAAAGCTCAAGCATTCGCTCTATTGGCTTAACGGCATCCTTGGCGATAGATTCGTCCACAGTCACCTCCGGAAGCTCGTAGCGCAGCGTATTGTATATCTTGAGCAACGTATTCTTCTTCATATACTCGCACTCGTTGCAAGAGCAGCCTACCCCACCCTCAGACACCTCCGGCGGAACTGGATAGAACGTCACGTCGGGACAGCAGCGCTGCAACTCGTGCAGGATGCCAGCCTCGGTAGCTATGATGTATTCCTTCGTCTCCTTATGTTCCTTAGCATAATCGAGCATCGTAGCCGTAGAACCCTTCACGTCAGCCACAGCCAGCACCGGTGCCTTACACTCCAGGTGAGCCATCACCACAGCCTCCGGGTGCTCCGCCTTCAATTTCACGATAGCCTCTACCGAGAACTTCTCATGCACATGACATCCGCCGTTCCAGAGCAGCATATCGCGACCCGTAACACTATTTATATAGTTGCCTAAGTTATAGTCGGGACCGAAGATGAGCTTCTCGTCCTTTGGCAGACTGTCCACCACCTTCTTCGCGTTGCCCGAGGTGACCACCACGTCCGTGAGTGCCTTCACCGCAGCCGTCGTATTCACGTAGCTCACCACCTTATAGCCAGGATGCTGCTCCTTGAACGCCTTCAGGTCCTCCGCCTTGCACGAGTCGGCAAGCGAGCAGCCGGCAGTGAGGTCCGGGCACAACACCTTCTTCTCCGGCGAGAGTATCTTACAGGTCTCAGCCATGAAGTGCACACCACACATCACGATAATCTTCGCATCGGTCTTCGCAGCCTTACGAGCCAATGCCAGCGAGTCGCCAATGAAGTCAGCCACCTCCTGCACTTCGCCCACCGTATAGTAGTGAGCCAGCACAACGGCATCCTTCTCTTCACACAAGCGACGTATCTCTTTTTTCAAGTCAACGGATTCATCAACCGCTTCGTCGATGTAACCCTTCTCTTTCCAATCGTTGTTCATATTTTTTTTAGTTGACGAGTAAACAAGTAGACAAGTAGACAGACTTACCAACATCTCTTTATATATCTATTTCTTTTTATTTTTAAAGAAAAGAAAAAGATTATGAGTATGATATACTGTTAGTACGTTGAAAACTTTCTACCTATTTCTTTGGTTATTTCGTTATAAACCTGTAAGACATCATTGTCAACAGGTTGTGTTAATATTTTCTCTTTGAAAATGAGTTATATATGTTAGTTATACACAAAAGTGCTATTACACCTGCAAAGTTAATAAGTTTATATCTTTTTCTCTTAAAAACCTGTGGAAAACTTTAGAATATTAATTTGATAACGCACACAGTTATCCACATCCACCCTACTCTGCCTGTCCGCCTGTTGATAACCGCTAAGTTGTTAACAGTGTTGTTAGTAAGTTATCAACAGGTTATCAACAGGTTTGTGGACAATAACAGGAGGTGTGTGCTAAAACTCGAAATGAAGACATAGGAGGGTATGGCATCCTTGCCATACCCACGCAATTTGCCATCAATAAGGCAGTGTGACTGCACGCAACCATCAATACGGCTGCGTGGAGGGTGTGTCAAAACTAAAATATTTGGCAAATTGAATAGCAAACGGTTCTAATCGTAGGAGGCTACGGCATTCCTGCCGTAGCCATTAGTAACTGAAATACAACTGTTTGCAATGACTACGGCAAGAATGCCGTAGTCTCCTACAGTTAGCCATTCATCACAATTCTATAGTTTTGACACACCCTCCTCCTATTAACATGGTTATCAACAGGCGTGTTAATAACTACCTGTTGGCTTTCAGCGTCTTACACAAGTTATCAACAGTATCAACAGGTGAAGCGTTGTTTTTTGATGATTACAGCAGTTCTGGTCTTGTATCAAACAGGTTTTCCTGTGGTTATCAAAGGTTATTCCTGTCGTTTAAACGGACTATCCCCTGCCTTTCCACACCATTGTAAACATAATATGTTAATAACTTTTTGTTGTATATCAGTCTTTTACCTGTGTTATCAACATTGTCAACAGGACAACATGGCGTTTTGGGTTGTGTCAGAGTATAGCGACTGTTGGTGAAAAGCGCAGCAATTGTTGGTGAAAAGCGCAGCTTATGTCATCGTGCACCGAACGCCGTCCGATCGGATGGCGGACGGAATCTGATCGGGTGGCGGACGGAATCTGATCGGGTGGCGGACGGA
>ERZ791829.1317-NODE-1317-length-15137-cov-2.914070_pt1 | contig 15137 bp, 14 predicted proteins | sample MGYA00510296_ERZ791829 | MGnify/ENA primary metagenome ERZ791829 (study PRJEB30046, sample SAMN00791973) | human gut metagenome | study: EMG produced TPA metagenomics assembly of the A metagenome-wide association study of gut microbiota in type 2...
AACCCCTACTAACAGAGTCAGAGTCTGCTGTGCTGCCAATTACACCATTCCGCATCATCTTAGTTTATTTCGTCTTGTCTTGTCCGACGCAACAAGGTTATTATATCAGACTATCAGAAAAATGCAACCCCTTTTTTGAAAAAATCACGTTAGAATTTTTGAAGAAAAAAGCTTAAAAATCAGAAAATTCAGAAAATTATTCAAAGGAAATAGCACAGGGTTTTACATTTAGTGGGGGAATATGATATTCTTAAAAGAAAAGGGAGGCATAGGATATGGAGGCAGCAGAGATTATTAAAGGATTGAGAGATAAGACCGGAATGACGAGAAAGGCATTTTCGGATCATCTGGGGATTCCGGTACGGACAGTAGAGGACTGGGAAAAAGGAAAAAGGACACCGCCGGAATACATCCCGCGTCTGATTGCATATCAGTTAAAGTATGAAGAACTGATCAAAAAGCTTGGAAAAGAAGACATTGAAGAGTAGCAATGGCTGACGGGCTATAAAAGATATGGGCATATCTGAAGGGAGATATTTATGAAGAAGTATACATATGACGCGTTTATCAGCTATAGTCATAATGAAAAGGATGCTTTTGCGGCAGAACAGCTTCATAAGACATTAGAACATTATCATATTCCCAAAAGAATACAGCAGAGTTCGGGAAAAAAGAAGGTTGAAAGAGTATTGCGGCATCGGGAGGAAATGCCGATTTCTTTTAACCTTGCCAGTAATATTCAGGAAGCACTGGATCAGTCAGAATTTTTGATCCTGATGTGTTCCCCCAATTCGATCAAATCAGAGTGGGTTCAAAGAGAAGTGGAGACATTCCTGAAAAGTCATAGCAAAGAGCAGGTTCTGACCGTTTTGTTAGAGGGAGAACCGGAGAAAGTATTTCCGGAAGTTCTCTGTTATGAAGAAAGAAAGGTAGAATCGGAAGATGGAACGGAGCAGACGGTAAAGGTCAAAATTGAACCGATGGCTGCAGATATCAGGGGGAAAGATAAGAGTGAGATCAAAAAGAAGATCGAGCAGGAAAGCCTCAGGATTCTGGCAAAGATGCTGGGGTGTACTTATGATACATTGCGACAGCGGCACAGGGAATATGCACTTCACAGAATGATGGCGGTTCTGGGTGGTGTTGCCGGTGTGGCAGTGGTTTTTACGATATATGCATTTCACCAGTCCGCAAAGATCAATGAACGTTATCAGGAATCCAGAAGAAATCAGGCCAGATATCTTTCACAGATTTCAACCGATCTTTTAGATGGAGGAGACAGAGAAAATGCCCTGCTGACAGCACTTGCAGTTGTGCCTGAAGACTCCGATTCAGATGAACCGGTAGCAGAAGAGCAGATGTATGCATTGAATGAAGCACTGCATTCTTACGAGCATGAGGAGCACCTCAATTACAAACCGTTGTATAAATATGAAATGAGTGGAAATACTTATTCTTCACAGTCACAGAGTTCGGGAATGCTGAGTGAGGACGGACAAACTTATTTCTGTGTGGATCAGCTTGGCAATGCCTATGTGCTGAATGTAGAGGATGGAAGCTGTATCTGGAAGATTGCTCCGGGTGAATGGGAGACAAAAGAGACGAATGGATTTCGGAAGATTCTTCCTGTAAAAGACGAGAAGGCAGTATTGATTACAAAGAAAGGCATTTTTTATATTGACTGGAAAAAGCAGCAACTGATAAGAGAGATGAAAAATGACGCCGAAGAAGATTTCTTGTCCGAACGGGATCGGGACGGGGCATGCTGCACTGTATCGGGAACGAATCTGGCGATTGCCAACGGACACTATTTGTGGGTGTATGACCTGGAGAGTGGAGAATGTCAGCTCCAGAGTCAGTATGACCAGGAGAAATATAGTTCAGATCAGGCGAATGCGATTGCGTTTGATGAAAAGGCAGAAAATGTATTTCTTGCGTTTGGAAAAGAATTGGAATATGCTGAGCCTTCTGCATCAGAAGGCAAAGAGAGTGTGTTGAAAATCCAGATTTCTACAGGAGAAAAATCTCGGGTCGCAACAGAAAAAGCGAAAAAGATATGTGCAGTAAGTGAAAACCAGATGGCTGTGCTGCATATGGAATGCATCAATGAGGATGAGGTAATTGATAATGTTGGAATGAGTGCTGTCCAGGCAAAGTACTGGATTACTTTATATGATACAGAGGAGGGAAAAAAGCAGTGGAGTAGTGTGCCGTATACTGTTTCGGGTTATACCATACCGGAAACGCTTTTGCTTCGGGACATGGAAATTAATGGGGAACTTAAAAAAGTGCTGGTTGTCAGTGTGAAAGACAGGATTCAGCTCATTGATGCAGAGAACGGTACTGTAATACGGGAAGGAATCTTCCGGGAAGATATTGTAAATGTTGTCCAGGCAGATAAGAGAAGATTGCTCGTGGGTCTGTCAGATGGAAGTGTGATGATTGGAACAGTCGAAGATATGTCAGCCAATATGGAAGTCGGCAGTGTTTCAGGAAAAATATTAGATTTCACATTCAGTCCGGAGCATCAGCAGGTCATCTGGACAATGAAATCTGGAAAAAGGCTTGTTTTTGGGGAAAAGCAGACAGATCAACAGATGAAGTCGGTAAATCTGGAAAAAGAAAATGATGTGGATTCTGTGAAATACACTACATGGACAGATCAGAAGGGAAAAGAACAAAATTATCGCATCATTGAATATAACGGTTTGCAGACAGATTTAAAAGAAGGAGTCAGAGTATACAGAACAGGGACATCGGATCTTATTTTTCAGTATGAGTGTAAGACCGCAGGCGGAATGATTTCGGAAGTGAAATTCTCTGATATAGATGGAAATCCGGGGCTGTCGTTTAAAGTAATAGAAAAATATGAAAGCAATGAGTTGGGAAAAAGGTGTGAATCCAAATATGTGACAGCAGATCTTAACAGTGGAAAAATCTGTTCCGAGCAGACGGAAGACGAGGTCGAAAATCAGTTTGATTCTGTATCAGCAGTAGAGGTTGGAAATAAAGGTCTTGCAGTCATGTATGGTAATGAAGATTTTACGGCAGCTAATAAAGAAATAAGTTTCATGACGGGAAGTCTGACAGAAAAAGGGATTCAGTTTAGCAAAAAGGCAAAGTCCCATCAAGTGACAGAAGAGGGTCGGGGGGTTAATTGGGTTTCTATAACCGCAGACGACAGGTATGTGCTTTTTTACATAGATAATCAGGATGATACATATTGCCTGAAAGTCTGGAATGTGGAAAAGGAAAAATGGGAGTCTTATGACGGACAGACAGAACTTCTGGTTTTAGATGCGAGAGATAAGAGGAATAGTATGTCGATCGGTGCAGAAAAGAATTTGCTGGCAACTTATACTCAGGATGGAATGATTCATGTATTTGATCTGGAAAAAGGAACAGAAGCCCAGACACTCAAGTGTGGAAATTATAAAAAGATCCAGATGGGATTCTGTGCAAATGATCAGTATCTGGTCACATATGATGACTCAGAAATGATTACATTGTGGGATATTTCCGAAGGAAAAATACTGATGAAGGAAGAATACGACAGTAAAACATCAATTGAAAGTTTATATACAAATGGAAGTGGATGGTATTTCGGAGTCGGATTTTATGGATATACACTTGGTGATGAGGGATTTTATACTTCCGAACTGATGCTGTATTCGATTGATAAAGAAGGAAAATTTTATAAGTATGCATATATTCCGGCAGGGTATGCGGATTATACGGGCAAAGAAATTTGTGTGGCTTCCGGTGAGGGATGGTATAGCCCATTTTATAGTTTCAGTGAATTGAGGAAGCGTGCGGAGAAAGAAATGGCCGGTAAAAGTCTGAGTGATGCAGATAAAAACCGCTACTTTATTTCGGAATAAAAGAGAGAATGAGGAAAAAGAGATGATCTGGAAAATTTGCTTTGCAATGTCACTGATCTTTCTGGCAGCAGGGGCAGTGATGTTCTTTTATAAGCGATATCATGGAAAAGGCGGAGTGAGATATTTAGGCGGTGGAGTTTTCCTGTCTGCAGTATCCATCTGCTTTCCGGTCATGCATCTGACTGAAAAGGATGGATTTGCACTGGCGATGAGCATTTCACAGAGCATCAGAATGTTTGTGATTGATACGGGAACGTCGGATATTCTGGATGTCTTGCAGCAAGATGCTCTTGGGAGTATTTACATTCCTTATAAAATTGTCGTATGCATATTATATTTGCTTGGCCCGGTCTTTACATTGAGCGTAGTGCTGCGGTATTTTTCTAACTTTTTTGAGAGGCTGAGAATTTTTTTCAGTAGCAGAAAAAATCTTTACATCTTTTCAGATCTAACAGAGAAGTCACTTGAAGTTGCCACAAATCTCGTGGAAAAGGATGAAAAAAAGAAATCTGCGATTTTATTTTGTAATTCAAATGCCAAAGATGATGAAAATGTAGAGCTGGAAGAAAAGGCAAGAGTGATCGGTGCGATTCTTGTCCCACAGGAGGCCTCCCGGTTGCATCTGAAGAATAAAAAAAGGTATCTTACCTATTTTCAGATCTCGGATGACGAAGAAAAAAACCTGGATTGCACGTTAGCAATGATTGACCGGATGACCGAAAAGAATCTCAAAAAATATAGGGCTACGGAACAGAATATTACCATTTACTGCTTTGCTTCAGGAGATGAAAAGGAAATTTTGCTGGATGCAAAAGATAAAAGAAATCTTAGAGTAATTTTGATTGATGAGATCAGGGATTCTGTCTATGAGCAGTTATATCGTTATCCACTCTATGCAAATCAGAACAGTACAGAGGAAAATGGAAAGTTATCCGTTCTGATCGTCGGAGGCGGGGAAATCGGTACAGAATTTTTAAAAGCTACGGTATGGATGGGACAGATGAAGAGTTTGGATCTTGAGATTTATATGATTGATCTGAAAGGAAATCTTCGGAGAAAATCATTAAGTGCAAGATGCCCGGAACTGCTGCAGGAAGATTCTGATTATCAGATTGACATCCATAAGGGAAATATTTTCAGTAAAAAAATAGAGCTGTATCTGAATGAACTGAAAGATATCAACTATTGTATGGTATCTCTTGGTGAAGATGAAAAAAGTCTCAGGGCGGCACTGGCTCTTCGGGGATATTTTTATCGCAGATATAAAAAGGTTCAGCCGGTGATCAGCGTTTATGTGGAGAGTAGAAAGAAAAGAGAAGCAATCCGGAATCTGAATGAGACAACCAGGACAAAAGAAAAATATTATTATGATATTGTACCTTTCGGAAATGGTGGAATCTATCAAAGTCAGCAAGGCAGTGAAGCATTATTGATCGAATATCTTGGACTGGGTATTCATGCACATTACTGCAGACTGAAGAAAGAAGATAACCGGGAAACTCGAAGAGAAGTAATAAAAGGGTATTATAGCAGACAGTATAATCGCAGGTCGAGTATTGCAGGTGGAATGCATATTAGTTCAAAGCTTTGGGAAATGGGACTTGGAATTATAAGAGTACCTGAAAATGAGTGTGAAAAGAAACTGTTTCAAAAATTTGTCCATCCGGTAAACTATGAAGAAAGAACCGAAAATATAAGAAAAATCTGTTATAGTCTGGAGCATGATCGCTGGATGGCGTATGTCCGGGCAGAGGGCTGGAGTCTTGCAACAGAAGGTGGCAAAAATATAGATGACATCAGGGAATGTTACGAACAGTATTGTAAGGTATTCAAAAATCAGAGTTATCCAGATAAACTGCATCCGGCTCTGATTCCGCTGGAAAGTGATGATCCACAGATTGCAACACTTCAGCAGGTAGATGATATGATTGTTCAAGTGAATAAGAACTTAGGGCTTGAATATGAACCGCATTATGTAGAATCTGACGAGGAAGTAGTCGATCATATTGGCGAAATAGTTTCCGGGGAATGGTGCGGTGAAGAAGGGATTGTTCTCAATGGAAGAGTGGTTCGGGCAAATGAATGGATCATCGCAGATCTTGGAGAAATCCTGCAGTACGATACAGAAATTTTAAAGAGAGATGAAGCCAAAATGAGTTTGGAGAAAAAGCTGGCATTGCAATATGAAATGATGCGGTGCAGAAATGGGAAAATTAGTCTGTAAATAATGAAAGAAGAAAATAGAAGGGAGTCTTGAATGAGTATACTAAATGTTGAACATCTGACGCACGGTTTTGGAGACAGGGCAATCTTCACAGACGTGTCATTCCGTCTGTTGAAGGGAGAGCATATCGGGCTGGTCGGAGCAAATGGAGAAGGAAAGTCCACTTTTATGAATATTGTCACGGGAAAGCTTATGCCGGATGAGGGAAAGGTAGAGTGGTCGAAGAATGTCCATGCAGGGTATCTGGATCAGCATGCCGTGTTAAAGCAGGGGATGACGATCAGGGAAGTTCTGAAATCAGCTTTTGACCCGCTTCTGCAAAAAGAAATAAGAATGAACGAGATCTGCGATCTGTTAGGAACTGCAGATGAGGAAGAAATGAATCTTCTGATGGAAGAACTGGGAACGATACAGGATGAGCTGACGTTGCATGATTTTTATACCATTGATGCAAAAGTGGAAGAGGTTGCAAGAGCCTTAGGACTTCTTGATCTTGGCCTGGACCGGGATGTAACTGATCTGAGTGGTGGACAGCGAACCAAAGTACTGCTGGCAAAACTCCTGTTGGAAAAGCCGGACATTCTTTTGCTGGACGAGCCAACGAATTATCTGGATGAAGAGCATATTGCATGGCTGAAAAGATATCTTTTAGATTATGAAAATGCATTTATCCTGATTTCACATGATATTCCGTTCCTAAATGAAGTGGTTAATATCATTTATCATATGGAAAATCAGGAATTGAACCGTTACGTGGGAGATTACAATCATTTCCAGGAAGTTTATGCTGTGAAAAAAGCACAACTGGAGGCAGCATACCGCAGACAGCAGCAGGAGATCAGTGAACTGAAAGATTTCGTGGCAAGAAATAAAGCGAGAGTTTCTACAAGAAATATGGCGATGTCCAGACAGAAAAAGCTGGACAAGATGGATCTGATCGAACTGGCAGGAGAACGGCCAAAGCCGGAATTTCATTTCCGGTATGGAAGAACGCCGGGAAAAATGCTCTTTGAGACAAAGGATCTTGTGACGGGATATGACGAGCCGCTGTCAAAACCTCTGAATTTCTCTATGGAACGAGGACAGAAGGTCGCACTGGTTGGAACGAACGGAATCGGGAAAACGACATTGCTGAAAAGTATCCTGGGGCTGATCCCGGCACTGGAAGGGAACTGTGAACTTGGAGATAATCTGGAGATCGGTTACTTTGAACAGGAAGTAAAAGGTGAAAATAAAAATACATGTATAGAAGAGCTGTGGCAGGAGTTTCCGTCCTGTACCCAGTATGAAATCCGCTCTGCACTGGCAAAATGTGGACTGACGACAAAGCACATAGAAAGTCAGGTCAGGGTCCTGAGTGGTGGCGAGCAGGCAAAGGTACGCCTGTGCAAGCTTTTGAACCGGGATACGAATCTTCTTCTGCTGGATGAACCGACAAACCATCTGGATGTTGATGCAAAAGATTCTCTGAAGAAAGCTTTGCAGGAATACCGGGGAAGCATCCTTCTGATCTGTCATGAACCGGAGTTTTATGAGGATGTGGTGGATGAAGTCTGGGATATGAGCCAGTGGACGACCAAAATCTTCTAAAATTGCACAAATGCAAATATGAGTTAATTGTAGAAAAATAACGAAAATGTTTGAAAATTAGAAAAATCCTTAAATTTAACCTGAAATAATGATAAAATATACAAGGATAGTCTGTTAATAGAGAATTTGAATGAAAGGTCTCTGTATTATTGGCAATAATTGAAGTATAAGATTCAGGAAAAGGAGGATTTGAAATGCTCAGCAGAGGAGATGCGGTAGTTTATAAATGCAGAGGAATGTACAAAGTGGAAGAAATTGGTACGCTGGATTTTTCATTTGCGGACAGTAAAAAGAAGTATTATACGTTACAGTCCATAGAAGATGCAAAGGATAAGGCTTATGTACCTACAGATGATGAAAAAAATATCCGTCGGCCGGTGAGCTTTGAAGAGGCAAAGCATTTACTGGACTGCGTAGATAAGATCGAAGTGCTGAGTGTAAAAAATGAAAAGTTCCGGGAACAGGAGTATAAAGATTGTATTTCGGATTTTAAACCGGAGAACTGGGTGAGAGTCCTGAGAACTCTCTATACAAGGACAAAGCGGCGTGGCAGTATGACAAGTATGGACAAGAAATATCAGATGCTGCTGGAGCATGCCCTGTACAGTGAAATGCAGTATGTTCTTGGAATTTCGGCAGCAGAGCTGTCCAGGATGCTTACATCAAATCTTGCGAAAATATAATGCACATGATATACTTCTCCTGAATGTAAATTTAGGAGAAGTTTTTACTGGAAACTGAAAGGAGAAAAGACGAATGAAGATGCTGTCGATCGAGCAGGAACTGAAGAACAATTCTTATCCGGGAAGAGGAATCGTGATCGGAAAATCAGCCGATGGACCCCTGATGGAAAAAAGGCTGTCACTGCCTATTTCATTATGGGACGGAGTGAAAATAGCCGGAATCGCGTATTTGTGGAAGAGGGAGAAGGGATTCATACACAGGCGTTTGATCCGTCAAAGCTGACTGACCCGAGTCTGATCATTTATGCACCTGTAAGAGTTCTTGGGAATAAGACGATCGTGACCAACGGAGACCAGACGGATACGATCTACGAAGGAATGGATAGACAGCTTACATTTGAGCAGTCTCTCAGAAGCAGGGAATTTGAACCGGATGCTCCAAATTATACACCACGTATTTCAGGTGTGATGCACATTGAAAATGGAAGATACAATTACGCAATGTCCATCTTGAAGAGTAATAATGGCAACCCGGAGAGCTGCAACCGCTATACATTTGCCTATGAGAACCCGGCAGCAGGAGAGGGACATTTTATCCATACTTATATGTGCGATAGTGATCCACTCCCAAGTTTTGAAGGAGAGCCGAAGCTGATCCAGGTACCTGACAGTATGGAAGAATTTACAGAACTTCTCTGGAACAGTTTGAATCAGGAAAATAAAGTTTCTCTTTTTGTACGTTATATTGATATTGAGACAGGTAAGTACGAGACAAAGATCGTAAATAAAAATCAGAAATAGAAAGAACGGTAACCAGACAGATCAGATCACGAAAGAATGGAGAAGAAGAATGAACGAATTAGAACTGAAATATGGATGTAACCCGAATCAGAAACCGTCAAGAATTTATATGAATGATGGAAGTGAACTGCCGATCAAAGTTTTATGCGGACGACCAGGTTATATTAATTTTTTAGATGCTTTTAATGGATGGCAGCTGGTATCAGAGCTTAAAAAGGCAACCGGCCTTCCGGCAGCTACTTCTTTTAAGCACGTATCTCCGGCAGGGGCAGCCGTAGGACTTCCGCTGACAGAGACCCTGGCAAAAATTTACTGGGTGGATGATCTGGGAGACCTTTCTCCATTGGCAAGTGCTTATGCACGTGCCAGAGGTGCGGACAGAATGTCTTCTTTTGGAGATTTCATTTCTTTGTCAGATGTATGTGATGTAGATACGGCAAGACTGATCAAGAGAGAAGTTTCAGATGGAGTGATCGCACCTGGATATGAACCGGAAGCTCTGGAACTTCTGAAGCAGAAGAAAAAAGGAAATTATAATATCATTCAGATCGACCCGGATTATGTCCCGGCTCCGCTTGAGCATAAAGAGGTCTTCGGAATTACTTTTGAACAGGGAAGGAATGAACTTCATATTGATAAAGATTTCTTCTCCAATGTTGTGACTGAGAATAAAGTGATTCCGGATGCAGCAAAAATCGATCTTGCGATCGCAATGATCACTTTAAAATATACACAGTCTAATTCTGTCTGCTATGTAAAGGACGGACAGGCAATCGGAATCGGAGCAGGACAGCAGTCCAGAATCCATTGTACACGCCTTGCGGGACAAAAAGCAGATAACTGGTGGCTTCGTCAGAATCCAAAAGTTCTGGATTTACAGTTTAAGGATGGAATAGGACGGGCAGACCGTGACAATGCGATCGATCTTTATATTGGTGAGGAATATATGGATATTCTTGCAGACGGAGTATGGGAAAATACATTTAAGGTAAAGCCGGAAGTGTTTACAAGAGAAGAAAAGCGTGCATGGCTGGATCAGATGACAGATGTAGCACTTGGTTCTGATGCGTTCTTCCCATTTGGAGATAATATCGAACGTGCCAATAAGAGTGGCGTAAAATATATTGCACAGCCGGGCGGTTCTGTGAGAGATGATAATGTAATCGCAACATGTAATAAATATCAGATGGCGATGGCATTTACAGGCATTCGTCTGTTCCATCATTAATCGGGCAGACCGTGAGATTCCGGGTACAGAAAAGAGGCAGAAACTATGATAATAGAGACAAGAAGTCCTGAAGAGACATTTCAGGTCGGAAAAAGTCTTGGTGAAAAAGCATATCCCGGTCAGGTGATTACCCTGACCGGAGATCTTGGTGTGGGAAAAACCGTATTTACGCAGGGGCTTGCAAAAGGGCTTGGGATTGAAGAGCCGGTAAATAGCCCTACGTTTACGATTGTCCAGGTATATGAAGGAGGGCGTCTGCCCTTTTATCATTTTGATGTTTACCGGATCGGCGATGTTGAAGAGATGGATGAAGTAGGCTTTGATGAATATGTGTCGGGTGAGGGAGTCTCACTGATCGAGTGGGCAAATCTGATCGAGGAGATTCTGCCGGAGAACCGGGTGAACATTACCATTGAGAAAGATCTGGAACAGGGATTCGATTTCCGAAGGATCACAATCGAAGAACAATAGAGGAAAGAAGGAAAAGTAACGTATGAGAGTATTGGCAATAGACAGTTCCGGGTTAACTGCGACCGTAGGGATCGTTGAGGATACGCAGACCATTGCAGAATATACTGTGAATTATAAAAAGACGCATTCTCAGACTCTTCTTCCAATGATCGATGAGATGACAAGGATGGTAGATCTGGATCTTTCTGACCTGGATGCGATCGCGGTGGCAGGAGGTCCCGGATCATTTACAGGACTGAGGATCGGATCGGCAACAGCAAAAGGACTTGGACTGGCACTGAATAAACCGTTGATCCATGTACCGACTGTGGATGCACTGGCTTATAATGTTTATGGATGCACAGATGTAATCTGCCCGATCATGGATGCAAGAAGAAAGCAGGTATATACGGGTCTTTATACTTTCGTAAAGGGAAAAGACAGCGGGAAAGGACTTGAAGAACCGGAATTTCAGGTGATGGAAAAGCAGATGGCACTTCCGGTAGAAGAATTGATTCAGAAACTGAACAGTTATGGACGTCCGGTTGTATTCCTTGGAGATGGGGTGCCGGTCTATGAAGAAATGATAGAAGCAGGTATGGAAGTTCCGTATTCTTTTGCACCGGCCTATATGAACAGGCAGAGAGCAGCGGTGGTTGGATCTCTTGGAATCTGCTATTACCGTGAAGGTAAATTCGAGACAGCTGCAGAGCATAAACCAGATTATTTACGGATATCACAGGCAGAACGGGAACGTGCAGAAAAAGAAAAAAATGCAAAGCCGGAAGTCCGTGTTATGACAATAGAAGATGGTGCGGCGGTAGCAGAGATGGAGCATCAGAGTTTTTCAGATGCGTGGAGTGAAAAAGCGGTTTTGGAAACGCTCAGACAGCCGACAGCCCTCTGTCTTGTGGCAGAGAAAGCCGGGAGACGGGTCGGATATCTGCTCGCATATCAGGCGGCGGATGAGATTGAGATTGCAAGAGTTGCCGTTGTGGAAGAAGTGAAACGTCAGGGGGTAGGTACTGCACTGATGAAGAAACTTCAGGAAGAGGGAACGCAGCGAAAAGCTGGAAAGATCCTTCTTGATGTACGCGAAAAAAATCATACGGCACAGGCATTTTATGAAAAAATTGGATTTAAAGAGGATGGGACCAGAAAGAGTTTTTATACTGAACCGGAAGAAGATGCTGTGTTGATGAGTATGCAGATCAGCGGATAACCATCACTTTCCAGTAGGCACAGAGGCATACGCTCGCTATAATGAAGGCGTGATAAAGAAAATGACAGTTACGCAGGAGGAGATTGTATGCACCAGTATCAATTAAAAAAGACGAAAGAAATTTCAAAGATCATTTGTAATCAGTGCGGAAGAGAGATCAGTGTCATAAATGGAAGACCGGAGGAAGAAGTTCTTTGTGTGGAGCATACCTGGGGCTATTTTTCTGAAAAGGACGGGGAGCATCATCAATTTGACTTATGTGAAGAGTGCTATGACCGGTTATTGAAGGGGTTCCTCATTCCGGCTGAAATTGAAAAATAAGAATAGAGGAAAAATATGTTAGATGTATGTTTACTTGGAAGCGGAGGCATGATGCCGCTTCCTTATCGCTTTCTGACAGCACTGATGACCCGTTATAACGGGAGCAGTCTCCTGATTGACTGTGGAGAAGGAACACAGGTTGCTGTAAAGGAAAAAGGATGGAGTTTTAAACCGATTGATGTGATCTGCTTTACTCATTATCATGGGGATCATATCAGTGGACTTCCGGGACTGCTTCTTACCATGGGAAATGCAGACCGTAAAGAACCGTTGACGCTGATAGGGCCTAAGGGACTTGAGCGGGTAGTAAGCTGCCTGAGGGTCATCGCACCGGAGCTCCCATTTCCGATCATTTACAAAGAAATTGAAGGAGCGGAACAATGTTTTGAAATGAATGGATATCGTCTGAAGGCATTTCGTGTAAACCATAATGTGCTTTGTTACGGATATACCATCGAGATTGACCGGTCTGGAAAATTTGATCCTGTAAGAGCGAAAGAACAGAATATTCCTCAAAAATACTGGAGTGTTCTCCAACGGGGAGAATGTGTGGATGCAGAGGAAGGACATTTTACCCCTGAGATGGTTCTTGGACCGCCGAGAAAGGGAATCAAACTGACTTATACGACAGATACCAGACCCACTGATTCTATACGGAAGAATGCGAAGGATTCCGATCTCTTCATTTGCGAAGGAATGTACGGTGAAAAAGAAAAGGCAGCAAAAGCAGTGGAATATAAACATATGACCTTTTATGAAGCGGCTGAACTGGCGAAAGAGACGCAGGTGAAAGAGCTGTGGCTTACGCATTACAGCCCGTCGCTGACCAGACCAGAACCTTATATGGAAGACGTAAGAAAGATTTTCCCAAATGCAAAAGCCGGAAAAGACGGAAAATCAGTAGATCTTATGTTTGAAGAATGAGAGGCGTGAAAAAATGAAGGAAAGTAAAGATGTAACAATACTGGCGATTGAAAGTTCCTGTGATGAAACTGCAGCAGCAGTTGTACGGAATGGAAGGGAAGTCCTTTCAAATGTGATTTCTTCACAGATTGATCTGCATAAGCTTTATGGTGGTGTTGTCCCTGAAATTGCATCAAGAAAGCATATTGAGAAAATTAATCAGGTGATAGAAGAGGCTTTGAAAGAAGCCGGCAAGACGTTAGATGATATAGATGCGATCGGGGTGACATATGGTCCCGGTCTTGTTGGTGCACTTCTTGTTGGTGTGGCAGCGGCGAAGGCGATTGCCTGGGCGAGAAAAATCCCATTGATCGGAGTTCATCATATCGAAGGGCATATTTCAGCAAACTATATTGAACATCCAGATCTTGAACCACCGTTTCTTTGCCTGGTGGCATCAGGAGGACATACGCACCTTGTAAAGGTAGAAGATTATGGAAAATATGAAATTCTTGGACGGACAAGAGATGATGCAGCAGGTGAGGCGTATGATAAAGTGGCACGTGCAATCGGACTTGGATATCCGGGCGGACCGAAAATCGACAGAATTGCAAAAGAGGGAAATCCAGATGCAGTGAAATTCCCGAAAGCAAAAGTTGACGGGGCAGAATATGACTTTAGCTTCAGCGGACTGAAATCAGCAGTGCTGAATTATATTAATGGCTGTAAAATGAAAGGCGAGAGCTTTGATCCGGCGGATCTGGCTGCATCATTCCAGAAAGCAGTTGTAGAAGTGCTGGTAGGAAATTCAATGAAAGCAGCAGAAGAACTGGGGATTTCAAAATTTGCAATCGCAGGTGGAGTGGCTTCAAATTCAGCTTTACGTGAGGCAATGATTGAGGCATGTGAAAAAAGAAAAATGAAATTCTATCGTCCGTCTCCGATTCTTTGTACGGATAATGCAGCAATGATCGGGGCAGCAGCTTACTATGAATATATTTCAGGAGCGAGAGCAGGACTGGATCTGAACGCAGTTCCGAACCTGAAATTGGGAGAACGCTAAGGGTGAATAAGGATAAAATGGAAAAATTATATTGTACGGCTATCGTACTGGCAGCAGGCAGCGGAAAGAGAATGGGAACAACTACACATAAGCAGTATTTACTTATGGGAGGGCATCCTGTCCTCTTTTATTCATTACGCACTTTTCAGGAGTCGGAGTTTATAGATGAGATTATACTGGTTACGGGAAAAGATGAGCAGGAATATTGCAGGAAAGAGATCGTAGATCATTATGGATTTACAAAAGTCGGCAGGATTGTTGAAGGTGGAGCTGAACGGTTCAATTCGGTATGGAATGGTTTACAGGTAATAAAAAGAAAAGGATATGTATATATTCATGATGGTGCAAGACCGTTTATAGATGAAGGTATCATAGAAAGAGCGTATGAGTGCGTCTGCAAGTCTGATGCCTGTATCGCGGGAATGCCGGTGAAAGATACAATTAAAATTGTAAATGAAAGACAACGGGTGGAGTCTACACCAGATCGGGCAACATTGTGGGCAATACAGACGCCACAGGTTTTTTCGGCAGATCTTCTTTTAGAGGCATACGGAAAATTGATGAAACAGAATTTGATCCAGGTAACGGATGATGCGATGGCAGTGGAGAAGATGCTTAATCATGAAGTGAGGGTTTTTACCGGAAAATATGAAAATATTAAGATTACAACCCCAGAGGATCTGGTGATTGCAAAAGCTTTTTTGGATAAATAATACATATGATGCCAGGGTCAAAAGGTCTAAGCCCACATGAGCTTGCTCATAGGTGGGT
>ERZ791829.1320-NODE-1320-length-15107-cov-13.901342_pt1 | contig 15107 bp, 12 predicted proteins | sample MGYA00510296_ERZ791829 | MGnify/ENA primary metagenome ERZ791829 (study PRJEB30046, sample SAMN00791973) | human gut metagenome | study: EMG produced TPA metagenomics assembly of the A metagenome-wide association study of gut microbiota in type 2...
GTTGTGTTTGCTTTAGCATTTTGTGTTATATTTTATTGGTTTATGTCTAAAAAAAGGAAAGTGATGTGACCGTACATACAGAGTGAAGTGAATCAGGAAGAAAATTTGAATAGAATTATTACGGTTCCTAGATAAGGCTTTTTATGATGAAAACAGTATATCATATGCGGTTATGCATTGAAAATACTGTTCAGTTAAGAAATGCTGTATTTTTTAGGTGCACTAATGCATAGAAAGCAGGTGTATGGTGAGTTCAAATCATTTTTTTGTGTATGACAAAAAGACAGATTGCATATCTGCCTCATAATGGAGTATAATGGTAACGAGATTTATGCAACCCGATACATGAAATCCCTATTTCTCTTTGGACGGAGGTGGATAGGATAATTTCGATTGTACCTGACAGATGTCAGATACTTTTGTATGAGAAGCATGGTGTCTGTTTCGTTACCACCGTGTTTGAGATATGCCCTGTATATGTTTACTGCGATGGCGAATATTTGTATCAGGTATAATAAAACTGTCGAAGGCACAGTAATTCTGATAAGCCTGTTGCTTTTGAAAAAACAAAATAAAAATGTAACTTTGGGAGAATGAAAATGAATAACGAAATTATTATATCGCATATCAGTATGCCGTACGGAGTGTTGCATGATCAAAAATTGAATTCTGTTAAATGCGAAAATAATCAAATGATTTTTACATTTGATATTAAAATATTTCCGCAGGATTATGTCGGCGATTGTTATAAACAGTACGAATGTTATAAGCATTGTGATATGATTGTGGCAATGAAAGAGAAGTCTTTTAACGATTTTAATTTTGTTTCGGCAACTGATAAAAACGGAAAATTTGAAGGTATTTCCTTGTCACAGGCTGAGTTTATTAATGCAATCAATAATGCTTATACAGCTGAATTTATAGATTGCTTTGCAAATAACAGCGAATTAAAAATTGAATTGAGTGTTAATTATTACGATGCTGAAAAGCAATATAAAAAATATCGGAAATTCAGCATTTGCAATATCACACTCTCCGCTGAAAAAGTGACTTGGAATTGGTATTGAATTAAAAAACTTGAAAATATGCGACCGCAATGAGTCTGAAATTGTAAAGGCTTTTGCAATTGCGGTGGGGTGCCGTGTCGGCAATGAAAATGAAATGACCTTACACTCGGCGGCGGTAATCACTTTATTGAAGTTGACAAATCATCTGACGGAACATATTTTCTTGTAATTCATTCGAGCAGCCGAAATCTCGGTAAACAGGTTGCGGAAATCTATCAGAACCTTGCCGTTGATTTGCACAAGGGCAAGGAAGATTATTTCAGACAGAAAGATTATCTGCATGATGTTGAAATTTGTCAGCAGTTTGTAAAAAGAAATCGTGCCGAAATGGGAACACAAGGCTTGAATTTAGGAAAAGCGTTCCGAAATGGGAACGATATTTGATTTTTAAACTATTGTGTGCTATAATGAGAACACAATAAGTGCAGGTGATTTCAATGGTACAGAGAAAAGAATATCTTGAAAAGCTAATAGAATGGAAAGATGACGATGTTATCAAAGTTGTAACAGGCATAAGGCGATGCGGAAAATCTACACTTCTTATGCAGTATCAGGATTATCTGAAGTCAATCGGAATCGAAGAAAATCAGATTATTGCAGTAAATTTTGAAGAACTTGAATATGAAGAGCTTTGTGATTATAAGAAGTTGTACGCTTATATCAAGGACAGATTGGTTGCTGATAAAATCACATATATTTTCCTTGATGAAATTCAAAAAGTACCGAGTTTTGAAAAAGTAGTTGACAGCCTGTATGTAAAGCCAAACATAGATATTTATATTACGGGTTCAAATGCTTATATGCTCTCGGGAGATTTAGCTACACTTTTGACAGGGCGCTATGTTGAAATATCAATGTTGCCGTTATCATTCAGCGAATATATGCAATTGAGTGACAAGGATAAAGAAAGTGCATTCGCCGATTATATAAAATACGGCGGACTTCCGTTTGTGGCAACAATGGATAGGACAGATGATAAGGTTGATACCTATCTTGAAGGGATTTACAACACGGTAATTGTAAAGGATATTGAGGATCGACAGAAAAGACAGGAATCAAATTCTGATAAAAGGAAAATTAACGATATACCGCTGTTGAAAACTATTGCAAAATATCTTTCAAGTGTTATAGGCAGTCCCGTGTCATTGAGAGGCATAACAAATTATCTTGTGTCAAGCGGCAGAAAAATATCCGCCAATACTGTCAGCAATTATGTAGACGCTTTGATTGAATCATTTATCTTTTATCCGGCAGAGCGCTTTGATATTGTCGGAAAGCAATTGCTAAAGGCAAACAAAAAATATTATATGGTTGACTTGGGTATAAGAAATCATATTTTACCGAGAAAATATTATGACTTGGGATTTTCAGTTGAAAACATAGTGTTTTTTGAATTGCTCAGAAGAGGCTGTAAGGTGACAATAGGTAAATATCAAGAAAATGAGGTTGACTTTGTTGCCGAAAAGCGTGGCGAATTCACATACATTCAGGTTACCGCAGATATGGTTTCGGAAAGCACATTTGACCGTGAGATGAAACCTTTGTATGCCATTCAGGATAATTACGAAAAAATTGTTTTGACACTTGATAAACTGACTGTTGGCAACTATGACGGAATTAAGGTTGTCAATGTTATTGATTGGCTGTTAAACAAATAATCATATAAAATTACCGCATTGCCTTTATGATAACTAAAAGCAATGCGGATTTTTATATCACATATTAAACCACAATCTGACCGTTATAACACTCATGATTGCGGCGGTTAGGTCGGCGGTTATGGCGGCAAAGAGGGTGTGGCGAATTTTTTCGACTCGGATACAGCCAAAGTACATTGCGATTGCGTAGAAGGTTGTTTCGCTTGAACCTGCGAGTACGGATGCTGTTCTGCCCGCAAAGCTGTCGGGACCGCAGGTTTTGTAAAGGGCTGTGAGGAGTGCGGTCGAACCGCTTCCCGAAACGGGGCGGAGGAGTACGAGCGGAACGATTTCTTTCGGAAATCCTAAAAATTCCGCTGTCGGCTGAATCAGTGAGCATATTGCGTCAATTGCTCCGCTTGACTGCAAAAGGTCAACGGCAAACACAAGTCCCATAATTGTAGGGGCAATGTTGTACAAAAGCTTTACTCCCTCTTTTGCTCCCGAGATGAATACATCGAATACGGGAACTTTTTTTATCAGCCCGAATACCACAACAATACACGCAAATGCCGGCATTACAAATTCCATTTGCTCACCACATTTCTCAAATTTTACCTTGCCTGATATTCAGCGTACAGGCAATCAGCAATGCCACCGTCAACGCACACGCAGAGCTTATCCAGACGGGCACGATAATTTCAAAAGGCGCAGAGCTTCCGTAGGATTGGCGGAGTGCGGCAAGCGTTGTGGGTAACAGCTGGAGTGACGCTGTGTTCATAACTACAAAAACAACCATTTCGTTGCTCGCAATGTCACGGCGGTCATTGAGCGTGTGCAGCTGTTCCATTGCTTTTAGTCCGAAAGGTGTTGCGGCATTGCCGAGTCCGAGCAGATTTGCACTGATATTCATAGTGATGCTTTGAAAGGCGTCGCTTTTTTTATCAAGTCTCGGAAAAAGCGGACGGAGCAACGGTGCAAAGATTTTTGCAAAAATGTTTGTCAAACCGCTTTCGACTGCGATTTTCATAATTCCCGACCAAAGGCAGATTATGCCTGCCATTGTGAGAATAAGCTGTATTGATGACGCTCCGCTTTCGATGAGTGCGTTTGAAATGTCGGCGGTGTTGCCCATAAACAACGCACACAATACGCTCACGGCAATGAGTCCGCTCCAGATATAATTCAGCATTTTTACTCCTTTTGCTGCAATTAACGACAAAATGTACAATATTGTCATTTTTGTAATCAAATTATTTAATAAAATCGTTGACAAAAATCCCGAAAAATGGTAGTATAGGTAAAAATAGGGATTATGGTGAATTAAAAAATAGGGATTATGGTGAATTAAAATGATTTATACAAACTTTAGGGAAATTGATAAAGCAGGCAGAATTGTAATATCAAAGGATATCCGCAACCATCTCAACATTAAGCCGGGTGACATTCTTCACATTGAGGCTGACGATGAGTGCGTTACGATTAAAAAGGCAGAGAGCAAGTGCGTTTTTTGCAATACTCTTGATAATTTGATTGCATTCGGCGGAAAATATGTATGCAGAGATTGTGTTGAAAAGCTCAAAGGCTGATACTGCTTTCGGCTACTCTAAAATATACTTGACCGAATTTGAAATTATGATAACGGACGGTGTTTTTATATGGACAGAATTGACAAAATTAATTATTATCTTGACATTGCCGAAACTGTGCTTGAAAGGGGAACTTGCCTGCGCAGAAATTTTGGTGCAATTATCGTGAACAACGACCAGATTGTTTCAACAGGCTATACAGGCGCTCCGAGAGGCAGAAAAAATTGCTGTGATTTGGGATTTTGTATCCGTCAGGAACGCAACATTCCCCGTGGCGAGCGTTACGAACTTTGCAGAAGCGTTCACGCCGAGGCGAACGCTATTATTCACGCTTCAAGAGAACAGATGATTGGCGCAACGCTTTATCTTGTCGGCAAGGAGATGTCAAACGGCGAGTATGTTCAGAACACATCTTCGTGTGCAATGTGCAAGCGTATGGTTATCAACGCAGGTATTGACAAGGTTATTGTCAGAAACGGTAAAACCGATTTTACGGAAATTGATGTGAACGATTGGATTATGTCCGATGATTCGCTTGACGCACTCCGTGGCTATTGATATGAAAACACGGCTTTTTATAACCGATATCCGCAAAATTTCTTTTGACAGAGTCGGTGAGCTTTCTCCCGAAAGGGCAGAGCGTGTTCAAAGATGCCGCAGAGATGACGATAAACTGCGTTGCATTGCAGGCGGCTTGTTTATGAACAAATTTCTTGGCGGTGCAAAAATCACCGTGAATGAATTCGGCAAACCCGAATGTGACAACGGACTTTGTTTCAATATTTCGCACAGCGGAAGCTATGTGCTTTTTGCGTTGTCGGGGTCCGAAGTTGGCTGTGATATTGAAGAAATTCGATTTCTCAATGGTATAAGGCTCGGCAAAATTGTTTTCTGCGACAACGAGATGAAATTGCTCGGCAACGCTTTTGACAGGCTCGGCACATTTTTTGAATTGTGGACTAAAAAAGAGGCACTCCTAAAATGTATGGGTGACGGATTTCACCGTGGCGCAAAAAGTGTTGATGTCAGCAACGGAAAATTCTCTGAAAATCAAACTGAATATTATATGAAACAATACAAATTTTCGGACTATGAAATCAGCCTTTGCAGCGTGCAAAATGATTTTCCGAAAGATATTGAATTTATCACTTTATAACTATAAAGCCACGATTTTGAATCAACCTCCAAAATCATTAGATTTTTGGTTTGACTTTTTTGGGGGTAACATCAATTTCGGGGCTTTTTTACATAGGAAATACAAAACAAACCCCTGATTTTGTTAATATGCTTGTTATTGCTATTTTTAAATAATTGTGATACAATTTACTTTGATTAGTGCAGCAATCGGCTGCATATATTGTGTATGAAAAAATTCGGAACGGAAATATCCGTCTGCACACGGATGTTTTGCAATTTTCAGGGGGGACACTATGCCGACATTTACCAAGGCGGCTATCAAGGCGACCTTTATTTCGCTCTTGAATAAAAAGCCGTTGAATAAAATTACAGTTAAGGAGATTGTTGAAGAATGCGGAATTAACCGTAATTCTTTCTACTACCATTTTGACGACATTCCGTCGCTTCTTGAGGAAATTCTCGTTGAAGAGGCTGACAGATTTGTTGCGACCGAAACCGACAGCAATACCTCTGTTTATGAAAGTCTGATTTCTGTAATTGACTATGCTTTTTCTAACAAGTCGGTGATTCAGCACATTTACAATTCTGCGAACAGAACTACATTTGATGTGTATCTCAACAGAATTTGTACTCACGCTATAAAAAGCTATTTTGACAAGCTTGAAATTACAAAAAATATTGCCGAAGATGACCTTGACGCAATGATTATGTATTACAAGTGTCAGCTTGTCGGTTTTATTATCGACTGGCTCGGCGGAGGTATGAAATATGACCTCAAAATTAAGATGAAACGCATTTGTGAGCTGTTTGAGGGTTCAATGGAGTCTGCATTGGACAGATGTACCAAAATCAATGCCTGATTGCTGTTTTATTGGCTAAAAATGAATATTTGCGCTTGCTTGCGTGTCTGAAATGCAGACGAATTTAACAAAATGTCTGATTTCCGTACAAATTTATTGCCGTGTCTAAATTCCTGACACGGCATTTTTTGTGTCTGTTTAAATTTTAACAAAGTCGTAATAGAATATATTACGGACAAAGGAAATACGGTTCACCTCTCGGATCGTTCCTTTGAATGCAGAGTGCAGTCTGCAAATCATATATGAAGGAGTATGAAATATGAAGTTAGGGAAAGCGGTTGTTAAAAGCCGTTTCGTAATCCTTATACTTGCCGTTGCGCTGATGATTCCGTCAGCCTTGGGAATGGCATTTACAAGGGTTAATTACGACATTCTTAGTTATCTTCCCGATAACCTCGACACAATCAAGGGTCAGGATTATCTGCTTGATGACTTCGGAAAGGGTGCTTTTTCATTCCTCATCTTTGAGAATATGGATGATAAGGATGTTGCGGCAACAGAGGAAAAAATCAAAGAAATCGACCATGTTGATACGGTTCTTTGGTATGACGATTTTGCCGACATCTCAATTCCAAAGGAAATGTTGCCCGACAAAATTTATGATGCGTTCAATTCGGGAAATGCAACAATGATGGCGGTATTCTTCGATACCTCAACATCAGCCGATGAAACAATGAACGCTATCGAAGAAATCCGTTCAGTTGCCGGTAAGCAATGCTTTGTTTCGGGTATGTCGGCAATGATTACGGATATGAAAGATATGTTTGAGGAACAGGAAATGACTTATGTTGCAATCGCTGTTGTCCTTGCGGTAATTGCAATGATGATATTTATGGATAACTGGATTATCCCGTTTGTGTTCCTTGCAAGTATAGCGGTTGCTATCCTCGTAAATATGGGCAGTAACTACTTTATGGGTGAGGTTTCATTCATTACCAAAGCGTTGGCGGCAGTTCTTCAGCTTGCGGTAACAATGGACTACTCAATCTTCCTGTGGCACAGCTACGAAGAACAAAAGGGCATTTGTGAAAACCACAAGCAGGCAATGGCTGTTGCAATTCACGAAACCGTCCGTTCCGTAATCGGAAGTTCAATCACAACGGTTGCAGGCTTTATCGCACTTTGCTTTATGACATTCACACTCGGTCTTGACCTCGGTATTGTAATGGCAAAGGGTGTTATCCTCGGTGTTATCTCCTGTGTAACGGTTCTTCCGTCGCTCATTCTTGTTCTTGACAAGCCTCTTGAAAAGACAATGCACAAGTCGCTTATTCCGTCAACAAAGAAGCTTGCAACAGGACTTGTTAAAATTTTCCCCGTATTTCTCGTAATGTTTGCGGCTCTTATTTATCCGTTCTATTCGGCATACAGCCAGACGAACAATGAGATTTACTACGATTTGTCGGAAAGTCTTCCCGAAGATATGGCAAATGTAATTGCCAACACAAAGCTTAAAGACAAATTCGGCGTCGGTACAACACATATGGTTCTTGTCGATTCTTCGCTTTCTGCAAAGGACGCAAGAAATATGACAAACGAGCTTGAAAAGGTTGACGGCGTAAAATATGTTCTCGGTCTTGAAAGCGTTGTAGGTTCGCTTGTTCCGGAAGAAGTTCTTCCCGATTCAATCACAAGCGTTCTCAAAAATGATAAATGGGAGCTTATGCTTATCAACTCTGAGTACAAAACAGCCACAGATCCTATGGCAAAGCAGATTGACGAGTTGAATAAAATCATTACAAAGTATGATAAGGACGGACTTCTCATCGGTGAAGCCGCTTGTACAAACGACCTTGTAAACATCACGACAGTTGACTTTCAGGTTGTAAATGCAATTTCTATTGTTGCAATCTTTATTATCATTGCGATTGTTGAAAAGAGTATCACACTTCCGATTATTCTTGTTGCGGTTATTGAGCTTGCAATCTTTATCAACCTCGGTATTCCGCATCTTATGGGCGAGTCGCTCCCGTTCATCACACCTATCTGTATAAGTACAATTCAGCTTGGTGCAACGGTTGACTACGCAATTTTGATGACGACACGATATAAGAAGGAAAGGTATCTCGGAAACGATAAACGCACCTCGGTTATTACGGCTCTTGAAACTTCAATTCCGTCAATTATCGTTAGTGCAATGGGACTCTTTGCCGCTACAATCGGCGTCGCATTCTACTCGGATGTTGACCTTATTTCATCAATCTGTAAGCTCCTTGCAAGAGGCGCTGTCATCAGTATGTTCTGCGTAACGCTTATTTTGCCGGCAATGTTTATGCTGTTCGACAAGGTAATTGCAAAGACAACTCTCGGTTTTAAGCCGAAAAAAACATCAATTTCGGAGGCTGCTGTATAATGAAAAAGACTAACAAAAATAATAATCATAAATTTTTAAGCAAAAACTATATCAAGGGTGCTATTTCGGGTGCACTTGCACTCACAATTCTTTGCAGCGGAGTAGGTGTTGCCGCTTATTCCGCCGGTGCAGACAATACTGCACAGGCTCTCGGTGTTCAGACAGAAAGTACGGTTGAGGCTGTTAAGAAGGCAAGCACAACTAAAGAGGCTCTCAAAAAGCTCAGCAAAAATGAAACCGTTTATGTCATTGCCGACGCAAGCGGTGCGGCTAAGAAAATCATTGTAAGCGACTGGCTCAAGGGTGTAGATACAAAAGGCAAGGTAAAGGATGTTTCAAACCTCAAGGATGTTAAAAATGTTAAGGGTGACGAAACATACACGGTAAACGAAGACAACGCTTATGAGTGGGCTGCAAATGGCGATGATATTTACTATCAGGGAACAGGCACAACCGAACTTCCCGTAAAGCTCAAATTAAGCTACAAGCTTAACGGCAAAACTGTTTCTGCAGATGAAATTGCAGGTAAGAGCGGTAAGGTTACAATCCGCATTGACTATGAAAACACACAGAAGGAAAAGGTTAAGATTAACGGCAAGACAGAAGAAGTTAATGTTCCGTTCCTTATGCTTTCGGGTATGATTCTTGACGATGACAACTTCAAAAATGTTGAGGTTTCAAACGGCAAGGCTATCAATGACGGTACAAGAACAATCGTTGCCGGTTTTGCTCTTCCGGGTATGCAGGACAGCCTTGATATTGACAAGGATGAAATGGAAATCCCTGATTATGTTGAAATCACAGCAGACACAACCGATTTTGAACTTTCAACAACAATGACAGTTGCAATGAACGATATTTTCAACGATGTTGATTTTTCAAAGGTTGACGATAAGGTTGACGAGCTTAAGGATTCTCTTGATGAACTCGAGGACGCCGCAGAACAGCTTGTTGACGGTTCTTCACAGCTTTATGACGGCATCGGCACACTTCTTGACAAGTCAGGCACACTCATTGAAGGTATTGACAAGCTTTATGACGGTGCAGAACAGGTAAACAGCGGTGCAAAAAAACTTGACAGCGGTGCAGACGGTCTTTCGAGCGGTGCAAAAACGCTTGATGACGGTGCGTCAAAGCTCAAAAACGGTGCGTCACAGCTTGACAGCGGTCTTGCAACACTTGCAGGCGGTGCGTCACAGGTTGACAACGGTGCGGCAAGTCTCAGCAGTTATGTTGCAACACTTGCGGGCGGTCTCGGCAAGCTTTCATCCAACAGCGCAACTCTAAACGGCGGTGCAGAACAGGTGTTTAACACACTTCTTTCAACTGCCGACACTCAGATTGCCGCCGCAGGTCTTACAGCCGACAAGCTTACAATTAAAAACTATGACAGCGTTCTTGAAGGACTTATTTCATCACTCAGCGATGAAAATGCTCAGAAGCTCGCTTACAATACAGCACTTGAAACAGTAACGGCAACTGTAAACAGCCAGAAGGATGTTATCAGAACTGCCGTTGAGGCAACGGTAAGAAAGTCTGTTACGGAACAGGTTCTCGCAGCCGCAGGTCTTGGTATGACGGCAGATCAGTATGATGCCGCTGTTGCCGCAGGTCAGGTCAGCGAAGAAGTTCAGGCTCAGGTTTCTACTGCAGTTTCTACACAAATGAGTTCATCTGCGGTTCAGGCTACAATTGACAGCAACACAGCGTCACAGATTCAGAGCCTTATCGAAACAAATATGAACAGCGAAGAGGTTCAGAGTCAGATTCAGGCAGGTGTTGCAAAAGCTCAGGCAGGCAGAAAGTCACTTCAGGCTCTCAAAACTCAGCTTGACAGCTACAACACATTCTATCAGGGTGTGCTTTCATACACAGCGGGTGTTGATCAGGCTAACGAGGGCGCTCAGCAGATTCTCGCCGGCACATACACACTCAAGGACGGCACAGGTTCACTTGTAAGCGGTGCCGGTCAGCTCAAGAACGGTTCTTCAAGTCTTAAAAACGGTACAAGCGAACTCAAGAGCGGTACTTCAACCCTCAAGGACGGTACATCAAGCCTTAAAAGCGGTGTAAAGACTCTCAAAAACGGCACAAGCTCACTTTCGGACGGTACAAAGAGCCTCTTCGAGGGCGTTGGTACTCTCAAGGACGGCAGTGCAGCACTTGTTGACGGCGTTAAACAGCTCAATGACGGTGCAATGACATTGTCCAAGGGTATGAAGAAGTTCAAAGAGGAGGGCATTGACAGCATTGTTGATGCCGCAAACGGTGATGTCCGGGATATCATCGACCGTTTCAAGGCTGTTCAGAAAGCATCAAAGAAGTACAACAACTACAGCGGTATTTCCAATGATATGGACGGTAAGGTTGACTTCATCTACAAGACCGATTCAATTGAGAAAAAGTAACTCAATATATTTTAACAGCAAGACGAAAGGCTTATTTCCCTAACCCTTTCATACACAATATAAAAAGCAGTTATGTCGTTTGGCATGGCTGCTTTTTGCTTTGTATGATGTTTTTTGTGAATTTCAAAACTTGAAAAAATTACAAATAATAAAACGAATTTCACCGCAAACAATACTATTGCGGCGATGAAAACGGGATGCCGAAACGCCGCTTTATTAATAAATTTAACGAGATTTAAAAGTTTTGAAAAGGAGAAAACAAATTATGTCAAGCAATAACAATCAGATTAATGTACCTCAGGCAAAGGAAGCCATGGAACGCTTTAAGATGGAATGTGCCAACGAAGTAGGCGTAAACCTCAAACAGGGATATAACGGCGACATTTCTGCAAGAGAAGCAGGTTCAGTAGGCGGTCAGATGGTTAAAAAGATGATCGAGTCTTACGAAAGCAGTATGAAATAAGCTTTAAAAGCGATTTTAAGGGGCATACGGCTAACAAGCTGTATGCCCCTATTTTTCGCCCACAGGCTTATTATGGACGATTTAAGGTCAAATAAAGGCGGTGTAACATTATTCTTGAAAATATTCAATGTTTTGTAACGAAATTCTTGATTTTTCAAGGCGATTTGTAACATTTTTCTGAAAGCGGTATTTGAATTTTACATTAAACAAAAAATTGCATCCGACTTTACGCAAAAAATCGGTCGGACAATTTTAATAAATTATCCGACCGATAAAGGTAGTTGAAATTAAAAAATTATTCATCTTCAGGATAACCCCAAGAATTTATATCATCATCAGGATCGTATTCATACTTGTTTCCGTTAGAATGCCATCTATTTCCATTAGAATCGTGATAAGAAGTTCCATTTTCATTTGTATAAGACCAATAACTATAATTGCTAGAAGAACTTGAAGAATTATTTCCACTGCTGTAGTTACTATCGTTAGAACTGTAATTATTGTTTCCGCTGTCGTAGCTGTTTCCGCTGTCGCTGTAACTGTTTGTACCATCACTGTAGGAGTTATCGGTGTTGTTTGTGTTACTGCTCTCGGTTTGCTTCTTCTTTTCTTGTTTAGCTTTTTCTTCGGCTTTCTTTTTTGCCTCGGCTTCTTTTTTAGCCTTTGCTTCAGCTTCGGCTTTTTCAATGGCAGTTATTCTGTCATTATACGAACTAATCAATTCGTCAGGCTTTTTATCGTAGTTGCCAATATCCTTTTTATAGAATACATTGCTTTTTTCGGAATCAATTGTTTTCTTTAAAGCCTCAAGATTATCAATACAAGACTGCAACTTCTTTTTATCGTTAGTTTTTTCAAGAGTTTTGCTGTCAATAGTGTTATCTTTTATTGTCTTATCATAATCATCTGTGAAAAACTTTTGCATTTTTGCAAGTGTTTCATTGTACTTTGGCTCAACAGAGTTTAACACTTCAACCTTGATTTCATCACTTGTTGATGGCTTGTTCTTAATGAAATCGGATAATATAACTAACTTTTTGGCTCTGTCGGTTTCCTTTGTAAATTTTGAGTATGTATCGTCAATACTTTTGTCTTGCTGTTCTGTCTGTTGCTGTATGGTGTAATTGTTGTAAGCATTTACGCCGAAGATTGTACCGACAACGGCAATAATCGCTACACAAACCACTGCAATAATTATAATTACTTTCTTTTTCATTTTAACCCCTACCATTTTTATTTGCGATTATATGTTTACATTATATATGTCTGCGTTTCAAAAGTCAATTATTTACATCTTGTTTCATAAAAAACAGGACTGCACATTCGCACAGCCCTGAAAATTGAATTGTTAAATTGATTAAGCCTCGGCTCTGTTGATTGCATTGAGAACACCGAGTACCGATGCAACATTGACATTTGAGTCAATGCCGATGCCGAAGATACTTTTTCCGTCAGGCTTTTTGAGTTCGATATATGAAACAGCCTTTGAGTCGGAACCCTGCGAAATTGCGTGCTGGCTGTATGAGATGAACTCGTACTTGTCAAGACCGACCTTTTTGATTGCATTGAAGAATGCGTCAATAGGACCGTTGCCGACACCGCTGAGAGAAACCTCTTCGTTGCCGTTAATCTTCATCTTGCCCTTGAAGTGAACATAATCATTGCCGTTTTCGCTCTCTTCGTAAATCTTTCTGCTTGAGAGAACATATTTCTGCTTATGCTCAAGATAATTCTTCTCGAATACCTCAAACAACTCTTTCGGAATAAGCTCTCTGCCAAGCTCCTCACATTTTGCCTGAACAAGCTTTGAAAATTCGGGATGCATTCTCTTCGGAAGGTCATAACCGAAGTTATTGTTCATAACAAAAGCCGCACCGCCCTTACCGGACTGTGAGTTGATTCTGATAATCGGCTCATACTCTCTGCCGACATCGGCAGGGTCAATCGGAAGATACGGAATTTCCCAGTAATCTGTTCCGCTTTCTTTCATATACTTCATACCCTTGTTGATAGCGTCCTGATGTGAGCCCGAGAATGCTGTAAATACAAGCTCGCCGATATATGGCTGACGAGGATCAATCTTCATATTTGTGCAACGCTCGTAGATTTCACGGAGCTTTGGAAGATTTGAAAAGTCAAGCTTAGGATCAACGCCCTGTGTGAACATATTAAGTCCCATTGTAACGATATCCATATTACCTGTACGCTCGCCGTTGCCGAAGAGTGTACCCTCAACTCTTTCAGCACCTGCAAGCAATGCAAGTTCGCCTGCGGCAACACCGCATCCACGGTCATTGTGTGGGTGAATACTAATGATAGCGGCGTCACGGTGTTTAAGATTTCTTGCAAAGTATTCAATCTGATCTGCATATGTGTTCGGTGTACACATCTCAACAGTATTCGGAAGATTGACAATCAACTTGTTTTCGGCAGTCGAACCGAGTGCCTCGATAACCCTGTCGCAGATTTCAACAGCGTTTTCAGGCTCAGTACCGCTGAAGCTTTCGGGAGAATATTCAAATCTAAAGTTTGTATCTCCGTCATATTCATCCGTAAGCTGTTTAATAAGCTTTGCACCGTCAACGGCAATTTTGATTACACCGTCCATATCTGTTTTGAAAACAACTTTTCTTTGGAGAGTTGAAGTTGAGTTGTAGAAATGAACGATAACATTCTTAGCACCCTTAACAGCCTCAAAAGTTTTTCTGATAAGATGCTCTCTTGCCTGAACAAGAACCTGAATTGTTACATCATCGGGAATGTGGTTGTTTTCGATAAGCTCACGGCAGATTTCATATTCTGTTTCTGACGCACTCGGAAAACCGATTTCGATTTCCTTAAAGCCCATATCGCAAAGTGCGTGGAAAAATTCGAGCTTTTCTTCAAGGTTCATAGGATCGACAAGCGCCTGATTACCGTCACGAAGGTCAACACTGCACCAGATTGGTGCTTTTGTTATAGTATTGTTTGGCCACTGTCTGTCCGGCAGATTAATCTGCTTAAAGGGAATGTACTTTTCAAATGATGGTTTCATATAATAACCTCCTGTTAAATAGCACAAAAAAATCGCCCCCCTAAACAAAGGGACGAATAAAATCCGTGGTACCACCCGTATTCAAGAACACATCACTGTGTTCTCCTTAAAGACTTCTGACAAAGTCCCGACCGATAACGCAGTCTTGCGTTTCGCATTACATATATAGTATATACACTTCACACGAAAAACTCGGGGATGAGCTATCCATACAATGTTCCACGCTGACTCACACCAACCGTCAGCTCTCTTTGCCGGTTCATTTGCATCTTGTTCCCGTCAATGTTTTTAAGGGGATTCATTTGTTAATACTATTATATATATATACCCATTCTTTGTCAAGAAAATTGTTTTGAAAATCTGTCGAATAAAGTTTATTTTTAAAAAAAGGGTGTATATAGTGAATTTTGGGATAAAATAAACAACAAGTGAGTTTAAAATGTAGAAATTGCCGATAATGTAAAAAAGATAAAAAAATTGTAAAAAAGGGGTTTACAAAAGAGGGAAGTGCTGATATAATATCAACTGTTGCGCTGAGAGGCGAGGCAGACAAGAGAAA
>ERZ791829.1327-NODE-1327-length-15072-cov-2.403343_pt1 | contig 15072 bp, 9 predicted proteins | sample MGYA00510296_ERZ791829 | MGnify/ENA primary metagenome ERZ791829 (study PRJEB30046, sample SAMN00791973) | human gut metagenome | study: EMG produced TPA metagenomics assembly of the A metagenome-wide association study of gut microbiota in type 2...
TTGAAAATATCCGTGACCATGGCGGTGTATCATTTATTGATTTAAGAGATATGTATGCAGTGATGCAGATCGTTATCCGCGATGGAAAGCTGTTAGAAGGAATCCGTAAAGAGCAGGCTATTACCGTGGAAGGTCTGATCGAAAAGAGAGATGAGGAAACCTACAATCCAAAGATCCCGACCGGAACCATCGAGCTGGATGCAAAGGAAGTGACGGTACTCGGAGAAGTATATTCCCAGCTTCCGTTTGAAGTAATGACCAGCAAGAGTGTGGTACACGAAGATGTACGTCTGAAATATCGGTATCTGGATCTGAGAAACCAGAAAGTAAAAGACAATATCATTTTCCGTTCCAAAGTGATCTCTTATCTGCGTGAAAAAATGACAAGTATGGGATTTCTGGAGTTACAGACACCGATCCTGTGTGCATCTTCGCCGGAGGGTGCAAGAGATTATATCGTACCATCCAGAAAATTCAAGGGAAAATTTTATGCACTGCCACAGGCACCACAGCAGTACAAGCAGCTTTTGATGGTATCCGGATTTGATAAATATTTCCAGATCGCACCTTGTTTCCGTGATGAGGATGCCAGAGCTGACCGTTCACCGGGAGAGTTCTATCAGCTGGATTTTGAGATGAGTTTTGCCACACAGGAAGATGTATTTGCAGTTGGTGAAGAAGTTCTTTCGTCTGTATTTGAAAAGTTCGCACCGGAAGGAAGCGTTGTGACCAAGGCTCCATATCCGATTATCAGTTATAAGCAGGCAATGCTGGAGTTTGGTTCCGATAAGCCGGATCTGCGTAACCCGCTTCGTATTATCGATGTGACCGACTTTTTCCAGAAATGTACGTTCAAGCCGTTCATCGGAAAAACGGTTCGGGCAATCCGCGTACACGCCGATATGTCCAAAGGTTTCCACGAGAAACTCCTTAAATTTGCAACCGGACTTGGCATGGGTGGTTTAGGATATCTGGAAGTATTGGAAGATGGTTCTTACAAGGGGCCAATTGATAAGTTTATTCCGGATGACTGCAAGGAAGAGTTCCGCACACTGGCAGGACTTGAAGTTGGCGATACAATTTTCTTTATGGCAGATAAGGAAGAACGCGCTGCATATTATGCCGGAATGATCAGAAACGAACTCGGTGAGAAGCTGGATCTGATCGAGAAGAATGCATACCGTTTCTGTTATGTCAACGATTTCCCGATGTTTGAGAAAGATCCGGAGACAAAGAAGATCGGATTTACCCATAATCCATTCTCCATGCCACAGGGCGGCTTAGAAGCACTTAATACCATGGATCCGCTGGATATCCTGGCTTACCAGTACGATATCGTCTGCAACGGTGTGGAATTATCTTCCGGAGCTGTGCGTAACCACGATATGCAGATTATGGAAAAAGCATTTGAGATTGCAGGTTACGACAAAGAAGTGTTAAAGAACAAGTTCGGCGCATTATACACCGCATTCCAGTACGGAGCACCGCCACACGCAGGTATGGCTCCTGGAGTTGACCGTATGATCATGCTTCTTCGTAACGAAGAAAATATCCGTGAAGTCATCGCATTCCCGATGAACGGAAACGCACAGGATCTGATGTGCGGTGCACCAAACGAAGTCACCGAGCAGCAGCTGCGTGAAGTGCATATTAAGGTTAGAGATTAAGGAGAAGGGAACAAAATATGGCAAACGTAATCTCAGACGAGACAATGGAATATGTTGGAATCCTTGCAAAGCTGGAATTGTCTGACGCGGAAAAAGAGGCTGCGAAAAAAGACATGGAGAGCATGCTGGATTATATTGATAAATTAAACGAACTGGATACCTCCAATGTGGAACCGATGTCCCATGTATTTCCGGTACAGAATGTGTTCCGGGAAGATGTTGTGGAAAACGGCGATGGTGGAGAGGACACACTTGCGAACGCACCGGAGCGCCGCGACCGCGCATTTGTAGTTCCAAAGACGGTAGAGTAAGGAGGGGCAGCTATGAATTTATTATCGCTCACAGCGGTAGAGCTGGGAAAGAAAATAAAAGCGCATGAAGTGACCGTTGAGGAAGCAACAAGAGCTGCTCTTGACGCGATTCGTGCAAAGGAAAAGGATATCAACAGCTTTGTCACCGTAGATGAAGAGTCTGCGATGATCCGCGCAAAAGAAGTACAGAAAATGATTGATGACGGGACACTGACTGGGCCTCTGGCAGGTGTTCCGGTTGCCATCAAAGATAATATGTGTACAAAGGGAATGTTAACGACCTGCAGTTCTAAGATTTTATATAATTTTATTCCAACTTATACAGCGGAAGCAGTGATCAATCTGGAAAAAGCGGGCGCAGTCATTCTCGGAAAGACGAACATGGATGAATTTGCCATGGGAAGTACCACAGAGACTTCTGCCTATGGGGAGACAAAGAATCCATGGAATACCGCACATGTACCGGGCGGTTCTTCCGGTGGAAGCTGTGCGGCAGTGGCAGCAGAGGAATGTTACTATGCACTCGGATCGGATACCGGAGGATCTATCCGTCAGCCAAGTTCATTCTGTGGTGTGACCGGAATCAAACCAACTTATGGTACCGTTTCCCGTTACGGACTGATTGCATACGGTTCCTCTCTGGATCAGATCGGACCGATTGCAAAGGATGTGACTGACTGTGCCACAATTCTGGAGACAATTACTTCTTATGATAAGAAGGATTCCACATCGGTAAAACGAGAAGAAACCGATTTTACATCGGCACTGGTGGATGATGTAAAGGGAATGAAGATTGGTATTCCGCGTGACTATCTGGGCGAGGGACTGGACCCGGAAGTAAAGGAAGCCATTCTTGCAGCGGCAAAGACGTTAGAAGAAAAAGGCGCAATCGTAGAGGAATTTGATTTAAGTCTCGTAGAGTATGCGATTCCGGCTTATTATGTCATTGCAGCAGCAGAGGCAAGCTCCAATCTGGCACGTTTTGATGGAGTAAAATACGGATACCGCACAAAAGAGTACGAGGGACTGCACAATATGTACAAGAAGTCCCGCTCCGAAGGATTCGGACCGGAAGTAAAGCGCCGTATTATGCTTGGATCTTTCGTGTTAAGTTCCGGATATTATGATGCTTATTATCTGAAAGCACTGCGCACCAAAGCCCTGATCAAGCAGGCATTTGACAAGGCATTTGCAAAGTATGATGTGATTCTCGGACCGGCGGCACCGACCACCGCTCCGAAACTGGGAGAATCTTTGAGTGATCCGCTGAAGATGTATCTTGGAGATGTATATACCGTTTCGGTCAATCTGGCAGGTCTGCCGGGAATTTCCGTGCCGTGCGGTGTGGACAGCAAAGGACTTCCGATCGGTCTGCAGCTGATCGGGGATTGTTTCAAGGAGAAAAACATCATCCGTGCGGCCTACAGTTTTGAACAGACAAGAACGTATCAGCACAGTCCGGCAGCAGAAGCGTAGAAAGGAGAGAAGAGATGTCAAAAGAATATGAAACCGTCATTGGACTGGAAGTCCATGTAGAATTAGCAACCAAGACAAAAATCTTCTGTGCCTGCTCCACTGCATTCGGAAGTGCACCAAATACCCACACCTGTCCGGTATGTACCGGTATGCCGGGATCGCTTCCGGTCTTAAACAAAAAGGTGGTAGAGTATGCCATGGCAGTTGGTCTGGCAACAAACTGTCAGATCAATCAGTACAGCAAATTTGACCGGAAAAATTATTTCTATCCGGATAACCCGCAGAACTATCAGATTTCCCAGCTTTATCTGCCAATCTGCCATGACGGAGGGGTAGAGATCGAGACGGAATCCGGCGGGAAAAAGACCATCGGTATCCATGAAATCCATATGGAAGAGGATGCCGGAAAGTTAGTACACGATGACTGGGAAGGGGTATCTCTGGTGGATTACAACCGTTCCGGTGTACCGCTGATCGAGATCGTGTCCGAGCCGGATATGCGCTCCGCAGAGGAAGTCATTGCATATCTGGAGAAACTGCGTATGACGATCCAGTACCTGGGTGCCAGTGACTGCAAGATGCAGGAGGGTTCCATGCGTGCGGATGTCAATTTATCAGTTCGTGAAAAGGGCACGAAAGAGTTTGGTACCCGTACCGAGATGAAAAATATCGGTTCGTTTAAGGCAATCGCACATCCCATTGAAGCCGAGACAGCCCGCCAGATTGATCTGATTGAATCCGGGGAAAAGGTGGTACAGGAGACCCGCCGCTGGAACGATGATCAGGGATATTCCTATGCGATGCGTTCCAAAGAGGATGCACAGGATTATCGTTATTTCCCGGAGCCGGATCTGGTACCGATCGTTGTCAGTGACGAATGGCTGCAGCAGATCCGGGACAATCAGCCGGAACTTCATGATGAAAAACTGGCCCGTTATATTGCAGAGTTTGGTCTGCCGGAGTATGATGCACAGATTCTTACATCGGAGAAAAAGCTGGCAGATCTCTTTGAGGCGACTTCTGCGATTTGCAATAAACCAAAGAAAGTATCCAACTGGCTCATGGGAGAAACGATGCGTCTGTTAAAGGACCGGGAAATGGATGCCGAAGATCTCCGTTTTTCACCAGAGCATCTGGCAAAAATTATCGAATTGACAGAGGCAGGAACGATCAATAATTCCGTTGCCAAGGAAGTATTTGAAAAAGTCTTTGATGAGGACATTGATCCGGAGCGTTATGTGGAAGAGCATGGCTTAAAGAGTGATAACGATGAGGATGCACTTCGCGCAACGATAGAGCAGATTGTCAAAGACAATCCGCAGTCGGTGGAGGATTACCACAACGGAAAAGAGAAAGCAATCGGATTTTTGGTCGGACAGACGATGAAAGCAACCAAAGGCAAGGCAAATCCGGGAATCGTAAATAAAATCTTAAAGGAACTGCTTTAAATCTTAAAGAAAAATGAAAAAACAGGGGAAAACTTGTCTTTACAGGCTGAATATCGTATAATAATTTTGCCGTCGCTTACTGCGGCGGCAATGTTATATGTAAAAAAGGAGTTTATACGATGGCGGAAGACCAGAATAATAAAGAAAATACCACGACATCCGATACAAACAATACAAGTGAATATGAAGATGTCTGTTACATCTGCCGCAGACCGGAGAGTGTTGCGGGAAAGATGATACATATCCAGAATGATATCTGCATTTGTCAGGACTGTATGCAGAAAACATTTGATACCATGAACAACGGCACCTTTAACATGGGCGATTTCATGAATATGAACATGGGAAAAATGCCGAATATCAGTATGATCAATCTGGCGGATCTACAGAATGCGGTTCCGAACAAACAGAAGTTAAAGAAAAAGAAACCAAAGGATGAGCAGCCGAAACCGGAACTGGATATTCATTCCATTCCGGCACCGCACAAAATCAAGGCGCGTCTGGATGAGTATGTTGTCGGACAGGAACATGCCAAAAAAGTGATGTCCGTTGCCGTTTACAATCACTATAAACGTGTGATGGAAGACACCAATGACGGCGTGGAAATCGAAAAGTCCAATATGCTCATGATCGGACCGACCGGATCGGGAAAGACGTATCTGGTAAAGACACTGGCACGGCTTTTGGATGTGCCGCTGGCAATCACAGATGCGACCTCTCTGACCGAAGCCGGATATATCGGTGATGATATCGAAAGCGTAGTCAGCAAACTTCTGGCTGCAGCTGACAATGATGTGGAGCGTGCAGAGCACGGTATTATTTTCATTGATGAGATCGACAAGATTGCAAAGAAGCGCAATGCCAATCAGCGGGATGTAAGCGGAGAGTCGGTGCAGCAGGGAATGTTAAAGCTTCTCGAAGGCGCAGAGATTGAAGTTCCGGTTGGAGCAAGCAGCAAAAATGCGATGGTTCCGATGACCACGGTAGATACGAAGAATATTCTGTTTATCTGTGGCGGTGCCTTTCCAGAACTGGAAGAGGTTATCAAGGAGCGATTAAACAAGGAGGCGTCCATCGGCTTTAAGGCAGATCTGAAAGATAAATACGACAAGGAAGAAAATCTTCTCTGTAAAGTGACAGTGGAGGATGTCCGTAAATTCGGAATGATTCCGGAGTTTCTGGGACGTCTGCCGATTCTGTTTTCACTGGAAGCACTGACGGAAGATATGCTTGTGCGTATTCTGACAGAGCCGAAGAATGCGATTGTACGTCAGTACAAAAAGCTTCTGGCGATGGATGAAGTGGATCTGGAGTTTACGGAGGACGCTTTGCATGCAATTGCAAAGCAGGCGAAAGAAAAGAAAGTCGGTGCCCGTGCACTGCGAGCCATTATTGAAGAGTTCATGCTGGATATCATGTATGAGATTCCAAAGGATGACAATATCGGAAAAGTGACGATCACAGAGGATTATGTGGAGAAAAAGGGCGGACCGCTCATTGAAATGCGTGGAGTTGCGGCACTTCCGGAACAGGAAGCAAACGCATAAAATGTAGAAAAACCGAAATAAAAGATCTGATGCCGGAGGGCATCAGGTCTTTTTCTTTTCCCTATTGTATGATATGATAGAAACAGTATTGTTTTGTTCGTAATTTATAAGGAGGATGTATGAAAATCATTCATTGTGCGGATCTGCATCTGGATTCCCAGATGACAGCAAACCTGACAAAAGAGCAGGCAAGAGAGCGCAAAAGAGAAATCATCCGTACGTTTACACGGATGGTCGAATATGCAGAAAAGACAGGGGTGCGTCTGATCATGATATCGGGAGATCTGTTTGATACACGAAATGTATCAGCATTGGCGCGCAACACCGTAAGGGACATGATCTGTACACATCCCCAGATTGATTTCTTATATCTGAGAGGAAACCATGACAGTGACAATTTCCTTTCCAAGCTGGAGGAAGTGCCGGACAATCTGCTTTTGTTTTCCGATACATGGACTGCCTACCGGTATGGAAATATAGTGATCAGCGGAATCGAGCTCTCGGAGAACAACCGGGCGACCGTTTACAATTCCCTTGTGCTGGGGCATGAAGATTTCAATATTGTCATGATGCACGGACAGGCGGGAGATTATGCATGCCGCACACAGGCAGAGAATATCAGCCTGAACCAGCTGAAAAATAAAAATATTGATTATCTGGCGCTGGGACATGTACATACCTTCATGCAGGACAAGCTGGATAACCGCGGTACCTGGTGTTACTGTGGATGTCTGGAAGGACGCGGATTTGACGAGTGTGGACCGAAAGGATTTGTTTTACTGGATGTGGACGAGCAGACCTGCCGTGCCCAGATGCAGTTTGTTCAGATGGCAGCCCGCACGCTGTACACGCTTGAAGTGGATGTGAGCAATGTCATGACGACAAGAGAAGCGGCAGAGCGGATGGAAGAAGCTGTAAAACAGGCGCAGTATCCGTCGGGAAGCCTTGTCAAATTTGTACTGACCGGTGAGGTGGAAGTGGATGCGGAGATCAATTGCGAGTATCTGCAGAATCTGTTCTCGGATTATTTTTATTTTGAAAAGGTGAAAGACCGGACAACCCTTCGGGTCGACTACAGTGATTATGAAAAAGATGCCTCGTTAAAGGGGGAGTTTATCCGTATGGTACTTGGATCTGAACTGTCACAGGAGCAGAAGGCAGAAGTGATCCGCTGTGGAATTTTGGCATTGTCCGGGGAGGAGATATAGGATGAAATTACGTTCCTGTCATATCGACAATTTTGGAAAACTATCGGATCTGCATCTGGAATTTCAGGACGGGGTCAATCTGTTTCACGAACCGAATGCATGGGGAAAAAGTACACTGGCCGCTTTTTTGCGGGTGATGTTTTACGGGTTTGACTCTAAGAGAGAATCCGGACTGTTTGATAAAGAACGTGTGGTATTCCGCCCGTGGCAGGGGGGAACGTATGGAGGCGAACTGGATTTTTCCTATCAGGGAAAAGAGTACCGGATCAGCCGTACATTTGGAAAAACAGAAAAAACAGATGTTTTTCATTTATATGATCTTTCCACCAATCTGGAATGTCATGATTTCTCTTCCGAGATCGGAAGTGAAATTTTCGGACTGGACAGTGCGTCGTTTAAAAGGAGCGCATTTATTGCACAAAATGACTGCGAATGCTGCTCGACAGATGCGATTAATGCCAAGCTGGGAAATCTTGTAGAGAATACAAACGATATCAATAATTTTGAAACTGCCCAGAAAAAGATCCATGACCGGATGAATAAACTTTCGCCGGACCGTGCAACAGGTTCCATGAAAAAGCGGACGAATATGATCACACTGTTAACGGAAGAACTGCGCGGCTATGATGCGGCAGAGGCGTCTTACAAAAAGATTACCGAAAAACTTACCGAAAAACAGGAGCAGAGAAAAGAACTGGCCGGGATTCGGGATCAGTATGCAAAAGCATTGCAGATGGCGAGTGAAGAGAGCCGCAGGGAAGGAATCAAGCAGGCCTATGCGGCCACCCTGCAGGAGGAACAGGAAAAGAAAGCGGCACTGGATGCTTTTGCGGATGTATTTCCGGGACAGGTGCCGCAGGATGAGGAGTTTGCAAAGCAGAACCAGGATGTACAGATGCTTGGGGTGTTAAAAACCACTTTGTTTAATCTGGGGCTGACCGAGGAAGAAGAAAACCGCCTGCAGGAACTTGGTGATAAGTTTGAAAACCAGATTCCTTCTGAAGAAAAAATAACGGAAATGGAAAAGAACAGGAGCGTTTTGCAAAACTGAAAGAGGAAAAAACGCAGCTGGAAACGAAAATGTCCTATTTTGAAGCGATGGCAATGAAGCGGGAAGAACCGGATTATACGGTAAAAAATCGTCTTCCGATGATGATCTGCGGCATTATCCTGCTGGTGATCGGTGCTGCCGGTGGTGTGTTGTCGTTTCTGTTGCCACAGGTGCAGAAGATGTTTCTTCCGCTTTTGGCATCGGCAATTGCAGCAGTCGTGGCAGGTATTGTGCTTCTTGTGGTGCGCAAGGTGCAGGTATCAAAGGAAGAAGAAAAGGTGCGTGCACTCCGGGTACAGCATCTGGAAGAGGAGCGTAAGCTCCGCGGACCGGTGGAAGAAATTCAAAAAACCATGGAAGAGGCTTCGAAAGAAGCTTCGCGCATCGAACAGGAGACCAAGCATTTTCTGGAGCAGTATCAGATGGTTCCGGGAGAAAAGGATGCCAGAACCTGCCTGTATGAACTCCGCAGCCAGCTGCAGGAATATGAGCGTCTGCGCAGCCGTGCCGGAAAAAGCGATGCGGCAAGACAGGAATTTGAGCGGAAACAGAACTCTTTGCTTGCATTTGGAAAAGAAGCGGGAATGGATTTCGGAGAAGATCTTGCAGCAGGAATCAGCCAGTTACAGATGAAGGCAACCGAGTACCGGATCGCACAGAAAGCATACGCAGAGGCAAGAAAAAAGAGAGAACTGTTTGAGCAGGAACACAATATGAAAGAACTGGCAGCGGTGGAAAAATGTCCATATTCCCTTGATGAACTCAATTCCATGATCCGTGATGTGGATGAGCGGAGCGAGGATATCCGGGAAGCCATCGAGCAGTACCATCATCAGCTCGAAGATCTGCAGGATCAGCTGGATATCCGGGATGAAAAAGAACAGCAGCTTTCCATCTGCAGACAGGAACAGGAAGAAGAACAGCATTTATATGAAACCCTGCGTCTGACGGGAGAGTTCCTGCAGAATGCAAAGGAGCAGTTTTCTGCGAGATATTTGGGTCCGATCGAGAACGGGTTTGGAAAGTATTACACGCTTCTGACAGGGGATAAAGAAAAAGACTGGATGGTGGATGCCAACATCGAGGTGCAGATGAAAGAGCAGGGCGAGATGCGGGAAACCAAGTGGCTGTCTGCCGGATATCAGGATCTGCTGGGAATCTGTATGCGTCTGGCGCTGGTGGATGCGATGTATCCGAAGGAAAAACCGTTTCTGGTGCTGGACGATCCGTTTGTCAATCTGGATGAAGAAAAGATGGCACGTGGTAATGAACTGTTTGGAAAAATTTCCGGGGAGTATCAGATTTTGTATTTTACCTGTCATGCAAGCCGGAATATAGAAAACACAAAATAAAGGGAGAGGAAACATGGAGAAAAAAATTTTATTTCCGCAGATCGGCGGAATTATGCACGGAGGGGATTATAATCCGGAACAGTGGCTGGACCGGCCGGACATTCTGGAAGAAGATATCCGCATGATGAAGAAAGCCGGGATGAATTGTGCAACACTTGGGGTATTTTCCTGGTCAACCTATGAGCCACGGGAAGGGGAATTTCATTTCGCATGGCTGCATGACATCATGGATAAGTTATATGCCAATGGCATTTACACGATATTGGCGACGCCGTCCGGAGCGCGACCGGCATGGCTGGATGAAACATATCCGGAGTGCAGACGCGTGGATTCCTACGGTGTGCGTGAACATCACGGGGTGCGGCACAACCACTGTATGAGTGCACCGGTTTATCGTAAAAAGGTTTCTGTGATCGTCAATAAGCTGGCAGATGAATTCGGAAATCATCCGGGACTTCTGATGTGGCATATTTCCAATGAATTTGGCGGGGAATGTTACTGTCCGCACTGTGTAAAGCGGTTCCAGGATTATCTGGCGGAAAAGTTTGACCATGATATTGAAAAACTGAACAAGGCATGGTGGACAACGTTCTGGAGTCATACTTACAATGATTTTTCCCAGATTGAACCGCCGTACCGCAACGGAGAATTCAGCATTATGGGATTGAATCTGGAGTGGAAACGGTTTACCACCTGGAATATGACGGATTACATGAAGGCAGAGATTGCCATTTTAAAAGAACGTACCCCGCAGATTCCGGTGACAACGAATTTTATGAAAGAATATGACGGACTGGACTATCATAAAATGCAGCAGCCGCTGGACGTGGTGTCCTGGGATTCTTATCCGCGGTTTCACAATGATGAGGAGTCGTTTTCAGATACGATGACAGAAAATGCGTTTGATCATGCCATGATCCGTTGTTTGAAAAAAGAGCAGCCGTTTATGCTCATGGAGAGCGCGCCGGGGTTGGTTAACTGGCATCCGTTTAATAAAATGAAACGTCCGGGCGTACACCGGCTGGCTTCGCTGCAGGCAGTGGCTCTCGGTTCCGATACGGTGCAGTATTTCCAGTGGCGGAAAGGAAGGGGATCGTTTGAGCAGTACCATGGGGCGGTTGTGGATCATCTCGGAACGGATGATACCAGAGTTTTTCGTGAAGTGGCAGATCTTGGGGAAGAATTAAAGAAACTCAAAGATCTGGCAGGGACAGTCGTAAAAGCACCGGTAGCCGTGTTATACGACTGGGACAGCCTCTGGGCAACGGATGGAATGAAGGGGCTGGCAGAGTCCACCCGTAACTATATTAAGACCTGCAGGAAAGCATACCGCAATCTGTCGGCACTCGGAGTGGATGTGGATGTGATTTCCAGTGAAGAGGATTATAGCGGTTATTCTGTGATTGTGGCACCAATGCTGTATCTGCTGCATCCGCATGTCGGGGAGCGCATGAAACAGTTTGTGGAGCAGGGAGGTCATCTGATTGCAACCTATGTGACCGGATATGTGGATGAAAACCAGCTCAATTATCTGGGCGGATTTCCGGGAGACGGATTAAAGGATCTCTTTGGCGTGATCAGTGAGGAAATTGATACACTGTATCCGTCCGACCGCAACCGCGTACATTTTGCCGAAATGCCGGAAGGGGAAGTACGGGATTATGCGGAAGTTCTGCGCGTGGCAGATGGCACAAACGTGCTTGGTACTTATGAACAGGATTATTACAAAGGAATGGCAGCAGTGACGGAGCGCACATGTCAAAACGGCAGTGCCATGTATATCGCGGCCCGGCTGGACGATGCTTCCATGCAGCACCTGTATGCGCGTACACTGAAAAAAGCGGGAGTTTCGATGTATAAACTTCCATATGGCGTGGAACGTCACACACGCGAAGCGGATGGTATGCGGTATGTATTTTATCTGAATGATACGACCGGACCGCAGATTGTTTCCGGGGTAGAGGGAATTGATCTTCTGACGGGAGAGGTGATCAAGGGAATTCTTACACTGGAACCGTATGGCGTGGCATGTGTAAAAGAATAAGTTCTATTCTGAAAGTTTTGTGCATATAGTTACGGAAAAGAAGTGTGGGAGCTTCTTATGGATAGAAATTGTGATGCATTTATCCGCTCCAACAATACCTACGATATCCTGATTGCCAGAGAGTCTTTGGAGATTTCTGACGACCGGGCAGAATGTATACAAAATATCGGTGAAAAATTTGTGGCAGAATATTTTGACCGGGACGAGGTGCCGCAGCTGAGCATTAAGACATACGGATATTCGATTATCCCAAAATGTTTCGGACTGTTGGATACGCTTGCACTGGAGACAACCGGTATCCTGCAGCTGCAGAATCAGCCAGCCCTGTCCCTTCGGGGACAGGGTATTTTTATTGGATTTGTTGATACGGGAATTTCCTATGAACTGCCCTGTTTCCGAAATGCCGATGGAAGTACAAGAATCCGCTCAATCTGGGATCAGAGTATTCCGGCGGGGGAGAAAAATACCCCTCAGGGATTTTTGTACGGAACGGAATATACACAAAAAGAGATCAATGAGGCACTGGAACAGGAACATCCGCGGGAACTGGTTCCAGTGACGGATGAAGATGGGCACGGAACCATGCTGGCAAGTATTGCCTGCGGAAGTGAAGATCTGCAGGCTGGTTTTACTGGGGCGGCTCCTTATGCGGAACTTCTGGTTGTAAAGTTAAAACCGGCAAAACCATATCTGAAAGACTTTTTTTATATTCCGCAGGAGATGCCTGCCTATCAGGAAAATGACATTATGGCGGCAGTTGAATATCTCGAAGAGACTGCCAGAAAACTGGGGCGGCCCCTTATTCTGTGCCTTGGTCTCGGGACAAACAACGGAAGCCATTCCGGTGGCAGCAATCTTTCGGAACTTCTTGATGATATTGCGGGCAGATGGCGCCGGTGTGCGGTTGTGGCAACCGGAAATGAGGCGAATGCCAGACATCATTTTTACGGGAAAAGTGATGGAAATTCGATGGTTGCGGTAGAGGTGAATGTGGAACAGCGGATGCGGGGATTTTATCTCGAGTTGTGGGCCAGTGCACCGGAATTGTTTGTGGTGGCGGTGCGTTCGCCGGGAGGCACTCTTATGCCGGCGCAGAATGTGCCCGGAAATTCGCATCAGGAACAGGAATTTATATTTGAAGGGACAAGAGTGGAAATTGATTATGCACAGGTGGGACGCACGCGGGGGGATCAGCTGGTGTTTATCCGGTTTGAAAACCCGGCGGCAGGGATCTGGACGCTGTATGTTAATCCGAGTACCACGATCACAGGACAATTTCATATCTGGCTGCCAATGAGTGGAATGTTAGAAAAAGACGTGGTGTTTTTGCGTCCGGATCCGGATGTGACACTTACCGTGCCGTCTTCGGCAAAAATTCCGATTGGGGTGGGTGGAATGGATCAAAAGAGTGGTATTTTATATCTGGATTCCGGGAGGGGGAATACCATTGCATCGGTTGTAAAACCGGATTTTGTGGCTCCGGCTGTGGGCGTGCAGGCGATAGGAAGGCTTGGAAATTATGTGACACTGACGGGAACGAGTGCAGCTTCTGCAATTGCGGCAGGAGCATGTGCACAGATCATGGAGTGGGGAAACAGCCGTGGGAGAAGACTGCTTTTAAATTCGGTGCAGATCGGAAATATTCTGATTCGCGGGTGCGAAAGGAACCCGGATGTATCCTATCCGAATACCGCCTGGGGGGCTGATGATATAATAGTGTCAAGTTAGTAAGGAACCAATAAATTCAAGGGTTTCCGCTGATTTAGTCCTAAGAAAAAATGCTGTGAGAACAGCGAAAAATGATTAGGATGAGCTCATTTTTAATCTTGAAAATTGAAAAACGAGCAACTTGACACTAAATTACCATCAAATATTCGGATGGTGTATGAAGTGTACCTTGAAAGAGGTTAAATTAGCTCTTGTGTGGACAAGTTCCATAAAGCTGACTTGGTCCTCCTTTTTTATTGCAAAAAAGGAGAATGTCAGAATTTTATGAGATTTTAATGAATCAGCCGGAGGAGGCAAAGGACATTGCACTTTCCTTAGAACTTTTTGTCAATGGTTCTTTGAACATCTTTAATCATCAAACGAACGTTGACGTTGATAACCGTTTCACCGTTTACGGTATCCGTGACTTGGGTACGGAGCTTAGTCCTATTATAATGCTCGTTATGATGGAGAGTATCCAGAACCGTATCATTGCAAACGGAAAGCGTGGCGTGGCAACATGGCTGTATATTGATGAGTTCCATGTACTTCTCAATTCGGAGTATTCTGCGAAATATTTGCAGCAGCTCTGGAAAAAGGTTAGAAAGCAGGGCGGTCTTTGTACTGGCATCACGCAGAATGTCGTGGATCTTTTGCAGAACTACACAGCGACAACCATGCTTGCAAACTCCGAGTTTGTTGCCCTGTTAAAGCAGGCAAATACGGACAGCTCCAAAATGGCAGAGGTTATTGGTGTATCAGAAGCACAGCTCCGCTTCGTAACCAATACCCAGAGCGGTATGGGACTGATGAAATGCGGAAATGTGGTAATTCCTTTTGACAACCAGATTGAAAAAGGAACAGACCTTTACAACCTCTACAACACGAATATCCGTGAAAAAATTGCCTTAGAGAAAAGCAAAAATGCGGTTGACATTGGCTGATTCTCATGTTAGATTATAGCTAATGAAAAGCTTAAGTGCTTTTGCGGCGATAGAGAGGAGCTACCCGTCCCGGCTTTGCGGGCGATACAAATACAAAGTTAGCCTCTGCCTATGGAATTATCATAGGACTGCTCCCAGAATTGCAATTCAAAAAAGAAAAGTTAAGCCTGAGCCTAACAGCCCAGGCATTTTTCTTTTATGGAAACTAGATGATTCCATTTCCAACGATGAGGATAAGGATGGTTTTATGAAAGATACCCGCTTGTTGAAAATATTTAATGATACCAAAGATGTACTGTGCAAATATGATTATCATA